>Ga0247723_1000142_pt1 | contig 44667 bp, 59 predicted proteins | sample MSEWelMarce5H_FC_FD_189079 | JGI IMG/M metagenome (GOLD analysis project Ga0247723, IMG submission 189079) | Subsurface sediment microbial communities from gas well in West Virginia, United States - MSEEL Well Study Marcellus 5H_FC | ecosystem: Environmental > Terrestrial > Deep subsurface >...
CTATCGCATCTGGTGGTATTGGTGGAGTAAGCACTCCAGCAGCTGGAATTCTTGACAATACTAACCCAGTTGGTGATCTAGTGTCTGATGGCGGTATTTTGCAGCCTGAACAGTCACGTCAGTTTATCGAGTATATCTTTGAACAGCAGGTACTAGCCCAAGATGGTCGTAGAGTCACGATGAGAGCTAATACAACTGAACTTGAAAAGATGAATGTTGGAGAGCGTGTAATTCGTGCAGCAGCCCAGGCTGATGCAACCTACACAAATGCTGATGTTCAGTTTACCAAGGTATCACTAACCACCAAGAAGATTCGTCTTGACTGGGAAGTATCTAGCGAAGCTCTTGAAGATAATATCGAAGGTGCAGGTCTTGAGGATCACTTGGTCCGTACAATGACTCGTGCGTTTGCAAACGATCTTGAAGATCTAGCTATCAATGGTACAGGAACTGGTACAAACAGCTTCCTTAACATCCTTGAAGGCTTCGTTTCAATCGAAGCTGATGGTAATTCAGCAACATACGGTACAACTATTGAATCCTTGCAGGGACTTGTTCTTGCAATGCCTCGTAAGTACCGTGGCTCTCGTTCGAACATGAAGTTCTACGCAGACACCGAAACCGTTGCAGCAATTGTAAACGGTCTTGGTTCTTCGGGTAACTTGAATTCCGAGCGTATCGTTGAGCGTGTTATTGATGGTACTGCTCCGCAGACCCTTGGTAGCCCAATCGCATACCGTGTTCTAGGTCTTCCATTAGTTGAAGTTCCTTTGATGCCAGCTGGTTATGTATCACTTACATTCCCAGAAAACCGCATCTGGGGCTTCCAGAGAGACGTAACAGTACACCGTGAATTCAAGCCAAAGAAGGACACTGTAGAATATACAGTATTCCTACGCTTTGGTGTTGCAATCGAAGAAACCGATGCAGTAGCATTCATGCAAGACTAATTATAGTCATCATTGGAGGGGAGGCATTAATTTGTCTCCCCTTCATCTATTTATAAATGATATAATAATATAGATGTATTATGACAAAAGTTAAAGATAATCTTGTTTGTTTATTTGTAGAAAATGCAAGTGTCTATGAAAAAACTCTTGGTAAACTTAATAGAGGATATAACATTGTAAGTAAAGAAGATGCTGATATATGGGTTAGTAAATTCCCCAAAGTTAGAATCACATCTCCAGAGGAGGTAGCCGAAGTTTTCGGTGTTAAATAATGGAAGTTTTAAGAATTAATGGGAGTGTCCCAACAGTTTCGTTTTCAGACCTTGTTCCAAGTGGGGTTTATACCATTGAGTATTCTGACCTTTTAACAGACGAAACATTTTCAGCAAGTGCCTCAGCAAATGGTTCTGGAGATATTAGTTTTATACTTAACGATAAGTACATCTCATATGATGGAAATTTAGAGGCAAGAGTTCTTGATACATATGATGAAGAAGTTATTGTCACAAATATTGATGTCCTAAGACCATATTGCGATATCTATTCTCTAGCAACAGAGTTAAATAAAACAGTTGCTCAAATAAAAGAAATGGAAAGAATTGCAAGATACATTGTAGATTCTGAGACATTTGGTGGATTTAAATTTGTAAGAAAAGAAAAAGAAGTAGTTGGACTTGGATCTGACTATTTAGTTATTGATGAAAAGATTTATAAGCTTTACAAGCTATATGAAAATCTTGAACTTGTTTATGATTTAAATGCAGCAAGCAATGATCAAGAGTTTGAAATTTCAAAAGATAAGACCTCTATTGTTTTAACTCAAACAGAAACAAATAGAGTAAACTACAATAGGGTTTGGAGAGACAGATATCTAGATGTAGATTTTGCAGATGGATTTGAATACCTTGTTGATGCAGATTTTGGATGGAAAGTAATTCCTCAAGATATTCAGGAAGCAACAAGACTACTAGTGTCTGACATATCAAGCGATAATATGAGATATGTAAATAAGTATATTGAATCATTTGATAATGATGACTTTAAGATTAAGTTTGCAAAGAACTTTAATGCTAGTACAGGAAATCTTGTAGTAGATAGAATTTTACAAAAGTATAAGAATAACATCCGTCTTGGGGTGTTATAATGCTTTTCAATTCATCCCTTGATGATATTCTTTATCCAATGACTGCTGACATTTACTATGCAGTAGAAACACAATCTGAATATGGAAATATGACAAGAACTTGGCAGTTTGATAGAACTGTTAATTGCTCAGCAATCACCGCTACTTCTGGAGAACTAACTGCAGAACTTAGGGTAAAAGATAAGTTTTTAGACTATAACTCTTCTGTATTTTTTAGAACAAATCAAGATATTAGAAAAAGCTCTTCTGGAAAATATTATCCAATTACAGCAACTGCGGTTACAAATATGAGAGATCCAAATGGGGATCCAGTTTGGATTAATACAGAAAATCTTAAAACAAAAGCTGAAACTGTTAAGACAAAGTATGAAGTTAAAACAATTATTCCAAGGTTTGACATGTTTCATAATATTGGAATGTATACTATATTTCTTAATCGCTCAGCAAATCAAAAGTGGGACATACCAGAATGATAAGAGCAAGAGTGAATGGTGACAAGGTTGTAAAAATGCTTAGAAACTCTGTTGAGTATTCAAGTGCATTTGCCACAGAATTAAAAAGAAATCAAGATACTTTAAACAAAAAACTTGGAGAAGAGTCAATTGATGCTTTTTACGAATATCTTGATAGTCTTGCAAGATCTCATCCAGGAATGCTTCACCATGTTTATGAATGGGGAGAAGTTGGAGACCCTATGGGAAGACTGTTTGACCTAACAATTTCTAGCAACAAAACATCTGCAGTTATTGATGCTGAATTTTTAGAGTCTAGAGTTCCATCTCCAACATCAACAGAGCCATTTTATGACAAGGCAGAAATTATGGAAGAAGGAAGAACTGTAACAATTAATCAGGTAGAAGCAAAAGCACTATTCTTTGAATCCGATGGAGAAGAGTTTTTTAGAAGTGGTCCAATAGTTATTGCAAATCCTGGTGGAGAAGCAACAAGAGGATCTTTCTTAAAAGCATTTGATGAATTCTATGGATCATATTTTACAGAAGTTCATCTAAAAGCAATTAGATTCTATCAATACTTTCAGAATCCAAAAGTTTTTGAAACATACTTTGCTTCTGCAACAAAGGGTGGGGCTTCTGCAAAAGGTAAAAAAGCTGCACTATCATGGATAATGAATGCACCAGGAGGTAGTTATGGTAGTATATAGACCAGAAAATATTATTAACCTTTATGTTTGGGAACAGTTTAAAACTCACGCCCCAGCATTCTACAACTTGTATGGTCCAACCTCTGGTGGTCCAGATATTGTTCCTTTCTTTCCTGCACCAGCAAATAATCTTCCAACTGCAGTAATTGAAAACGACTTGCCATACGTTATGTTTGATAAGTTCAGTAGAGTCCGTGGAGGCTATAAATATTTTTACCCTATCAAGACTGACCAAATGAGATATACAATCGTTGGTGGCTCTCTGTACGACATTAACAGGAACCAGCAGGATAGGTATGCAACTACAATAAACCTTACAAGTCTTATTCAAAGCATTTTAGACAGGGAAGATGATGCTGCAAGAGACATTAATGAATTTACTAAAACTCTTCCAGGATATAGCGATCCTAGCTACCCAGAATTAAGCAAGTATTACTTCCATTGTGTAAATGTATACCAATCTGGATTTACAGATACTCAACAGGATGTCTCTGATTTTATGGAATATAACCCTACAAGAGACCTTATCATTAAGTATGACTATCATTCTAAACAATTTAATGAATGATAAAAACTAGATGTATACTTAAACTAGGAAACGCCAATACCCTACAAATTTTAAGACTAAAAGTGAGGTGTAAAAAAATATGGCTACTCGTGGAAATTCCAATCAAATTATTGTTGGTGCAGCACAGCTTTTCGTATCCAACTCTGGTCCACTACAGTGGAGCGGAAGTGCATACAACTTCTCAGGAAGTGGAAGCGTAAGCAGCATCCCAGCTTTCGTAGATGGAACTTTATATGCAGATACAGTTGCAGCAGCAACTGCAAACTGGAGAAACGTAGGCTACACCATGAATGGTTTGGAAGTACAATTCCAGCCAGACTTTGGTGAAGTACAGGTTGATCAGCTTCTTGACGTTGCTAAGCTTTACAAACAAGGTATGCAGGTGAACATGGTTACAGCATTTGCTGAAGCTACACTTGAAAATCTTGTTGTTGCAATTGCAACTTCAGACGCAAACTATGACGATGCAGATCCAGATGAACTAACACTTAACCTCTCAGCAGGTGATCTAGGTGAAGTTCCTTTGGAACGTGCACTTATCGCTGTTGGTCCAGGTTCTGGAGATCCTTCAGCAACTGGTGCAGATCAGGTTGAGCGTGTCTATGTTGCACACCGTGCTCTATCTATTGATAGCGTAACTGTGTCAGCAAAGCGTGATACTCCTTCTATGTATGAAGTATCATTCCGTTTGCTTCCAACTTCTAACGGTTCATACGGTAAGATTGTTGACCGTGTAAAGGGTGCATAACCTAATATAATTTAATAATAGAAAGTGCCCACTCTCATTAATTTGAGGGTGGGTAATTTCTTTTATACAAGCCTTTTATGCTATAATTGAATATATTCTACAGGAGGAATAAATGGCAACTAGTGTATATGAAGTTGTAGAAGTAGAGCTATTAGATGGCTCTACTATTTCTATGAAACCACTAAAGATCTCTTTACTTAGAGACTTTATGAAAGAGTTTCAAAAAATTAGTGATCCAAAGATTGCAGAAGATAATATCAAATCAATGGATCTATTGCTAAGCTGTGCAACTATTGCAATGAAGCAGTATAACTCAGAACTAGCAACTAAGGAGCAGTTAGAAGAAATCATGGATCTCCCAACTGTGTACAAGGTAATTGAAGTAGCTGCAGGGATTAAGTTGAATGACCCAAACGCACTGGCAGCGGCTCTAGTTGGGACGAACTAGATCTTGCTGAGTTAGAATCAAGAGTGTTTCTTCTGGGTTTCTGGAAGAATTATTCTGAAATGGAAGAAAGTATATCAATGCCTGAACTAGTAGCAATACTAGAAGCTAAAAATGAGCAAGACTATGAAAACAAAAAGTTTTTAGCAGCATTACAAGGTGTTAATATAGATTCTTCTTCGTCTGAAAATAAGTGGGAAGAGATAAAGGCTAGAGCTTTTAGCAAAGGTGCTACATCTAATCCCAACGACATCCTTGCCTTGCAAGGTGCTGCAGCCAGAAAAGCTGGCTTTGGCATTGGACATGGTTTGGATTACGAGGTGGTAAGTGAATAATGGCTGAAGTAGCAAAAGGCATTATTGATATTGAGATTAATACAGGTAGTGCTGCGTCTCAACTTCAAGCTTTGCAAACCCAGATTAATGCTTTTAATTTAGCTCTTAATAAGAGTAATAAGGCACAGGGAACTTTTGCAGCTGAATACTCCAAAGAATTGCAAAGTGCAATTAATAAGACTGGATTATTTACAGCAGAGACCATTAGGCTTTCAACTGCTGCTGCCACTTTAGATAAAACTTTGTCCAAGGGTAAAACAACTCTTGGGCAATTTTTTAGTGCAAAATTTAATAAAGATAGTGCTATTGCAGCAGAAACAATGGCACTTGCTGCAGAACGTGCAAAAAGACTTCAGACACAATTTATAGCAACCTCTGGTGCTGCAAATGGTTTTCAAGAAGCCATAGCAGTCAGACCACTTGCTGCATTCTCTTCTGAGGCTGCAGTCGCTGCTCAAAGAACTCAAATTCTTTCTAATATGTTCAAGCAAGGAACAACTCAGCTAATTAACTTTGGTAAAAATGTTCAGTGGGCTGGTCGTCAGCTTATGGTTGGCTTCACAGTGCCACTCACCATTTTTGGTTCTGTTGCTGGAAAAACTTTTATGGAACTTGAAAAACAAGCTGTTGCTTTTAAAAAGGTATATGGTGATATTTTTACAACACCAGCAGAATTAGATAAGAACTTGGAAGCTGTAAAAGGTCTTGCTTCTGAATATACAAAATATGGTATTGCTGTAAAGGATACAATTGGACTTGCTGCCCAGGCTGCTGCTGCTGGTAGACAAAATGCTGACCTAACAGATGCTGTATCACAGGCAACTAGACTTGCAACACTTGGTCAAATGGATCAGAATGCAGCACTTGAAACTACTATATCTTTGCAATCTGCATTTAGATTGTCTGGAAAAGATCTTGCAGATACTATTAACTTTTTAAATATGGTTGAAAATCAAACTGTTGTATCCTTGCAGGATATCGCTGCAGCAATTCCTAGAGTAGCACCAGTTATTCAAGGTCTTGGTGGTAACGTAAAAGACCTTACAGTATTCCTTGCAGCAATGCAAGAAGGTGGTGTAGACGCTGCTGAGGGTGCTAACGCCTTGAAGTCTGGTCTTGCATCTTTGATTAATCCAACAAAACAGGCAACTGAAATGTTGAATGGTATGGGAATTAATCTTGAAACAATTATTCAAGCAAATCGTGGAGACTTGATGGGCACTGTTCAAGCTTTTGCACAAGCCCTTGCAGGTCTAGATCAATTTTCAAGACAACAGGCATTAGAGCAGGTATTTGGTAAATTCCAGTATGCAAAACTTGGAGCACTATTTGATAATATTTCTAGAAAAGGATCTCAAGCACAACAAGTTATTGCCACTATGGGATATTCAACAGAACAACTTGGTGCAACTGCAGATAAAGAGTTAAAGACAATTGAAGAATCTTTTGGTGTGCAATTAACAGGTGCAGTAGAAAGATTTAAATTAGCAATTGCCCCTATTGGTCAATTATTTGTTCAACTTGCAATTCCAGTTGTAAACTTTGTTACAAAAATTGTTGATGGATTTAATAGTCTTTCAGATGGTCAAAAGAAATTTACTGCTATTGCTGCAGTAATTGTTGGCGTTGTAGTTCCAGCAGTAACAATGCTGGCTGGTCTATTCTTAAACCTTGTTGGAACTCTTGCAAAAATGACACAAGGTATGGCACTATTTAGTAAAGGATTTATTACAGGTGGTCCAATTGGAGCATTCAAAGCATTAAGTCAAAGTTCTAAATATTTAAGCCTTGCCGAAATGGATGCAGCAATGGCTGCCCAACAACTTTCTGGTGCAAGTCAAGTTTTGAATGCAACACTTATTGAACAAGTTGGAACAGCTAATGCAGCAGCAGCAGCAATTGCAAACTTAACAAAAGCCTATAGTGCAATGATTTCTACACAGGGTGCAGCAGGAGCATTGCCCTCATTTGGAGTTGCGAGTGCTGCTGGAACTAATGCTGCCAAGGGAACTAAGACTGGAAGCATCAGAGTTAGAGGTATAAGAAGAAATTCTGGCGGTGGAGTTCCTGGTGTAGGAAATACAGATACCGTACCAGCAATGCTCACACCTGGAGAGTTTGTTGTTAATAAAGAGGCTACCAGTAAAAACCTTGGACTATTAAAAGCTATTAATGATGGTGGAGTTCAAAAGTTAAATGGTGGAGGAGAGGTTCTTGATGAAATTGCTGCAGTAAAGGCACTAGGGTTTGGTGGATCTGGAAAAGTTTCACCTTCTCAAATGTCCTCAAGAGTAAGTTCTGGGGCATTTAATTTAGGAAATGCTCCTCAAGAATTAATACAAGAGCTGATAGATGCTTTGACAAAAGCAGGTGCTCCAAATAATATAATTGAAGAGCTTGGAAGATTTATTTCTCCAACACCTAGAAGAGGTTCTTACGATTTTAATAATAGATTAAGAACCAAAGAAGTTTCTAGAAGAGAAATGGTAAGTCTTTTCAATATGTCTAAGTTTACACACGGATCTGGTCCAAAGGTTTCTCCTTTCCAATATCTATATGACGACATTGGTGGCGTATCTTCTGATATTGATAAACAGATTAGAAAGTCTGCTATTGGAATTGCAGCATCATATCCAAAAGGACATCTTTTTTCAGATCCAGATTATGGAGATATTTTTGTTAAAGCCGTTGAAGAAGCTAACATTGATGACGCAACTAAGTCCTCATTACTAGAATCAGCAGTTAGATCTCAAAAGCCAGGTGCAAGACGTGCTGGAAGGATAGCAGCTTTTGCAGAAAGAGCTGGACTAACAAGGGCTTTAAAACCAGATGGTAAGCCTTATAAAAGACCAACTTTTATGTTTACTGGAGCAGATGGTAGGCAGATAAAAGTTGTAACTGGTGCAACTCTTGATATTCCAGGAGCATCGTCCTATCAAAGAATAAAGAATATTCCTGGCTACAATAGAGCACATGTAATTTCTCAAGTAATTAAATCTTTGGCTATTAGAAGAAATTCTGGAGGACCTGTTCCAGGAACTGGTAATACAGATACAGTTCCAGCTATGCTTACTCCAGGAGAATTTGTTGTAAATAAAAAAGCAGCAAGTCAAAATCAACAACTTCTTGAAATGATGAATGGTGGAAATGTTAGAGGATACGCACTTGGAGGAGTTGTTACAGGTGCTGGAACCGCAGCTCAGTTTGGTGGAATGGCGACTGGAAATATGCCATTAATGATTGCTGGAACAGTGGTACAAATGCTTGGACCATTACTTGGAAAAGCTGCTGGTAAGGGTGGAACAGATGGAGGACCTTCTGGAATATCTGGAACTGTAAAAAATCTTGGTCCAGTTTTAAAAAATATAGCAACTGTTGGAGGAAGACTTTCTATTGGAATGACATCAATGGTTGGTGGAGTAGCTCTTGCAGGAATTGCAATATATAAATTAAATGAGAGTGCAAGAAAAGCAGAAAAAGCTGGTGCAGAATTGGCAGAAGCGATGTATGGTTCAGCTAAAACTACAAAAGCAATGGCAGATGCTTTTGGAAGAGAAACAAACGCTTCAGCCCTAAGAAGAAAAGCTGTAGAAAAAGCTGGTGGACAAGAAATAACTCAAGAATCCATTGCTGCTTCTGGAGAGTTCATGAAATCAGATGCTGCTGCTGGAATAATAGAAGACTTAAAACTTGTTAAAAAATCTGGAGAAGATGCATCTTTAGCTTTGAGAAATCAGCTTGCATCTTCTATAATTGCAGGGGCAATAACTCCAGAAGAAGCTAAGGCAATCGCTATTGATATGGGTAAGGCTATTGGAGATGAGAGAATTGCAATAAAGGTTGCTGGACAACTATCTACTTTGCTAGGTCCTAATGGAGAAAGACTTAATAAAAATATTGTAGAAATAACTGCTGAAATTACTCCTAAGATTGATAGTCAAAAAATTAAGAGTGATGCTGATAAGGCTTATGAAGAGTTAAATATTGGACAAAAATTTGGTCAACTATTTTCAGGTGGAAGGCAAGACTTTATAGAAGACTTTGCAATAGATGAAATTAGCGAAAGAAATGCTTCTGCTCTTGCTAAGGAAGCAGAATCTAGAGCATTTTTAAATCTTGCATATCAAGAAGGAACTATAACTCTTAAAGAATATTTAGATCAAGAATCTAAGATAACTTCTGGTGCAAATCAAAGGTCCTCATTTATTGATAATGCAAATGCTCAAGCTTTAGGATTCTCATCTACTGCAGCAATGCAATCAAAACTACAGGAACAATTAGCTAATTTAAATGTTGATACTACTGGAATGTCAACACTTCAAGCTAGTGAGGCACAGGCTCTTGGACAGGCAAGGGCAAGAGAAGATAGTCAAGGAAAGGCTGCCTACGATGCAATAGTAACAAAATCTAAAGAAGCCCTTAAGCAATCATTTGTAGATGCTGGTATGGATCAGGACATTGCTAAAACAATGACTGATAGTATGGAGCAGGGTGTTGCACAAATAGATCCAGGAATTTTTGACAAGTTCCTTTCAGGACAAATTCCTCAAGAGGGATATGATATTTTAATGAGACTAGAGTCTGCTGGAGATTTAACTGCAGATGATATAGATAGAATTGGAAAAGAATTAACAGTAATAAATACTATCCCAGATATAAATAAAATGATTGATTTTAATTCTAGTGATGAAGAAAAGTTGACAGAACTTTATGACGACTATGTTAAATTAGAAGCAGAGCCTGATATTTACAAGGGCATAAGTATTAAAGATCAATTTTCAGAAACTATGAATCAATTTGGAATAGATTGGGCATGGTTGAGTAGTTTGCCAAATCAGGAAAAGATTATTTTAATAAGAAATATGGAAACTTATGAAAAATATAATAGTCTAGCTGCTGCAGAAAAAGCCTCAGGATATGTTGAGGGTGGAACTAGACAGCAGCAAAATAATGCAGCTAGGTCACTAAATCAAAGCAAACAAACTTTTGGTCAAACTCCTACTATTACTAATGACGGTACAGGATCTGGTGGTGGCGGTGGAGGTAAACAAACTCTTGCTCAATATATTAAAGAATTTGAAAAAGCAACAAAAGCCAAAGAGGCATATCTAAAAGCAACTATTGGAATGCTTGGAACTGAAAAGCAAGAAGCACTTGCCTTGATTGATACAGAAATGTACTTAAAGGCAAATGCAAAACAAAGAGAAAACCTAATATCTTTAGCAGAAAGACAACTTGATGTTCAAAGGGCAACTGCCTTCTTGTCACTATCTTCATCAGAAAAAGAAATTTTAAGTTTAGAGATGAAGGGCAAGGTACTGGATAAAAATGCAGAAAAAGAAAGTAAGTCTCTTAGAGATAAGCAAAGACAAATTGAATTAAATGATAGAGAAATACAAAGAATTACAGAACAAGAAGATGCTGTAAATAAAGCGTATGACTCAAGATTAGAAGCTTTGGACAAAGTTTCTCAGGCAAATGATAGAATTGCAGAGCAAGATCGTTCTAGAATTGGTCTTGCTAGTGCACTTGCTTCTGGAGATATTGCAGCTGCAGCAAATGCCGCAAGTGAAATGCAACAACAGGAAGCTCAGTATAAAATTGAAGATACAAAGTCTGCACTTGAAATACAAAGACAAAGAGACCTTGCTCCATTTATTGAAGCAAGAACAGCTCTTGAGGAAAAAAATAAAGGTATCCAGCTGCAAATTCAGGCAATTGAAGATCACTTGTATGATATTGAAACACAAAGAACAGCATTAGCAGAACAACGTGCCAAAGCAGAAGAAAGAATTTATCTATTACAACAAAAGCAAACAATAGAAGCTTTGAAGAAACAGAAAAATTTAACTCCAGAACAGGCACAGTCGTTAGCTAGACTTGAGCAAGACTTTGCAAATATAGCTGGAACTAGTTATGCTCAATACAAAAAATATGGTGGCAGCATTGCTAAAATGGCTTTTGGTGGAACTGCCTATAAGGGGTCAAATGAGCCACCTCCTGCATTAAGAATGAATTATGGCAGCACTGTTCCAGGAATTGGAATGACTGACAAGGTTCCAGCCTTGCTAACCCCTGGAGAGTTTGTTGTTAGAAAGTCTGTTGCAAAACAGTATGGAGGGTTCTTAAATCAACTAAATGGTCAAGTGTTCCCAGGAATGGGCAGAAGAAATGAAGTTCCTACAAATAATTTCTTAGATGGAATTGGATCTCCAAGATATTCTGTGCCACAAAGTTCCATTTCAGATATTCCAGTAAATAGCACAAATGTTGTTTCAACTTCTGCACCAATGTATAATAGTACATATAACGTAAATGTAAATGTATCTGGAACTAATGCATCACCAGATGATATTGCAAATGTAGTTATGGCAAAACTTTCTCAACAAAATAGAGGCAATTTAAGGAGTAGTAGATACTAATGGTTAGTAGTGCATATTTAAGTGCTAGAAAAAAGTGGATAAGACCACAAGCAATTATTTTCTCTAATAATTCTGGAGGAATTTTAGATGGTGTTCCACAAATTTCTGGAACTGAAAGAGAGGACTTCATTATTCTTTCTGACCATAATAGAAGTGATATTTCATTTAGTACCAATAGACTTGAAAATAGAAAAAGAATGGTAAATGGTCATATGCGTTCTTACCATATTGCAGATAAAGTTAATGTTTCTTTTTCCTACAATCTTCTTCCTTCAAGATCTTTTGATGGAGATCCAGAATTTAATAGCAATGGTGTTGCCACAGTGTCAGGTTTGTCAGAATATACAGCAGATGGTGGTGCTGGTGGTGCAGAGTTGTTGGACTGGTATAACTCTAATCCTGGATCGTTTTATATGTTCTTGTCTTACGATGTACCACAAAACTTTTCTGTATCAATTTATGATAAACTTGACAAGTATTCAGATGTCCTAGAAGTTTTTGTTTCAGACTTTAGTTATAATGTTGTTAAAAGAGGCGGAACTAACCACGATCTTTGGGATATTTCTATTTCTCTTGAGGAAGTATAATGTTTTCAGATAGTGACCTAATAAATCATCTTCAGACAAGGAATAGCATTGATGTTGATTCTTTAATTATTGCTGAATGGAATCAAAATGATTTATTAAACCTTGATAACTATGGAAACTATAGATATAGACCAGATAGTGCAAGCGTTGTTTATAGAACTTTATACCCAGAATATGATTCTCAAGACAATGTAAATGTCTACACCGATGCCCTAGAATCTACTTATGTTTCTGAGTATAAAATAGAAGACTCAAGTGAGCCTCTTACTTTTCTTACAACAGAAACTAATAGAGAACTATACTACTCTTTAAAGGATTGTATTAAGCCATTTAGACCAAGATCTGGAATTAATAAAATGCTTTATTTTGGAGAATCAAATATTAACAATACAAAATTTGTTGATAGCATCAGATCTGGAAAAAGACCAAGATATTACTTTTCTTCAAGATTTGATAAGTTTAAGTATTGGAATTCTTATAGAAAGGAAGCTGGGCAAGAGTTTGGCATATCAAGCACTGCTTCAACAGCCTTTACTACAGGAGACATTTCTTATAAAATAAATGACTGTGCTCCATTTATTGTTTATAAAAATGATGTTGCTGCAAATAGAATAGTTGTAAAGATGCAGACTAATTTAGCAGACCCAACAGCAGTAGGAATTAATGGAGAATTTCTTGTTCCTGGACAAATTAGGAGCAATAATAGTTTATTTACAGATCCACTTCAAGATGTAACAAAGTCTTCTGTTCCAAAAAGATGGAAAATTCAATATCTTGATTCAAACAATAATTGGATAAACGCAATAACATTTAATGAAACATCTACAAGAAGAGACGGATCAAGAATTGTCCCGTGGGATGGTCATGTAGAAATATACTATGGTGTTAAAATTCCTGAACAATTTAAAACAAACTTCCACCTTTATGGATATTTAGATACAGTTGATCAATTGCCAGACGCTATTTATGTCAATAGAAGTGTTGTAGATGGAGACGCTTATATTGTTGGAAGTTCTACAACTCAATCAGGTACGCTATATATCTGGAGTCAAGAAGATCAAGAGTGGACAACACATGCTATAGAATATGGTTTCTCCCTACTAGAAGATGATGATACAAAAAGAGTTGGTTTAATTAAAAAAATATTAAACCCAGATTATTTTGTTGAAGAAGGCTTGAATACATATAGAGACTTTGTTTTTATTAAAGGAATTAGAGTTGTTGTAGAAACAATGTATGCCCCAAATAAAACTTTTGACTTAATTGAGCTATCTCCAAGGCTAAAGGCTGATGTAACTGATTATGTTTTAAATTATGAAATTAATAAAAACCTCATGGCTACAGACTTTGGCTTACCAGTTGGAGGCTTAGTAGCTTCTACAGGTGGTATTAATTTATCTAATCATGATGGTGTTTTTACAGAGTTAAATACTTTTGATACCACTACCAAAACTGGAAGCATAATTGCAAATAATCTTAAACCACAGATAAAATTTGATTTTTACGAAGCAGTACTGGATGTAAATGGATATGATAAGTTTATTCCATTAAAAACTTTTTACTCAGAAAATGCTGCAGTAGCAACAAGTGGTATGCAAGATGTTTCATTAAATTTAAGAGATGCATATTTTATACTAGAATCAAATAACGCTACTCCAATATTTTTACAAAACTGTACCCTAACTATGGCAGTTGCCTTATTGCTGGACAACATTGGATTTAGTAATTATGTGTTTAAAAATATTAATACTGCAAACGATCCAGTAGTTCCATTTTTCTTTATTGAGCCAGATGCTTCAGTTGCAGAGATTTTGCAAAGACTTGCACAAGCAACACAAACAGCTATGTTCTTTGATGAGTATAATAATTTTGTAGTTATGCCAAAAGAATATTTAATGCCAGAAGTTTCGGTAAGAGATGATAACTCTGCTATTTCTGAAAGATTAACAACCCTTTATGGACAAAAAACTGGAAACATTGTTCCAAATATTGAAACCATTGGCGGATTTGAGACAAAAGTTTTAAATGATGGTCAAATCAACTACACAACAAGGTATATTCAAAGAGAAGTTTCAAGACTAGAACAGGCAAGTTTAAGTTTGAGTGAAAGAACGTATGGGTATAAAAGTTCTATTCTTTGGGAACTTGGAGATCAAAAAGAGTTAAGAACTATTAATCAACCAACTGCAGAAGTTGGATACGCACTTGGAGCAGTCCCACTTGGCACTAGTCTTGGTAGTGTTGTTCCATATGTAGAAAATTACGAAATTAAAAACAACACTATAGATGTTGGAGAAAGTGCTTTTTGGCTTCCAAGATTTCAGGGATATTTGTATGCAAATGGAGAAATCATAAGATATGATGCACAACAATATCAAGTTGACTCACCATCTGCATCTGCTACAAATGGTCTTGTTTGGATAACAAATAATAATGAGTATCAAAAATATTTTTCTCAACTAATATTTAATGGAAAGATGACTCTTACTGGATTGCTTAGAATATACACGGAGCCATATTATGAAAACGCCTCTGGAGCTAATTTTGAAAACCTAGAAGAAAATGTTAGATATAAAAATGGTCCAGTAAGATCACATGGTAGAGGACAGTTTGGAACTAGTATAACAAGTCATTTTGCGGGTCTAAATACTTATTGGGAAAATGCTAATAATAGGCAATCTTTTAGAATGGATTCAAGTAAAATTTTTGATACAAAACCATTGGAGCTTTTGCCAAATCTTCCAGTTTCAGGATCTGCCTTGGGATCGCCTCTTGGAAATGATACAGCTGCTAAAGAACAGTCTTCTATAACTAGCAAGATTGCTAATTTTATGAAGAAGTCTACAAGAACAGAAGGATTTTCTAGCTATAGTCAGCAAGATGTTGCAGGAATTCAATCCTCTGCATTAATTTTTAATGGACCATATCCAGTACCATCTTTTGCAGGAGGATCTTCAGCAACAGACCTAGTTAACTATGTGTATAAAGATTTAGATACAGACTATAGGCATGTTGGAACTAGAATGAGAATTATTGGAAAACAAAAAGATGATAAGACTCAATCTGCACTAAACTCTATAGATCTTTTTAAAGTAAATAGTCCAATTGGAAATCTAAATGTCCCAGAACTTTCTGGAGGTGCTGGAGGAATTGGATACATGCTTGATCCAGAAACTAACTCTGGATATTATCTTGAGATAGCGTCACTGTCATCAGATGTGTTGTCATATTTTAAATCCATATCTAATACTTCTTCTTCTAGTAGCTTTACAGATGTTATTGAAAATATAATTTTTTATAAGGTTGAAAAAACTCCATACTCCTCACCAGAGTCTGGAAAAGAAAATATTGCAGTACCTAGAAAATTATGGGGATCTCTTGCAAGAATTCTTGTAGACGAAGGCAAATTTATAGGATCTGATAGACTTACTTCTCAAGAAATTCCAGCATATGACCTATCACTAGATGCACAAATATTTAGAAACAGTTCTGGCATATCTAGAATAGACTTTTCTATATTTTTAAACAACAAGTTAATTGGGGTGGTTAGTGACAATAGTCCGTTACAGATGCCACAATCTGGACTAAAAACTGGACTATTTACAAGAGGCTCTAGCAAATGTATGTTTGAAAACATTTACGCATTAAAAAATATAAAAGAAACTGACACTCCAATAAATGAAAAAATTAATGATGCTGTTTCTGCTGAATCTTTAAGAAAGTATTCTGTTCCAGCAGCAATTCAAAAAACATATATGTCGTCTATTGGAACTGAAACAAAGCCAACTGTAGACTTTTACTTTGAAGAGTTTGGAACAATCTTAAGAGAGTGTGCATATTTTAATATTAAATATGATCAAGCATACCCTGCTCTTATTGCAAAAATTGTACCACCATTTACTTCTGAAAAATCTTATGAGGTATCTGGATTTTTGCCAGGATCTTACGGGGCTGAATTTTTAATTTTTAATACAACAGATAAGGCAATTGATTTAAGTGAAAGTTCTACCAATAGAATTATGATTCAAGGAATTACTTTTACACAAAATATTTCTAACGTATTAACAGTTGATGACTACTTTAAAGAACTATCTAATTTCTCTGACCCAGTTATTACAAATAACAACTTAATTGTATCTCCAGGAAGATCTGAAAAGATTTATGATAGTATTAGGAATAGTAGGGCAATTTATGGAAATAAATCATTTTCCTTAAACTCTGTTTATATTCAAAATGAAGATTCTGCAAAAGATATTATGAAATGGATTTTAGATAAAACAATTAGACCAAGAAAAGTTTTTGAGCTAGACACTTTTGGAACAGCACATGTACAACTTGGTGACATTATTAAAATTAATTTTGATTTGCCAGAAGGTGTTAAACTAGTAGATGAAAATAAAAAGTTTGTTGTAATATCTGCTCAATATGGAAGATCTTCTTCAAATGTTAAAAGTCAATTAAGAGTGATGGAGGTTTAGGATGGCAAAAGCAAAATCAGGAGGCTCTGGAGGAAAGTCTACTGCAAAAAGTGAAGCAGTTCAAGCTGCTCAGGTTGTAGCAAAAGCTGCAGCTAGACCAGTACCAGCACAAGTAAAAAAAGCAGAAGCCTCTGAAACAAAAAAACAAGCATCTCAAACTGCTGCTAAGAATAAAGCTCAAGAAAGTAGAGATGCTTCAAGATCATCTGGAAGAAACTCTCCAATATCTACAGTTAATCCAAACCCTACTCCTAGCCCTGTCATAAATCCCGATAAGACACCAGTCAATAGTGGTGGAGGACCATCTAATACAGGAGCAGCGGTTGTATCTGAAGAATATTTTGAGAACTTAAACCCCGTAATGGATCCAATTCCAGAACCAGTAATGACAATTATGCCAGTTCCTGATGCTGTAAAAACTCCAACAAGAAATGTTACAGACATATCATCCCTTGTTCCACAATATGATGCAGAATATATTCAAAAAATATTGTTTGAAAATCTTTCTGCAATAGAATTGTCAATAGTTGAAAGGCATGACACAATTGAGGGAATCAATCAAAGGTACTCTATTATTTCTAACCTCTCTGAAATAAGAAAAAAGTATGATGCATCCAGGCAGCTAACGGTTATGGATAAATTTAAGCCACTAACTAGAATTTTTACTATTAATATTGAAGACAAAATTCCTCAAGAAGACTATATTGCTCTAGAAGGCTTAAACTCTACTTATCAGTATCTTGACGAAAATAATAGCATAATTACTCGTGAAAAAGGATACTACTATATTGATACAAATGGAGATTTAGTTATAGAGTTAATAAATTTAGAAAGAAATCAAGAGGTAGAAATTTTAATAGACACAAATGGTACAATATATAAGGTGGAATCATGATTACAACAAATGGAAAAAATATCGTAGCTAAATATCTTTTAAACCAAGCACCAGAATTTGCAAGTCATATTGCAATTGGAGTAGGTGGGAAGGCTTACCCAACATCTTCTTCTGCAACATTTTCTGCAAGTGTACAATCTTTAGAATTTGAAGTAGCAAGAGTTCCAGTTTTATCAAAAGGCTTATTAAAAGAAAATGGTCAAGAGAAGATTGTCTTTAAGGCAGAACTTCCAATTGAACAAAGATATCAGATTACTGAAATGGGTCTTTATCCAGCAGAAAAAAATACAGTAGCAGGAAATTTTGATAGTAGAATCGTTTCAACCTTTAGTAATTCAGAGCCTTGGGCTTATTCAAATAATTTAAATGATTCTGGAACTGTTTTATATATAGGAGCAGTTCCATTTGTTCAAGAAGTAAATGTTGGAGATATTGACATACATAACATTGATTGGGATTCTTTTGTATTTATAAATAGCAATTCTCCCATATTTGAATATTCAGATAGAATAAACAGAAAAGAGCAGCCAAGGTATTTAAACAGAAGCCTATCCGTTTCTGGAAGTACATCTGTTGTAAATTCTGTAATGCCAGCAAGCTCTGCTTCAATTGATACCTCTAGCAGTTCTTCATACTATATTGAAAACAATTCTATTAATTTAAATCTAGGACAAAACTTACCAAGTGATCAAATAAAGTTAGCCTTCTCAGTAATTAGTCTTGCTAGAGACGAAGTTGCTGCACCAGACAATATAAAAATTAGGCTAGAACTTTTGAATAATTCGGGAGCAAACCCTCCAAAAGCATATGTAGATATTGCACTGCAGGAATCTGATATAACCTCAACAAGGTATCAAGTAGTTACAAAAAGCATTTCTGATTTTACTACAACAGAAAACTTCTCCTGGTCATCAGTTAATGGTATAAGGATATACACATGTATTCATGATAACTCTAATGTTGAAACTGGAGAATACTTTATATTCTATGATGGCATAAGGTTTGAAAATGTATCTAGTTACAATCCGTTGTATTCTTTGGTTGCTGCTGAATATATAAAAACACTAGATGAAAATCCAATTTTAAAGAAAGAGAACTCAACAAGTTATGTAGAGTATAGGTTTGGCGTAGGAGTTTCCTAATGGCAGAAATTAGAATTCCTGTAGAAAAACTACCACCACCAGATAAAAATGGAGACCACGCATTTCAATTTAGAATTATATCTGTAGACAAAAACCAGTGGTCAGCCTGGTCTCAACTGCATATTATTAAAAGTATTGGACAATATAGACCTGTTGAATCTGATGTAACTGCAATAGTTGCTACTGATGAAGTTACTGTGACTTGGGACACGCCAACAATATACAACTACAACTCTGCATCAATTATAAGTGCATCAATTGCACACAATCATTCTCAAAATTTTAAACAGCATTCCACAGATGTATTTGTTCAATGGGGATCTGGATCTGCTATGGGAAATTTTGAATATCATGAAAGAGCAGAAGATGATAGTACAAGTATATTGATACCAGCCTCTTCTGCATCAGTAAGAGTGGTTGGAGTAGTTGCACTAAAAGATATTCCTACACAGAATACCTTTGAAGACATTGCAGACTATCAAATTAGATTAAGTGATTACTTGGGAATTTCTGGATCTACTCAAGGCATTTATGATTTATTTAAAGTTTTTGATACAGACGTAGTATCTCTGACCTGATATAATTAAGTAGGAGAAAAAATGGCACAAATTGAAACACCAGATAGAGGTCAACCACTTGACATATCCTATCTATATAGAATAGTTAATGAAATTAATAATGTTTCTCAGCTAATTGGTAATGGTATATCTAAAATTAAGTATAGGGATACTTCTACACCAGCACAGCCAAAAACTGGCAACCTAGTATTTTATGCAGAAACTTTAAAAATTGTTGATGCAAACCTTTCTGTACAGCCAAATGCCCCAGCTACATTTGATTTTTCTGGTCTGTTTAAAACTACTCCAGTAGTAGTTTGTTCAGTTACCGCTATTACTGGTGTTTCAAATTTATATGCAGTTCTAGATAAAGTAACACAAAATGGTTGCAACGTAAACGTATTCTCTTCTGCAACCTCTGGTGCTTTTTCTGCTGACGTATCAATTATAGCAATTGGCGAAAGAATTAACTCTTAGTAGGGGAAATGTCACAACCACAGGATAAAATAAATCCTTGTAAAAAAATATTCTTTTTAAATGGAGATCTTGTAAAAGTGTTTCATATTAATAAAAGTAGCAATATTGTTAATTTTTTTAATGTAACACAAGACAAAGAGCAGTCAATGCTGTATTCTGATTTTAAGAAACATAGAAAAAGAGCTTATACTATAGCAAATACTGCAAGGCTTTTAAATAGATCAAGAGTTCAATTTCAAAGGATTATTGCCAACGGTTTGATTCCTGCACCAATAGGTGATAGTATTGGTGGAGAAAGAGGTTTTCAGATTAATGCTTATTATTCTGAAGATCATGTTTTTGAAATTAGGGAAATTATGACAACTGTTCATGGTGGAAGACCAAGAAAAGATGGAAGAATTACCCCTAGAAATGTATTAACAGAGCAAGACTTGCGTTCCAAGATGGGAGATGCTATAATGCTTTATACGAAGACAAAAGATGGGCGTTTTATCCCAACTTGGCAAGAAGAGACATGGTAGGAGACCAGATATGTCAGAAACAACAAATGTTTCAGTAACACTTGGATATACACTAAATCTTGGAAATTTTCAGAGTCTTAGAATTGACTTAGGAATTACAGATTTTGTTCGTAATGGAGAAAATACAGACCAGGCACTTGACAGAGTGTATCAGTTTGTAGAAAATAAAGTAATTGAAAAAGTAGAAGAAGCTAAAAAAGAATTAGAGGACTAGTGGCGGATAAGAAAGATCGCTTTGCACTAATATCTAGATATAAGAAATTAATTAAAGAAAAAACAGAAAAAGATGAAAACATTAACATACATGCCCAACAATGGGCAGCAGATTCTTTAATTGAATCTTATGGAGTAGAAACCTGCTACGATCTAATTGAGTATTATGTTAGGGTATCTGCATCCCCAACTTGGAAATGGTTTGCAAATAATGCAGATAAGGTGTATGATTCTAAGAGAATAAAAGAAGAAGACGATGCAACAAGAGTGTTGCTAAGACAACAAGCAAGGGAATGGCTAAATAAGTAATGGTTGATTTAGAAGCAAAAGTGTTATCTGCTGTATTGAATGATAAGCAGATTCATGTTCTTTTTCAAGCAAATCCAGATAGCCTGTTTAGGACACACAAAGATGTTTGGGATTTTGTAAAGAATTATTATGAACAAAACTCTAATGTTCCAACACAATCATTGCTTGTAGAAAAGTTTAGAGACTTCCAACCAGCTGGAGAAATTGGATCAACAAAGCATCATCTAGAAGAGCTTAGAACTAAGTACCTTGAAGATAATTTAAGAAATGTACTAATGTCTAGTGCAAAACAATTAAATGATAATCAGCCAGTAGAAGCTTTAAACACAATAATATCTAAAACATCTGAACTTAAAAGAATTAGTGCAGATGTAAGAGATATTGATGCAACAGATGTAGAAGATGCTGCTGCACACTTTATACACATTAAAGAATTAAGTGAAAAGGGAATTCATGGTGTTAGAACGAATCTTGCAGGTTTTGATAACTACTTACCTGGTGGTATTACTCCTGGTCAATTTGGTATTCTTCTTGCTTACCCTGCCATTGGTAAGTCTTGGCTCGCTATTTTTATGGCTGTACAAGCGTGGAAAGCTGGAAAAGTACCGCTAGTAGTATCTCTTGAAATGACAGAGAAAGAAGTTAGAAATCGTGTATATACGATTATGGCTGAGGGATTTTTCTCTCATCGTAAACTTAGTGCAGGTATGATTGATGTTGAAGGATTTGAAAACTGGGCTAAACAACATCTTAAAGATAAGCCACCATTTTATATTGTGTCTAATGACGGTCTTGGAGATGTCTCTCCTTCTGTTGTTAGAGGAAAGATTGACCAGTATTCTCCAGATGTAGTTTTTATTGACTATATTCAACTTATGAACTCTAATCAGGGTAACGATAATGAAGTAGTAAAAATTAAAAATATTTCTAGAGAATTAAAAGTACTTGCAATTTCTTCTCAAGTTCCAGTTATTGCTATTGCTTCTGCAACACCAGATGATGCAACAGATATGAATAGCGTACCGTCTCTTGGTCAAGTCGCTTGGTCTAAGCAGTTGGCATATGATGCTGACTGGGTTCTTGCACTTGGTCGTGCTACTGGCAGCAGTATTTTGGAATGTATTTTTAGAAAAAACCGTCATGGATTTTGTGGAGAATTTATGATTGATATTGACTTTGACTCAGGTCGCTTTATTTATAAGGATTTTGAGAATAATAACTAATTCCATTGATATAATTAATGGTATGTACGCTCACAAGTCAATAAAAAGATTTAGCCTTGATGGTGAAATTTATGACGATGCTCATATAGTAAGACTAAAAGAGCAGTACACCTCTATGATTATTGCTGGAATGAGGTCTGATGGATATGTCCCAAGATATGATATTGACACAGACTTTACAATTAGTTATAATGGTAAGACATTTAATTTTGAAATATCAATTTATGGCGTTTATGTAGGAAAGAGAACAGCAGAGTGTATAGAGGGAATAGACAAAAACAAGCCAGTGATGGCTTCTTCTACTCAGAAGATCAAGTCAGAAGAAGTCTGTTAGCTGCAGGAATTGATGTAGTATATGAAGTAGAGTCTGACTTCATAATCTTTTGTCCTTATCATAATAACTATAGATCTCCTGCTGCAGAAATATCAAAAGAAAGCGGATTGTTTTACTGCTTTGGATGTCAAGAATCTCATTCTCTAATTGAAGTAATTATGCATGTTACAAAGCGATCATATTTTGAATCTGCAAGAATGGTTGACTCTAAATCTGACAATGTTAATTTTATAGAAGCTATTCAGTCTAAGCTTGATAAGAAACCAGAGTTTATAGAGTTTGATAGTGAACTAATTAAAAGACTAAATATTTCTGCACTAAATTCACAAAGGGCTGCACAGTACTATCTTGGTAGAGGAATTACTAAAGACAGTGTTGAAAGGTATCTACTTGGATACTCTGAAAGTCAAGATATGGTTACAATTCCAGTACACTCCCCTGATGGAATGTGCTTAGGGTTTGTTGGCAGATCTGTAGAGGGAAAAGAATTTAAGAACACTCCAGGTCTTCCAAAAGCAAAAACAATGTTTAACTTATTTAGAGCAAAAAGATTTGATAAGGTATTTGTAGTTGAGTCATCCTTTGATGCAATACGTCTAGAACAGGTAGGAGCACATGCTGTAGCTACTTTAGGAGCATCAGTGTCAGGTAGACAGAGAGAGCTATTAAAACAGTATTTTAATAATGTAATAGTTTTAGGAGACAACGATGATGCAGGAAGAGAGATGGCTAAAAAGTTATCTAATATACTTGGGTCAAGTGCAATAAATGCAAGTCTTCCAGAATCAGTAAAAGATGTATCAGAACTATCTGATGATGAATTAAAAAAGTTTGTGTCACAGTTTGACGATCTTATAGCAAATGTGTTACAATAGATAAATCGTCCACATATAGGACAAATATTAGGAGAAATATTATGGCAATTGTAAAAGGGCTAAAGAATATCGAAGCAATGCTAGATAAGCCAAAGTTCGAAAATAATGGTCCACGAGTAACGTGGCTAAAGCTAGAAGACAATCAGAGTGTATCCGTTCGTTTTGTAAACGAACTTGATGGAGACTCCCCAAGCTATGACGAAAAGAATGGTCTTGCTATTGTTGTTTCTGAGCACACAAACCCAAAGGATTACAAGCGTAAGGCAGCATGTTCTGCTGAAAGCGAAGGTCGTTGCTTTGGTTGTGAAATGCACAGAAAAGACATGAAGGCTGGATGGAGATCACGCCTACGCTTCTACATTAACGTACTAGTTGATGATGGTGTAAACGATCCTTACATTGCTGTCTGGAGCATGGGTGTAGCAAAGTCTGCAACATTTGATACAATTCGTGAATATGTTCAAGATTCACAAAGCCTTTCTAACATGACATGGAAGCTAAAGCGAAATGGAAAAGGAACTGAGACAACTTATATTCTAATTCCAACTAAGCAAGATGAAGAAAAGTTTGATTGGTCTAAGTATGAGATTCCAGAACTTGAAGCTGTTGTAAGAGAAGTTCCTTACGCAGAGCAGGAATCATTCTTCTTGGGCTTTGACAACCCATCTGTATCAACTTCTGTAGATTGGTAATTGTGGTGGGGGAGAAGGACTCCCCCACCCTATTTAACTGAAAGGTAAAAATGACTTACGTTCCATTACACGTTCACACACACTACTCCCTTATGGATGGTGTTGCAACTCCAGAAGAGTATGCAAAACGTGCTGCTGAAATTGGACTACCAGCAATTGCAATAACTGACCATGGCGTTCTGTCTGGTCATAGACCTATGTATAGGGCTGCAAAGGCAAACGGTATTAAACCAATTTTAGGAATTGAAGGATATATCACAGCAGATAGATTTGACAATAGAGATAAGTCTGAAAGAACTGATCCTTTAGATATGGTGTATAACCACATAGTTCTTCTTGCGAAAAATGATAAAGGTTTAGAAAATCTAAACAAGCTTAACGAACTTGCTTGGACTGAGGGCTACTATAAGAAGCCAAGAATTGATTTTGAAATACTTTCTCAATACAGAGAAGGCATAATTGTTCTATCTGCATGTATGAGTGGACTACTTGCAAAGGCAATTGAACACAAAGAATATGCTGCTGCAAAAAAGCACATGGTATGGTTTAAAGAAAACTTTGGCGATGATTTTTATGTAGAAGTTATGCCACATAATTCTGCAGAATTAAATAAAGAACTTTTAGAAATGGCTGACATTTATGACGTTAAGCCTGTAGTAACTCCTGACTGCCACCACTCTGATAAGAGTCAAAAAGTAATTCAGGAAATGATGCTACTTTTAAATACACATGCTAAGTTAAATAAAGAAGCAACTTTTGATAAGGCATCAAAAATTGAAGACCCTATGAAGCGTCTTGACTATTTATATGGTGAAGATAGAATGATGAGTTTTAGAACATTTGACATTCATCTCCTTTCATATGAAGAAATTAAATCTGCTATGCAACAGCAAGGAATCAAGCGTGAAGATATTTATGAAAACTCTGTTGAGATTGCAAACAAGGTAGAAGAGTATGATATTAAAAGTGGTCTAGACCTTCTTCCAATTAAGGTTGAAAATCCAGATGAAGAACTTCTTGCACTTGCCTCCAGAGGATTAGTATTAAAGGGTCTTTCTAAAAACAAAGAGTATTTGGATAGATTGAACCTAGAACTTGATATTATTAAGAGTAAAAACTTTTCACCCTATTTTTTGGTTGTTCATAATATGCTTAATTGGGCAAAAGAGCAAGGCATTATGGTTGGTCCAGGTCGTGGTAGTGCTGCAGGTTCATTGGTTTGTTATGCATTAGGTATTACTGAAATTGATCCAATTGAATATGGTTTATTGTTTTTCCGTTTTATTAATCCAGACAGAGATGACTTCCCAGATATTGATTCTGATATTGCAGACGATAGACGAGATGAAGTAAAGGCATATCTTGAACGTGAATATAAAAATGTTGCATCTATTGCCACATTCCTTGCATTTAAAGACAAGGGTGTTGTAAGAGATGTTGCTAGAGCATTTAACATTCCTTTGAATGATGTTAATAAAGTTCTTAAGGGCGTAGATAGCTGGGATGATTTTACAAGATCAACTAATGCACAGTGGTTTAGAATGAAGTATCCTGAAATTGTTAAGTATGGAGAACAGCTTCGTGGTAGAATTCGTGGAACTGGTATTCATGCTGCAGGTGTAGTCACCGCAAAGGATTCAATCTTTAAGTATGCTCCACTTGAAACACGAGTTGCACCAGGAAGTAAAGAAAGAATTCCAGTAGTAGCAGTAGATATGGAAGAAGCTGCAGAAATTGGTCTAATTAAACTTGATGTTCTTGGTCTAAAAACTTTAACCGTTATTGACCAGACTATTAAAACAATTAAAGAACGTCACGGTAAAGATATTGATCTAAAGCAAATACCTCTAAACGATAAGAAAGTCTTTGAGATGCTTTCTGAAGGGCGTACAAAGGGTGTTTTTCAGTGTGAAGCAACCCCTTATACAAACCTACTTGTTAAAATGAGGGTAAGTAATTTTGATGAACTTGTTGCATCTAATGCTCTTGTTCGTCCAGGTGCTATGAACACTATTGGAAAATCATACATTGCTCGTAAGCATGGTAGAGAAATGGTTGAATACATCCACCCATCTATGAATGACTACCTAAAAGATACTTATGGCTGTGTACTTTATCAAGAGCAGGTTATGCAAGCCTGTGTAGTTCTTGGTGGAATGACTATGGTTGAGGCTGACAAGGTTCGTAAAATTATTGGTAAGAAAAAAGATGCTAAAGAGTTTGACATCTTTAAAGATAAGTTTGTTAATAATGCAGAAAAGCATATTGGCATTAGGGCAAAGGATCTTTGGCATGACTTTGAAGCACATGCAGGTTATTCATTTAACAAGTCTCACGCTGTTGCATACTCAACCCTTTCTTATTGGACTGCGTGGCTAAAGTATCACTACCCAATTGAGTTTATGTTTTCTCTATTGAAGAGTGAAAAAGATAGCGATGCTCGTACAGAGTATTTGATTGAATCAAAGCGTATGGGAATATCTTTAAAGCTTCCACACATTAATGAATCTGATGCAGATTTTAAAATTGAGGGCAAGGGTATTAGATTTGGTCTTGCTGCAATTAAGTGGCTATCAGAAGGTGTTGCTAATAAAATTATTGCTGGGAGACCTTTTGAATCTAAAGAGCAATTTAAAAAGTTTGCAGTAAAAAAGGGTAGTGGAATTAATTCAAGAGCAGTAGAGGCTTTAGATTTAATTGGTGCTTTAACATTTGAAGATAATCCAAGGGATGAAGTTAAGGTAAGAGAAAATCTTTATGAGTATTTAAATCTTCCCGAACTAAATACAAGTGTTCCACAACATTATTATGCATATATAAATCTTGTAGAAGACTTTGATGAACAAGGTGTTTTTGTAATGCTTGGTATTGCTAAAAACATTAAGCGTGGAAAAGGCTGGTCAAGAGTTGAGATTATGGACTCTACTGGTGTGGTTGGAATTTTTGATGATGAAGAAACTAAGATTGAGCCAGGAAGAACTTATTTAATTCTTGCAGGAGCAAATAGAATTTCTGAAGCAATTCCTATTGATGAATTGAAAGAGCATAAAGATAATCCGTTAATAAAGTTTTTAAATTATAAGCAGATTCCGTTTGCAAATGATGAACACTTTGTGCTATCATTTACTCCAAGAGTTACTAAAGCTGGAAAGAGAATGGCTAACATGATTGTTGCTGATAGTTCAAGAGAAATGACTGCTGTCATGGTATTCCCAACAATGTTCTCTACTGGATATATGAAATGCCAGCCTGGAAAAGTAGCAAAAGTTAATTTTAGTGAGACAAAAGAAGGAACGATTACATTGAAGGAAGTGTTATAAATGGCTATCATAATTGATGAATTTGCAGCAGTATTACATGCTAATGCAAGAGATAAAGGGTTCTGGGATGATAATAATGGAACTATTTTTTATCTAAAACAACTTGCAATGGTACACTCAGAAGTGTCTGAAGTGCTTGAAGCAATACGCAAGGAGAAGGGTGATGACCAGGTGGTAGAAGAACTAGCTGACATTATCATTAGAGTCTTAGACTTATATGCTGGTTTAGTTAGAGATGGTTACACATCAATATCCCTTGAAGAGTCATTAAAAAATAAGGCTAAGATAAATACAGAGCGTCCAAAAATGCATGGAGTTCTAGCGTGAGTAAAATAGATTTAGACGACTTCTTATCTCAGTTAGATCCAAAGTTGCGTAAGAAAATTACAAGTGGAAATACTATCGAGATAACTAAGCAAAAGACACCAAGTATTAGTTTAAATAATGCCTTGAAAGGTGGATTTGGATATGGTCGTCAAGTACTTATCTGGGGAAATAAGTCTGCAGGAAAGTCTTCATTTTGTTTACAGATGATTGCTGATGCTCAAAAGGATGGTAAGGTTTGTGCCTGGATTGATGCAGAGGCATCTTTTGATCCAGAATGGGCAAGAAAACTTGGAGTAGATGTAGATCAACTAATTTATTCAAATGCTAGAAGTATGAATGAAATGGTGGATGTTGGAGTACAGCTAATGAAGGCTGGAGTAGATGTACTAATTGTTGATTCTATTTCTGCACTTCTTCCTGCTATATATTTTGAAAAAGATTCAGAAGAATTAAAGCAGTTGGAAAATACTAAGCAGATTGGTGCAGAGGCAAGAGATATGACTAATGCAGTAAAGATGCTTAACTATGCAAATAATAATGACAAGCCAACTCTTCTTGTTTTAATTTCTCAACAAAGAAATAATATTGGTGCTATGTTTGCTTCACACCAGCCAACTGGTGGTCATGCTGTAAAATTCTTTAGCAGTACTATCGTTAAGCTTTGGTCAAGTGAATCTGATAATCAAGCAATCAAGGGAAAGATAGTTTCAGGAGACAAGATTATTGAATCTAAGATTGGTCGTGTAGTCAATTGGCACGTTGATTTTAATAAGACTGGTCCAGCTTTTGTTGCAGGTTCCTATGACTTCTACTTTGATGGAGAAGGTTCTATGGGTGTAGACAAGATTGCAGATCTAGTTGATACCGCAGAACTTGTTGGAGCAATTCAAAAAGGTGGTGCTTGGTACACTGTGGGAGAAGAAAGACTGCAGGGTAGAGCAAAGGTTATTGAATGGCTAAAGGAAGATCCAAAAAGAGTTGCAGACCTAGAGGCAAAGTTAGATGTATAAAGACTTCTCTGAATATAGAGGAAAGTTTTTTTGTCATACATGCAAAGAGCCTGTGCTAATTGCAAGATTTTATAAAAATACAACAATGGACTTAACTTGGCTATGTTCTAAAAGACACCTGTCTAAAGTTAACTTAAACATTAAGGGGTATTAGTGAGTGAGCGTGGAGAATTAAAAAGGGCAGGTATGAAAGCTCATAAGAATTCTGGTAGAGGTGCAGTAAAAGCTGATGGCTCTGATGATGAATTTGTTGTTGATGTAAAAGAATATAGCAAGTCATTTTCTATTAGTCAAGATAACTGGGCAAAGATTGTAACTGATACTTTAAAAGTTGACAGAACAAAAAACCCAGCATTAATGTTAGTGATTGGCGAAGGTAATAAAAAAGTTAGACTTGCTGTTATTGAATGGGAAGTATTTGAAGAATTGAGGAATAATGGAAACAACAGTTGATTTACTAAATCAAGTAAATGGGTTTAATGAAATATCTGAGCATATGCAAGATGAAGAGTTAACTCAAACTCTAGCTCTTGTTGCAAAGCTTATTTCTAAGCCAGACGTTCCAGCATCAGTCGGTGTTGAACTAATTGTAAAACTACAAGCATATTCTGCTAAATTTGCAATGCTCGCTTCCTGGTATACTAATGTTAAGAAAGATGAAAGAGCAAAGAAAAATATATACTATTCAGCTAAAGAAGCAACGGATAGACTAGTGGATGCATTAAAATATGCAGTTAGGATTAACAATGGCTAAGAGCCTTATTAACAAGTTGGTTGAAAAACCAAAGAAGAGTGAAGAAAATTTAATTAACAGTCAAGAAATTGTTGATAAAATTAAAGAAGGATATGCTTTACAAAGAAAGTCTTCATTTAAGAAGAGAGATAGCTTTACCCCATCAACATTAACATATGGTGCAGGAAAGTGTCCAAGATTTTGGTATCTCTGGTTTGAAGGAAATGAGTCTGACGTTAAAACAGATTGGTATTCTGTAGCAAATATGGATAGTGGCACTGATCGTCATGGTCGTATTGAAAAGGCTATGGAGTCTGCAGGTATCTTGGTAACAAATGAAGAACGTCTTTCATATCAAGATCCACCAATTTCTGGTAGAACTGATGCTATCATTAAATGGAATGATATGGATATTCTTACTGAAATTAAGACTCTTAATGAAGATTCTTTTCACTATTTAAATGTTAAAGGTGAAGCAAGAAAGTATCATGTTGAGCAACTCCTTATTTATATGAAAATTCTTAAGAAAAGTTTTGCTTTCCTTGTCTATGAATCTAAAAATAGTCACGAACTTTCTATGTTTCCTGTAAAACTTAATGAACATTATAAGAACTTTATTAACTATTTCTTTGATTGGATGAGAGAAGTTAAAAAGGCTTCTGATGATGGTCTGCTTCCTGAAAATCCTTATCGTTCAAATTCCAAGGTTTGCAAGGGTTGTGATTTCGAAACAGTTTGTCGTACAAAGCCAAAGGGTGATATTAAAATAGCTCCAAGGAAAGACCTTGAATAAATTTTGCAAACTATGTGACGAACAGTTTCAGACGAATAATAAGAATCAAATCTATTGTTCTCCTGAGTGTAGAACTACTGCCACTAAAGAAAAAATTATGCAAAGATATAAGGTTTCAAAAGTAAGATCTCGTGCAAGTAAGTCTAGAAAATGTGCTGGTGGATGCGGTATTGAAATTAGTATTTACAACGATGCTGGATTTTGTAATAACTGTATGATGAGCAAAAGAAAACTAGATCAAACACTAAAAGATATAAAAGGATTTTTTGATTATGAGCAAAGTTAGTTGGAAAGACGTTGGTACGCCAAGTAGATTTATAGCAATTGATGCTTCGTCCACTTCAGTTGCATTTGCTATATTTGCAAACAAGCATTTAGTTAAATTTGGAAAAGTTAATTTTGTTGGTAATGATCATTATCAAAAAGCTGGAGATGCTTGTAAAAAACTTACGCCATTATTAAAAGATTTTGATGTAAAGGCAATGGTTATTGAGAATACAATATTTGCAAACTCTCCAAAAACATCAATGCAACTAGCTTTAGCACAAGGGGCAGTTGTAAGTGCTGCATATATTAATGGAGTAAAAAACATTTATCCTTGTGTACCAGTTGCTTGGCAAAATTGGATTGGTAACAAGGTTTTAACAAAAGAAGAAAAGGCAGCACTAAGAAAAGAAACTCCTGGAAAGTCGGACTCTTGGTATAAAAACAAGGAAAGAGAGTTTAGAAAGAATAGAACTATCAGACTTGTTAACATAGAGTTTATGACTGATGTATCTGATAACGATGTTGCTGATGCAATTGCTATTGGATGGTATGCAACTAATAACTGGAATAAGATAAGTAAACTTGACTTATAAAGGATATAATGATATTATGAAAATGTATGCTAACGAAAACTGGTTAAGAAAAAGATTCTTAATGGATAAAAAGTCTCCAGAAGATATTGCAAAAGAATGCGGTGTGTCTGTTGAGACTATTTATGTGTACCTTGGTAAATTTGGATTAAGAAAAAGCAGGAGAAAATAATGGCTGAATACCCATCAGAAGCATTCTTTGTAAACAAGAATGAAGAAAAAATTAAGAAGATTCTTGAGCTTTCTAAAACTGCCCCAGCTGGATATAATATCCTTGCTGCCTGTCTAGATATCACAGAGATGTTACTAGAAAAGAATGTAGCGTATGGCAACTCTGCACTCAACCCTATTCGTATCTTTAGTGATGCAGATGATATGGAACAGCTTAATGTTCGCATTGATGATAAATTAAATAGAATTAAGAACAAGAAATTGTATGCTGGGGATAATGATGAAGATGATCTTATTGGATACTTGTTGCTAAAGAAGGCTAAAAAACGTGGCTAAGAAGAAAACTATATTTAAAGATAGATTTGAAAGAAAATCCTCAATGATTACTGAAAGTGGTCATGAAGTAAGTGAAGGCGATTTTATAAAAATTACTGGGGAGCATGGTGCTACTTTTAAGTTTAAATGTCTTGTAAAAAATCCTGTAAATGGTGTAGAATGGATAGACTGCTTTCAGATGTTTAAGGATATTTCTGGACCAACAAGGTCTTTTTATCCTGACAGAGTTAAAGCGGTAAAGAAGAGGGGAAAGCGTGTCAAGCGAAGCAGCACTAGTTAATCATTTAGACCTTGTAAACAAGGTTGCATCAGAGTACCTAAAAGGCTTAGATGCTTCAGAGATTTCAAAAGCATTAAACATTCCAAGAGTAAAGGTTACAGAGTTACTTACTGACTGGAGAGTCATGGCAGCAAATAACCAAGCTATCCACGCTCGTGCAAAAGAGGCTCTTGCAGGTGCAGATCAACACTTCTCATCACTTATTAAAAAAGCTTATGAAGTTATTGACTCTGCAGATACTACTGCAAATTTAACAGCCAAGACAACATCTATTAAACTTATTGCTGATATTGAAAGCAAGAGACTTGAGATGCTACAAAAAGCAGGTCTATTAGATAATCAAGAGTTAGCAGATGAACTTTTAGAAACAGAAAGAAAGCAAGAAATACTTATATCAATCCTAAAAGAGGTGACATCTTCTTGCGAATCCTGCAGACCAAAAGTTCTATCTAAACTATCTCAGGTTAATGAAGGTGGGGTCGTTGTAATTGACAATTGATATTAGCGAATTTATGGAAGCTCTTGACGAGTCTCCATTTGCAGAAATTCCAGTAGATGCAAAAACATTTGTTGAGGGTGAAAAGTATTTAAATCAGCCACCTCTATCAGAATACCAATACACACTTGTTGAATGTATGAGTCAAATTTATAAAGAAAAAGATTTAATTAGATTTATGGGAGAAGAAGCTGGCAAGCAGCACTTTAAGAAGTATACAAAAAATGAAGTAATTATGCAGCTTGGCAAGGGTAGTGGAAAAGACTTTTCTTCAACAGTTGGCTGTGCTTATTTAGTTTACAAACTATTGTGCTTAAAAGATCCTTCTCGTTACTTTGGTAAGCCAACCAATGATGCTATTGATATTATGAATGTTGCTATTAATGCTCAACAAGCAAAGAATGTTTTTTTTAAAGGATTTAAGACAAAGATTACTGGTTCACCTTGGTTTGCAGGAAAGTTTGATCCACCAAAGATTGACAGCATAGAGTTTGATAAATCAATTACAGTTTATTCTGGACACTCTGAAAGAGAATCTGCTGAAGGCTTAAACTTAATACTTGCAATCCTTGACGAGATTTCTGGTTTTGCAATGGAGTCTGCAAGTGGAAATGATCAGGCTAAAACTGCTGACAATATTTATAAAGCATTTCGTGGATCTGTAGACTCACGTTTCCCAGACTATGGCAAGGTCGTATTGCTATCCTTTCCTCGTTTTAAAGGTGACTTTATTACAACAAGGTATGAAGATGTAATAGCTGAAAAAGAAACTTTGCTTAGATCGCATGAGTTTATAATTAATCCACTACTTTCTGAAGACGATCCAACTAATAAGTTTACTGTTGAATGGGATGAAGATATAATTAATTCATACAGAATTCCAGGGGTATTTGCATTAAAAAGACCAACTTGGGAGATTAATCCAACAAGAAGTATTGAAGACTTTAAAATAGCGTTTCTTACTGATATGGCTGATGCACAAATGCGTTTTGCTTGTATGCCAACAACCTCTTCAGATGCATTCTTTAAGAATAGAGAAAAGCTATCTATGGCATTTAAAAAAATTAATCCAATCGATGTTTCAAAAAGAATTGAACAATCTTTTACTCCAGATCCAGAAACAACTTATTATGTACATGCTGACCTTGCACAAAAGCATGATAAGTGTGCAGTGTCAATTGCACATGTTGATAAGTGGGTAAGTGTTCAGTCATTTAACAACTATGAACAAATTGTTCCATTTATTGTTGTAGATGCAATTGTTTATTGGGAGCCTAAAAAAGAAGGTCCAGTAGATTTATCAGAAGTTAAAAACTGGATCATTAATTTAAGAAGACTTGGATTTAATTTAGGTCTTGTTACTTTTGACAGATGGAATTCTTTTGATATTCAAAGAGACTTGACAAGTGTTGGAATTAAAACAGAAACTCTTTCAGTAGCTAAAAAGCACTACGAAGACCTGTCTATGCTTATTTATGAAGAAAGAGTTGTATTGCCTCAAATAGATTTATTACTTGAAGAAATGCAGGAACTTAGAATTATGAACAATAATAGAGTAGACCACCCTAGAAAGAAGTCTAAGGACTTGGCTGATGCTATGTGTGGATCTGTTTATAATGCAATCAGCCATACAAGAAGAGAAAAAATCCAGGAAGTAGAAGTTCATACTTATCAGTCTCGTCCAAAAGTTGACAAGGAAGATGATAAGATGGTAAAATCGAAGCCTGAGATGACAGAAGATATCAAAGAGTATCTTATGAATTTTAATTTAATTTAGTAGAAATGGAAAATAATGGGTAAAAGAGTTCTTTTAACAGGTGCAAGTGGTTTTGTTGGAAGCCATGTATTGAGACATCTATTAGTAAATACAGACTGGTTTATAGTTTGTCCAACAACCTTTACACATAAAGGTTTGACAGATAGAATTAATGTTGCCTGTGATGATTTGCCAGATGCATACAGCAGAGTAAAGGTAATTAAGACAGACCTTACTGCCCCAATCTCTCCAGTAACGGCATACGCATTTGGAGAAATTGACTATGTAATTAATGTTGCTAGTGAAAGTCACGTTGATAGAAGCATTGAAGAGCCAACTCCATTTATTTTAAACAATGTTTCTTTAATCTGTAACCTTCTTGACTGGGCAAGAATTGCAAAGCCAAAGAAATTTTTACATATTTCAACTGATGAAGTATATGGTCCTGCACCAAAGGGACATGCTCATAAGGAATGGGTAGACCAGTATTTCCCAAGCAACCCTTATTCTGCATCAAAGGCAGCACAAGAAAGTATTGCATTCTCTTATTGGAGAACGTATGGAGTTCCAATTGCTATTACTAACACTATGAATATTATTGGCGAAACTCAAGATACAGAAAAGTTTATGCCAATGGTGATTAAGAAAGTTCTTAATGGAGAAACCATGAAGATACATGCATCTCCAGAAGGAGAAATTGGAAGTCGTTTTTATCTACATGCTCGCAATCAAGCAGACGGTCTTATGCATGTTCTAAAGCAACACTTCCCAGCATACGGAGAGTCTGATGTTCCAGCAAAGTTTCATATTGTTGGTGAAAGAGAAGTTGATAACTTAGAAATGGCTCAAATGATTGCTTCAGCAGTTGGAAAACCACTACGCTATGAACTAGAAGACTTTCATTCATCACGTCCAGGACACGATTTAAGATATGCCCTAGATGGAAAGAAGATAGCTGATACAGGTTGGATAGCACCAATGCCACTAGAAGAGTCTATTAGAAAGACGGTTGAGTGGACTCTTAAGCATCCAGAATGGCTAAATCTGTGAAAGAATATTTAGCACAAAATGATATTTGCTTTGATGATATTTTAATGGTTCCACAGTACTCAGAAGTTGTTAGTAGAAGTACTGTTGATTTTAAGATGCCAATTGGTGGATACTCTTGGCTAGATTTTCCCATAATTGCATCTCCAATGGATACAGTTTGTGAAAAAGATATGGCTATTTCTATAGCACAAGCTGGTGGCATTGGAATAATTCATAGATTTATGTCTGCAAAAAATCAGATAAAAATGGTTGAAGAAGTTTATAATCATGAAAACCTTAAGCTTCCTGTAGGTGCAGCACTTTCTAGTACCTTTGTTGAAGAGCATGTGGAAAAACTTATTAATGCAGGGGCTTCAATGCTTTTAATTGATACTGCAAATGGTCATAGCAAAATGGCTATTGATGCAGTTATTAGACTTAAAAATATTGTTGGAGATTCTGTTCATATTATGGCTGGAAATGTTTCTACAATAGAAGGTTTTATAGCCCTAGATGTTGCAGGTGCAGATTCTATTAGAGTAGGCATTGGTGGGGGTAGTATGTGTACTACAAGAATTGTATCTGGACATGGTATTCCAACACTTTCTTCAATTATAAACATCCGAGAAGCAAAAGATAAGTTTAACTTAAATGCTGGGATCATAGCAGATGGTGGAATTAGAAATACTGGAGATATGGTAAAGGCTTTTGCTGCAGGAGCAGATGCTGTAATGCTAGGATCAATGTTAGCAGGAACTGAAGAATCTCCTGGAGATTTATATTTTGAAGGGGATAAAAAGTTTAAATCTTTTAGAGGAATGGCTAGTAAAGAAGCTAATAAAGATAAAGATATTGCGGTAGCAGAAGGAATATCTACAAAGATTGCTTATAAGGGATCTGTAAAAGATGTAATTAAAGACATTAGAGGTGGGCTTGGAAGTGGATGCTCCTATTCTGGAGTTGACTCCCTACACGATCTATATAAAGACTCTATGTATATTAGAGTTTCTCCACTATCAGTAAAGGAGTCTTTGCCACATGGAAGATAATGATGATATCTCTGAACAAGAATTATCTGAAGTAATTGAGTATCTTATTGAAGTAGGGGCTATGGAAATTATGGGGTACGACTCTGTATCTGATCAATTTACATATAAAGTTACTTCAAAGTGTAAAGAAATTTATCCAGAACTATATTATGCACACTATGAAGCTGTTGGAGAAATGGCTAGTCAATTGTGGATGAAAGATGTCATTGACATTGTTTTTACTGAAGGTCAAACTATTGTTGGAGTAACTCCAGAACAGGTTGATTATATTAGAGAAAATATGCTTACCTTTACTGATGATGAAAGATTTTTTCTTGATGTACTTCTTGAACGATACGATCAAAAATAAGATATAATATAACTATGCCTTATGATATTAAAAGAAATTATGGTGGATGCAGAGGATATGCTGTAGTAGGCAACTCTGGAATTCACGGATGCCATACTACAAGAGCCTCAGCAATTCAACAGCAAAGAGCTTTATATGCTGCAGAAAGTGCAGAAAAAACAACTAAAGCAGATGAGTGGGAAGGCGAGCCACTATACAATATGCTATCAGAAGATGAAAGAGCTTTTGCAGACTCACTGCTAAAATTAGCAGAAGAGCTAGGACCTCTAGACCAGTCGGAAGGCATCTGGATTGGTTATGAAGATGGGTCTACAAATCAGAATGCATCAATTGGCGTAAAGTGTGGAAATTGTGCTCTTCATAAATCTTCTGTTGCTTGTGCCATTCTTTCACAACAAATTGAAGAAGAAGGTGCTTGTAGACTTGCAGTAATTCCAGATGGCTATGTTAGTGTGGATGGAAAGAATACTGGAGAAGAGTTTATGGAAATGATTCCTGAGATGTCAAAAGCTGATTCTGTAAGAGTTGGACAAATGGTTTCTTGGAATTCAAGTGGTGGAACTGCTAGAGGAAAAGTTGTTAGAGTAGTCAGAAATGGATCTATTAATGTTCCTAATTCTGATTTTACAATTACTGGAACTCCAGATAATCCAGCAGCACTTATTAGAATTTATAGAGATGGTAAGCCAACTGATACTTTAGTTGGTCATAAGGTAGATACTCTTAGAGTTTCAACTTCAAAATCACACGATGATGTTATTGGAAATGACGATGTTCCAAATATGAGACCACATTCAATGGAAGATTGCGAAGATGACAACTGTCCACAGCATAACATGAACAAAAAAGATTATGATTCAAAAGAAAGAAGAATGTTAGCTAGACAAGGAAGAGCCTTGCCAGACGGATCATTTCCTATTGTAACCGTTTCAGATCTTAGAAATGCAATTCAATCTGTTGGTCGTGCATCAAACTATTCACAGGCAAGAAATCATATTATTCGTAGAGCAGAAGCTTTAAGCAGAATTGACTTGCTTCCAGAAGAATGGAAGCCAAAATCTAAAAGAGCTTCTAGCGTTGAAAAGAGAGATGTTTCTGATATTGATTTAAAGCCAACAGAGTCAATGGCTAATAATGCAAAAAGAGGTCTTGAACTAAGAGCTAAGTTTGGTAGAGGTGGAACTGCTGTTGGTGTTGCTCGTGCTCGTGATCTAAGTAATAGAACAAACTTAAGTCCAGAAACTGTTGCAAGAATGTACTCATTCTTTTCAAGACATGAAGTAGATAAGCAAGGAAAAGATTGGGACAATGCAGAACGCCCTTCTAATGGAAAGATTGCTTGGCTGCTTTGGGGTGGAGACTCTGGATATGCCTGGTCAAAACAAAAGTGGGAAGCTATCCAAAATGCCAGAGCCAGTAAGTCTGACAAAACCTGGAAAGACTCTCCATTTTCTTTTTATAAATAATTGGAGGTAGGAATGAAAAGCTTTTCCCCATTGCAGAGAATTTCTGGATGTCTAATTGCAATTAATCTTTTTGCCATAAACTTATTTGTTTTAATAACAGGTTTGATTCAAAAAAATAGGGAACAAGACTTTTTGGTAAATTTTTCTACTATTCCAAGACAAAGCCAGCTATCTAAAATATTAGATGAGGGAACTGTAAAGGTTGCAATCCAAGACGACAGTGCTTACTGGGTAATAGATAACATTCTTTATAAGTGTGACATAAGTAAAGATGGAAAAATTCATAATGAAAATGCTGAAAGAGTTGATGTTTTTAATCTTTCAGAGAAAGAAATTAATAATCTTCTTTCAATAATTGATAGCATAAATAGCTAGTTTAAAGTTGACAGATGTCATATAAAAATGTATAATAGTATCTAATAGAAAAGGATTTTCGATGGTTATTGTAGTTGAGGGAACTAAAGCGTTCTCTGATTATGAGATATTTATGAGAGCAATGACAGTTGCTTTGTCAACTCCAAATAATGATAATCAAATACAGGTGTGGAGTCTTGGACCACATAAGATTAATAGTTTTACTGCAGGGTTTTGTAATTCAGCAGAAAGCTATCTTAAGCAAAAAGGTTTTAAGGTTTCCTTTTCTAAAGTAACTGAGCAATGGGTTAGACAAAATGTTGAGTACATAACATACTATGCATACTTTAGTTTGCCAAAAGAACCTTTGTCAAAGTTTGCAACACATATGGAGCATCAAGAAGATGTTGAGATGGGAATATTTAGGTATTAAATGAGTTTAACAGCCTGGTCATTAATAGTTTTTGCATCATATACTTTATTTTATTTGTCAATGTTTATAGCAGTAACATTTAAAACAAGACTGTCAACAATAGTAATAATGGTTGCTTTATGGATAATTAACCAGATAGTAACCCTTTGGTATGGACTTGCAACTAATCAAATAGGATTTGTATTAATTTTTATATTACAATTTATTGTTACACTTCTAACAATAATTATTAGCACAGAAAGATCTATTAATGAAAATATCTGATTTAGATAAAATGGAATCAATTGTAAAAAGCAATCCTTCTTTAAAATGGGAAGGGTGGGATGTAGTATTCCTTGAAGAAGATGGGGATGCAAATCTAAAAAAGAATGCAGCATTTGTTGATTCTAAGTGGCACAAGAGAATTGTGTTTGAAAATACTGGTGGAGCTTGGGACATACCTGACTCTATATTAAGGAAGGGCGATGTACAAGTTTGATGAAAAAGCTTTATGCCTTAATATGGATACAAATCTTTTCTTTGATCAATATGAAGAAAATCCAGAGGTTTCAAAAAAAGTAGATCTTTTATGCATAAAATGTCCAGCACAAAGGCAATGCCTTGCTTATGGTGTTAGTAACTCTGAATGGGGAGTTTGGGGTGGAGTGTATTTAGAAGGCGGAAAGATATCTAGAGAATTTAATAGTCACAAAGAAAAGACAGACTGGTTTGATATCTGGTCTGGTATAACAATGGAGAAGGAATAATGTATACATCAAATATGAAAAAGGCTGTTCACTCAATAAAGCCGCCAAAAGATTTTCATATGGATATAGTTGACTACGAGCACTTCCTTGCGATACAATTCTATGAGAGTCACTGGAGACATATGAGTGACCCAGAAAGACTTCGTTGTATAGAGTATATGACGAAAATAAAAAAAATGCTGGAGAGTCTTGGAGCACAGGTAGCCCTGGATCCAATTCTTGACATAACACACCCAGATAAGGGTTAAGGAGAAAAAATGGCTACACTAATTACAGTAGTTGGAAATCTAGTAAAGGATCCTGAAGTTAAGGATCTTGGTGCTGGAAAAGTTCTTGCAAAGCTTAGAGTTGCAAGTACTGAAAGATTTCAAGATTCTGATGGATCTTGGAAAGATGGAGATACAGCATTCTACGATGTTGTATGTTGGCGAACACTAGCAGAAAATGTTGCTGGAAGTTTGTCAAAGGGAAATAAGGTAATTGTTCATGGTAAGTTAAAGTATCGTGAGTTCCAAAGAAAAGATGGAACAAAGGGCAATGCCTTTGAAATTGATGCTACTGATGTTGGTCAGTCAATGTCTATCAAGACTGGTAACTTTAGCAAGTCAACAAATGTTGCAAACGCTACAGTATCGGTATCTGAAGAGCCTGATCCTTGGGCTTAGTTGGGTGTCCCCCTTCGGGGGGACATTTCAATATTTGACAAAATAGAAAAAGTTTGGTAAAGTATATTAATGCCAGTATATTTATATGCATGTGAAAAATGCGAGGATAACAAAGAATTAGTTAAGGGTATGAATGACCCCGATCCAATAAGTTGTCCAGATTGTGGTAGCAACATTAAAAGAATTTTTGGTGTTGGAGGAATTCAATTTAAAGGAAAAGGCTTTTATAGCACAGGAGGATAGCAGTGTCTAAGAAAAATGAAATGTTAGTTGAAGAAAAACAATATCGTGCAGTCATTACAAAGGTTAAGGGTGGCTGGAAAGCTTCAGTTCAAGTAAGGCTTGGAATCAATGAATGGAAAAAAGTTCAGTGTGGTTTGAAAGGTTTAGTTTTTGCATCAAGTAGTGCTGCTGAAAATGTAGCAAGGATTAAGATGAAAGAACAGCTAAGCCTTGATAAAAACGACAAGGATGAATCGTATGTCATCTATCCTAAATAAAAATAGAGGATTTCAGTATGATTTTTTTGCAGAAGAGTGGTCTTATGAATGTGGTGCATGTGGTGAAGAGCTGTATGCACCAACTAAGAAACACCTGGAAGGAAACTTCTGGATACATACCCACTCTAATAATTGCATTGGTGGATGGTAATGAATAAAGAAGAACTTGAACAAGCTCTTTCTCAAATAGAAGAAGAGATCATGATTATGGACGGTTTTGAAGAGGCATTCATAGGACTTTCTTTAAGGTGTGGTCAGCCAACACTGGCTACCTATTCTTGGGAAAAAATGGTAGATGTTTTAATGGATAGAGATGGCATGGAATATGATGAAGCTGTTGAATACATATCATACAATTGTCTTGGTGCTTGGATGGGCGAACTTACTCCATCAATAGTGTTACCTCTGGAGTTCTAATGTCTAATAAAAAAGAGATTTATAACGAATGTTATATGTGTGAAGAAATGTATATGGATATATTAGATTTAATTAATCATATAAAAACAGAGCACAAAGAAGAAACTGGTACACAATGAGTTTTCTTATTGAAAAAGTTAAAGAGATGTTAGAAGAGTATCAAAAAGAAAACGGAAAGCTTGATGATAAAGAATATGAAAAACTTTTTGTACACTTTTACTTGCAGCATGAAGATGAGTACTTAAAGAAAAGAATTAAATCAATTAGATCAGACGGCAAAAGAAGGAAGTCGCATGATAGTTAGAGTTATTAAAAAACAAATGTCTGACAGTGTTGAAAAGGTTGAAGACCTTGCTTTAGCAGCAGATTTGGCTATAAAGGTATTAAAGTCAGACCAAATGGTTGTTGGAGAGCCAGTTGCTGAAGTAACTCCAGGATGTCCTATGGGATTTGCAAAACCAAAAGTAGTTCTTTACTATAATGAAATATCTCCTAGTCTTTATGATAAAATTAAGATGCTTGTTACAAGAACTTCTTTACAAGACGCTATAAAAAATACGAGGATGTCATGGAATTTAAATTAGAACACGAGGTAGACAAAGGTTTTCTAGTAAGATGGTTTGCAAATCAGGCTATGAATATTTCAAGTTGGCTTGCAAAAACTTCTGCTCCCTATGCAGATATGTATACTGCAGTCTGGGATGATTATGAAGACGAAAGTCACCTTGCTGAGCCACATAATCAAATGGGAATATTCGATAGCCTAGAACCATTGCCACAATTTGAACGACTAACAGAAGATTTAATTTAATGTCAGACGATTATTATTACTATAGAGATCAAGTAAAAGAGCTTCAGACTGTTAATAGTTTTGTTAAAAGAAATACTTTACTTTCTGTCCAAAATAGGATAGAATATATCAGGGATGAAAGAGAAAAATTAGGTTTGCCAGTCAGCGGTATAGATATGGCACTTGAAGTAGTTAGGACAATGTTGAATGAAAAATAAAAAAGAAGTAAAAGATGAAAGAACAATCATCTATGAAAACAATCTATATACAATAGATGAGTTTGTCAATAAATATTCTCACGCCCTGGCATCGTACTTACTTACAAGGCAACTTGGAGATAAAAGTAAGAAGTCTCACATAGTTGATCTTGCTGTAGAGAATGCATCTTTTGCAGAATCTCTTTATATATCAGTAGATAGCTTTAGATAATGTTTCTTACAAAGATGATTAAGTTTGCTGAAAAAATTGGCATGGATGTAGATGAGCTAATGGAAATGACAGTTCTAGATGCTATCATAAAGATAGAAGAGACTAGAACTATGTGGGCAGATCTAAGAAAAGAAATAGGATAGTTTAAGGTATAATGTTCTTATGAGCAATTTGGTTGACATAAGAGTAGTAGGCTGCGGTGGTGGCGGAATAAATGCCGTTGATAGCATGATAACTCAAGGACTATCTGGAGTGGAGTTTATTGCAATAAACACTGATGTTCAAGCGTTAATGCCAAGTTTGGCAGATGTTAAAGTTGATATTGGAAAAGATAGAACTCGTGGTCTTGGTGCTGGTGCAGACCCAAATATTGGAAGACTCTCTGCTAAAGATAGCATAAATGAAATTGCAGAAGTTGTTTCAGGAGCTGACGTTGTTTTTGTAACGGCTGGAATGGGTGGCGGAACTGGAACTGGCTCTGCACCAATAGTTGCTGGATGTGCCAAAAAAGCTGGAGCATTAACTGTAGGCGTTGTTACTACACCATTTGCATTTGAGGGCAAGAAGCGTATGAATAATGCCTTAGAGGGAATTAATAGTTTTAGTAAAGAAGTTGACACCCTTATAGTTATTCCAAATGAAAACCTTATTTCAATGCTTGATCCAGAAATTTCTATGCAGGATGCATTTAAGGAAGCAGACAATGTTTTACTAAAAGCAGTAGCAGGTATATCAGATTTAATAACAACCCCTGGTCAAATTAATATAGACTTTGCAGACATTAAAAGAGTTATGAAGAATGCTGGTTCTGCATTTATGGGTATTGGGTATGCATCTGGAGAAGATCGTGCAGAGGTTGCAGGTAATGAAGCAATTACAAGTCCAATTCTTAATGTTGATCTTAATGGTGCAACAGGTGTTTTAATTTCAATTGCATCTTCTGGTCAAATTAAAATGCAGGAAGTAAATACTATTGCATCACTAGTAGCAGATAAAGCACATGAAGATGCTGACATTATATTTGGTACTGTATTAGATCCAGATCTTGAGGATGGAATTTTAGTAACTGTTGTAGCGACAGGCTTTACAAATGAATGATATACAGTGGACATTTGGTATAATAACTGTCTATGAAGATAAGCAAAGACTTCAAGAGATCATAGAAAGCATTCGTAATCTTAATATTCCAGAATATGAAATACTATTTGTTGGTGGTGGGGACAGCTCTGGAATTGACGGGAAAGATATTAGAAAGATTGACTTTGATGAATCTATTAAAGAAAGATGGATTACTAAAAAGAAAAACATTCTTGTAAAAGAAGCTAAGTATGAAAACATTGTATTGATGCATGACTATCATATCTTTGATAAAGACTGGTATAAAAACTTTGTTGAGTTTGGAACTGATTGGGATATCTGTTCTTGCCCGCAATATCTGATTACTGGTGCAAGAAATCCTATGGACTGGTCTTTATGGGACAAGCCTGGTCATGGAAGGGCTTGGTCTCTAAGGTATGATGACTGGTCTCAAACACAATATATGTATATTTCTGGTGGATTCTTTATTGTAAAGCGTAACGTTATGATTGAAGAGCCACTTGATGAAAGTCGTGGCTGGAATGAAGAAGAAGACGTTGAATGGTCTTATAGAATAAGAGATAAATATGTTATGAAGTGCAATGGTAGAAGTATTGTTAGGCATAACAAGTGGCATAGACATGCAGGACCACAAAGATGAGTAATAAATTAGTTATATTTGATTTAGACGGAGTGCTAATTGATTCAAAAGATCTTCACTATAAAGCTTTAAATGATGCTCTAACTTTGATTGATGGGAAGTATGCAATATCATATCAAGAACACTTGTCTAAGTATGATGGATTAAATACAAGAAAAAAGCTTGAAATGCTTACTAAAGAAAAAGGTTTGCCAGTTAATAAGCATGATGAAGTTTGGAAGAATAAGCAAGAGGCTACCTTTAGATTACTAGAAAACCTACCAATAAATACCCATGCTAGTAATATTATGCATTACTTAAAAGAAAATGGCTGGAAGATAGCGGTAGCATCTAATAGTATTAGAGAAACAATTATAAAATCATTGCATGGAATAAATGTTTTGCATTTAGTAGACTACATTGTTAGCAATGAAGATGTCTGGCATCCAAAGCCTCACCCAGAAATGTATTGGAAGTGCATGGTAGCACTAAACGCTTTTCCAAAAGACACTATCATTATTGAAGACTCTCATGTAGGTAGGCAAGGTGCTCTAAGTTCTGGAGCAA
>Ga0247723_1000143_pt1 | contig 44639 bp, 63 predicted proteins | sample MSEWelMarce5H_FC_FD_189079 | JGI IMG/M metagenome (GOLD analysis project Ga0247723, IMG submission 189079) | Subsurface sediment microbial communities from gas well in West Virginia, United States - MSEEL Well Study Marcellus 5H_FC | ecosystem: Environmental > Terrestrial > Deep subsurface >...
CTCTTCTTTTCGCTTTTGCAGCATCCTCTTGCATCTGTTTAGCAATAAGAACTTTTTGTTGTTTACCAAGTTCTTTGGTCATTGCTTCAACATCAGTGAACAATGCACCAAGTTCAGGTGGTGATTGATATATCATTAACTCACGTAATTCAGTACCCATTTGTTCTAATTGTTTTCTCATTAGAACACGTTTCAAAGCACGTTTAGCTAGACTATCACCGCCGATATAAACCTCTGTAGCACTACGTTTTTCTTCTTCTTCTAATACCGCCAAACATTTAAAGTAATTGTCATAGTATTGACCAAGATAATCACCAATTTCAGCATAGATGTTAGTGGTATCATCACTCTTTTTATTCAATTCAACCACACGGGCTTTTTCATCTTCTAATTGTTTCTTTGCTGCAGTAGATGCTGGCTTGTCTGGTGGATGTGCCTTACTGAACTGGTCGTCCAAATCCTTGAGAACGGCTTTTACATCTCCAGCAGCACCTTTAATATCTTTATATAATTGACAGCCCTTTTTAACTGCTTGTACAGCACCATTAGCTAAGGCAAAGAGGGTAAACGGATCCATTTTATACCATTTTTTATATTGACTTTATAACAAAAAAATGATATAATGCTTATTCAAACCAAACTATATAATTATTTAGGATAGGATTAACATGAAAATATATGCAATGAAATTGGTAACCGGAGAAGAACTCATTGGTGAAGTTGAAATGGAGGATTTTAATCAAATGGTAATTAGAAATCCATTAGGTATCGCAATTGTGCGTGGTAAAGATGGTCAACCAAATGTTGGTTTTGCACCATTTCCAATACATGCACAACAAAAATCAGACTCGACTATTGCCTTGAAACGTGAACATATTGTATACTATTATGTTCCAGCAGAAGATTTTATTAAAAACTACGACCAGATTTTTGGTGTAGGTATTATTCTTCCAGGCCAACAACAAATTATTACAGGTTAATGACAACATTTTATACAAACGTTCAGTCCATTGGCGGTAAAATTCTTTACCGAGGTGTCAAAGACGGTAAACGAATCAAACTAAAGATTGATTATGAACCACAACTATATCTTCCAGCTCGTAACGGTAAAGGTACACATAAATCACTTGATGGTTTAGACCTTGTTCCAAAACGATTTGATGGCATACGTGAAGCCAGAGAATACGTCAAACAATATGATGGTCTTCCTGGTGCACCAAAAATCTATGGCAACACTAGGTTTGAATATGCATTTATTGCTGAACAACATCCAGACATGGTTGATTGGGAACAAGATAAAGTAAGTATTGCAATCATCGACATTGAGGTTGGTTCAGAAAATGGTTTCCCTGATCCATACAAAGCAGATGAACCAATCACCGCAATCGCATTAACATTCATCAATGGCCACACCTATGTTTTTGGTTGTGGTGATTTTCGTAATGATAATCCAGACAGTGTGACTTATATTAAATGTAAAGATGAGTACACTCTTTGTAGTAAGTTTATTGAATTGTGGTCTAGAATGTATCCAGATGTTATCACTGGTTGGAACACCAAGTTCTTTGATATACCATATCTTGTCAACCGTTTTCGTAAGATTCTTGGTGAAGACAAAGCCAAAATGTTATCACCATGGAATTACATCAGTGAACGCAAAACCAATATCAATGGTCGTTTGTTGATTGCATACAGTTTCGTTGGTATCGAATCACTTGATTATATTGAACTATACAAATGGTATGCGCCAGGCGGTAAGTCACAAGAATCTTATCGTTTGGATAATATTGCACAAGTGGAACTTGGTGAAGGTAAGATTTCATACGATGAATATGAAAACTTACACCAACTTTACAGACTTAATTACCAACTGTTTATTGAATACAACATTAAAGACGTTGCGTTGATTCTCAAACTGGAAGATAAGTTGAAGTTAATTGAATTGGCTTTAACTCTTGCATATGATACTAAATGTAATTATGAAGATGTGTTTGCACAGACACGTATGTGGGATTCACTGACTTATTCTTATTTGTTGGGTAAAGATATTATTGTTCCACCAAAAGAAACACAGGAAAAAGATGCTGCGTTTGAGGGTGCATATGTTAAAGAACCACAAATTGGTCTACACAATTGGGTTGCATCATTTGACTTGAACAGTTTGTATCCACACTTGATGATGCAATATAATATTTCACCAGAAACGTTGATTGAACCAGAAAACTACACAGATGAAATGCGTGGTATTCTTTCACAAGGTGTTACTGTTGATAAACTTTTGAAAAGACAAATTGACATTTCAAGTTTGGAAGATGCCACAATTACACCAAACGGTCAATTCTTCCGTACAGACATACAAGGTTTCTTACCTAAGATGATGGTTGAGATGTATGATGACCGTAAAAAATTCAAAAAGATGATGTTGCAAGCACAACAGGAATACGAGAATGAAAAAGACGAATCCAAAAAATACGACATTGAAAAACGAGTTGCCAGATACAACAACCTCCAACTCGCAAAGAAAGTATCCCTTAACTCTGCCTACGGTGCTTTGGGAAGTCAGTATTTTAGGTTTTATGACCTACGCATGGCTTTGGGAGTCACTACGGCAGGCCAACTTTCCATCAGATGGATTGAAGCGAAAATCAACCAATACATGAACAAACTTCTTGGTACAGATGATGATTATGTAATTGCATCTGATACCGATTCAATTTATCTACGCCTTGGTGATTTAGTGAATAAAGTGTATGGTACTGATGGTGTAGTTAAAATGCCTGCACAAAAAGTTATTGAATTCATGGATCGTGTTTGTGAAGATAAATTACAACCACATATTGATAAATCATACCAAGAGTTGGCTGATTATGTTCATGCATATGCACAAAAGATGCAAATGAAACGAGAGGGTCTTTCAGATAAAGGTGTATGGACTGCCAAGAAGCGTTACATATTAAACGTGTATAATAACGAAGGTGTTCAGTATGCTGAACCTCACATGAAAGTGATGGGTTTAGAAATGATTAAATCATCCACACCATCTGCTATTCGTGAGAAGATGAAGGCTGCCATTAAGTTGATGATGACTGGTACTGAACAACAAGTACAAGACTTTATTGCCAACTTTAAGAAAGAATTTAAAACATTACCAGCGGAAGAAATATCTTTTCCACGGGGTTTAAATGGGTTAAATACTTATTCTGATCCAGTAATGTTGTTCAAAAAAGGAACACCCATTCATGTTCGTGGTGCTATTGTATATAACCACCATCTAAAACAAATGGGATTGACCAAGAAATACCCTCTCATACAAGAAGGTGAAAAACTTAAATTTACCTATTTGAAAATGCCAAATCATTTTAAGAATGATGTGCTTTCTTTTCCCGGTAGAATACCTAAAGAGTTTGAGCTTGACAACTATATCGATTATGATGTACAATTCGACAAAGCATTTCTGGAACCAATCAGTGTCATTTTAAAATGCATGAAATGGTCTGCGGAAAAAACTAACTCTTTAGAGGACTTTTTCGGATGATATTTTTAACCTTATTGACAGCATTAGGTTTATCTGGTGTTGCTGCATACTATTCAGTTATAGGCCTAGCGGAAATCTTTCCAGGTTCTTTCTGGCCGGTTATCATTATGGGTTCAACACTTGAGGTATCAAAACTTGTAACTGTATCTTGGCTGTATAGAAACTGGAAAGAATGTCCTTTCCTTATTAAATCATATCTGTCAATTGCTGTTGTGATTTTGATGTTGATTACTTCCATGGGTATCTTTGGTTTTTTATCAAAAGCCCATCTGGAACATTCATCAGATAATGCACCACTTGTGGATAAGATTGCATTACTGGATGAGAAGATTAAAACGGAGAAAGAAAATGTCGAAGCCAACCGTAAGGCAATTAAACAGTATGATGAGGTTGTGGACCAAACTATGGGTCGCTCAACAGATGAAAAAGGTGCGGACAAAGCACAAGCGATACGCCGTGGCCAACAGAAAGACCGTAATAGAATACTACAAGAAATTCAACAGTCGCAGGCCGCCATTGCCAAGTACTCCGAGGAACGTGCGCCTCTATCTACAGAGCTTAAAAAGGTCGAAGCGGATATCGGGCCAATCAAATACATTGCAGCCTTGGCATACGGTTCGGAGGCTTCTACTGATATTATCGACAAAGCGGTAAGACTTGTTATTCTGTTGATTATTGTGGTTTTTGATCCATTGGCAATTTTATTGGTGATTGCATACAATATGTCAATAAGACAAAAAGAAGATTTTGAAAAACGTGTTCATGAAACGTATAAGAAGGTGTATAAAGAACCAACACCTCCAACACCTGCATATGTTGATGAAGAACCAAAGAAAGAAGAAACTGTAGAAGTTAGAAAAGACAATATGATTGTGATTGATGAAGTTAGTGGTGAATCAATACCACCAATTACATCACCAACACATGAAAAAGTTGAAGTCCATTTGGCACCAGGAATATATGAAGAACATCATGTGCCTGTTAAAAAATTGGAACCTAAGTATGATTATGATGAACCATATTCGTTTCGTGAAAAAGGAAAATAAATGAGCATTCTCGACAAAATTAAAAAGAACAGCAGTATCAAAGATTCTGCCATCTTAGCAAAATCAAAATTCTTTAATGATAAAGATATGATTCCAACCGCAGTGCCAATCATTAATGTGGCACTTTCTGGTAAGTTGGACGGTGGTCTAACACCAGGTCTTACAATGTGGGCAGGTCCATCCAAGCACTTTAAGACAGCATTCAGTTTGTTGATGGCCAAATCTTACTTGGACAAATATCCAGAATCAGCACTTCTATTCTATGATTCAGAGTTTGGCACTCCACAGTCTTATTTTGATTCTTTTGGTATTGACACTGAACGAGTATTACATACTCCACTCACAGACATTGAACAATTAAAGTTTGATGTTATGGCACAGTTGACACAACTAGAGCGTGGTGATAAATTGATTATCGTCATCGATTCGATTGGTAATTTAGCATCAAAGAAAGAAGTTGAAGATGCTTTAGCTGAGAAGTCGGTTGCTGATATGAGTCGTGCAAAACAAGTTAAGAGTTTGTTCCGTATGGTAACACCACACTTGTCTTTGAAAGACATTCCAATGATTGTTGTTAACCATACATACAAAGAGATTGGTATGTTCCCGAAAGATATCGTTGGTGGTGGTACAGGTTCATATTATTCGGCTGACAACATCTTTATCATCGGTCGCCAACAAGAAAAAGATGGCACAGAAGTTACCGGTTACAATTTTATTATTAACGTAGAGAAAAGTAGATATGTCAAAGAAAAATCTAAAATACCTGTCAGCGTATCTTTTGACGGTGGTATTAGCACTTGGTCTGGTTTGCTGGACCTTGCTTTGGAATCCAAGCATGTGGTTAAACCAAAAAATGGTTGGTACCAACGTGTCGATGCTGACGGTGTGATTGAAGAAAAGAATTACCGTGAGAAGGACACCGACACCAAAGACTTTTGGATGCCTATTCTGAAACAAAAATCTTTCCGCGATTTTATTGAGAACAAATACCGTGTGGCTTCTGGAGAAATTATGACAAGCAATATTGATGAAACATTCGATGTTGAAACTATGAATGGTGTATAATGATTGAAGGTATAGATTATTGCTACATCTATCCAAAGGATGATAAAACGGCAGTCAACATTAAATTTTTGGAAGGACCTTATAAAGACACCATTTTCAAATATGGTAAAGTTAAATTTAAGGAAGAAAACGATCAGGTCTATTTACTTTTTGCTTATGATGTGTTAGAATCATCAGTGAAGAAACCAGCCAAGCTGGAAAAAGATGATGACTTTAAAAACTACATTGGTGACTTATTGGTGGAAATAATGTCATCTAACATTGAACAGGAAGTAAGTGATGAAACTGGAACAGACTATTTTAAAGAATCTGATATATAATGATGATTATCTACGTAAAGTATTGCCATTTCTAAAAACAGATTATTTTACAGATAGAACCGACAGGACACTTTTTAATGAAATTACATCATTCACAGAAACTTACAATTCTGCACCAACGGTTGAAGCACTTGTATTGGCCATCAAAGAAAAACGAAATCTCACGGATGATGAAGTGGAGAAGTGTGAAACTTATCTACAAGAGATTGAACAAACTAAAGATACAGAATCCAAGATTCAATGGCTTGTTGACAAAACCGAACATTTCTGCCAAGAGAAAGCCATATACAATGCAGTATTGGAGTCCATTTCTATTCTGGATGGAAAAGACAAAACCATCGATAAAGGTTCGATTCCCAAAATACTATCGGATGCCTTGGCGATAACCTTTGACACTTCTGTTGGTCATGATTACCTTGAAAATTCTGATGAACGATATGAATTCTATCATAAAAAAGAAGAAAGAATTCCATTTGATCTCGACTTCTTCAACAAGATAACCAAAGGTGGTTTACCTAAGAAAACACTGAATATTGCTTTGGCAGGAACTGGTGTTGGTAAATCATTGTTCATGTGTCATGTTGCTGCAGGTGCCATGGTACAAGGCAAAAATGTTTTATACATCACCATGGAAATGGCCGAAGAAAAGATTGCTGAACGTATTGATGCCAATATGTTAAATGTCACTATTGATGACCTTATGAATTTACCGAAAGAAATGTATGATAAGAAAATTACTAAGCTCCGTGAAAAAACTGTTGGCAAACTTATCATTAAAGAATATCCAACAGCATCTGCAAGCAGCATACATTTTCGCACCTTACTCAACGAGCTCAATCTTAAAAAGTCTTTTGTGCCTGATATTATTTTTATTGATTATCTTAATATATGTTGTTCAGCCAGAATCAAAGCCGGAGCCAACGTTAACTCTTACACCTATGTTAAAGCCATTGCTGAAGAATTGCGAGGCCTTGCAGTTGAATTCGGGGTTCCAATTGTATCTGCAACACAAACCACAAGATCCGGTTTTTCTAGTTCTGACCCAGGACTTGAAGACACCTCTGAATCTTTTGGTTTGCCCGCTACAGCTGACTTGATGTTTGCTCTTATTTCTTCCGAAGAATTAGAAGAAATGGGACAGATTATGGTGAAACAGTTGAAGAATCGTTATAATGATCCAACATATTTTAAACGATTCACTTTAGGTATCGACAGGTCAAAAATGCGGTTGTATGATGTTGACCAATCTGGCCAAGATGGTATCACAGATTCAGGACAAGATAAACCTCTGAACACCTTTGGCAACAGAGAAAAACCACAGAAGAAATCATTTGATGGATTTAAAGTATGAAGTTAGAATTTAATGATGCAGTACATTGTGCCAAAGTGTTTGAAGATTACTTTGGTAACTTTGACCGTATTGATGAGTATATGCGTGACCAGAAATTGAATTCTCTGGCTGAACTACCATCCAATCCTTTGTTTCCAATTGAAGATGAATTGTTCCAAAATTTTACAATGCATCCAAAAGATATGAATTTTGAAGTTATTGAGATTGATACTGAAACATGGACCAATCTACTGAACATCACTTCATCACATGTAAATATTCCACCTGTTGGTCGTAATGTCAAACTGGCTGTACGTGAAACAAACACAGGAAAGTACGTAGGATTCATCCGACTTGGTTCACCTGTAATCAACTGTAAGCCACGTAATGATATGCTTGGCCAAGTGTTTACACAAAAACCTGAGTGGGGTAAACGATTCAATAACTCTGCAATGATGGGTTTTGTTATTGTGCCTGCACAACCATTTGGTTATAATTACCTTGGCGGTAAACTTTTGGCTGCAATCTGTACTTCACATGAAGTACGTGAAATTGTGAATAAGAAGTATGGTATGAATTTATGTTTGTTTGAGACTACCAGTTTGTATGGTTCATCAAAGACAGTATCGCAGTATGATGGTATGAAACCATACATCAGATATAAAGGTTTGACAGATTCTGATTTCTTGCCTATGATGCACGGTAAACCTTATTCAGATTTACGTGATTTTGTACAAGATAAGGTTGGACCTTTGGTTGAGGATGATGCTTCTAGTAAGAAACTAAAAATCTCCATGAAGATTATATCACTTACTAAAGCAGCACTTAAAGGTACTCCTGAAGGCGGCACATTCCAAGCAACGATTGAGAAGGCTAAAGGGTTGACAGAACAAAAAAGATATTACATTAGTGATTATGGTTTCAGTAACATGGTCGACTATGTAAATTGTAAGACGGACGTGCTTATTCCTGGTGAAAACTATGAAAAACATAAGGTGGCAAACTTGATTGAATGGTGGAGACACAAAGCAGTCAATAGATATGTTACACTCCATAATGAAGGTCGTTTGAGAAATGAACTTGAGGTCTGGACCTCCGGAAAAGATATTCAAATTATTAGATAAATACTTTCTTTGAAGGTGTTCCATGGCTTACACATTTTTCCCAAAGACTGCAACTGAAATCAAACAAACTTTAAAAGGTGATAAAGGAAAGATAGAAGATATAATTAATGTCTTTGCTTATTTGAAATCAAAATTTAAAACAATTGAATCTCCAATCAACATTGATCCAGGAGCAATTGCCAAAATTAATGTTACAAGAGATTTACAGACTGATATCGACCTCGCAAAAATAAAACGAGAAGCAAAAGTAACCAAGATAACCATGAAATTTGGATCTGGATCATCTGGTGGCCGAGGTGTGCAGAATAAAGGTAATGCTTATGAAGGACAACTTGCTGCAGCATTAAGACAATGGTGGAATGGTGAAAAGATAACCGATTTAAAACTTTTACAAGCAGTAGATGATGTTGTTAAATTACACAATTTGAAAAAATGCAAAAAATTTATGGTAGAAGAAGTAGGAGAATTGAATAATAAACGTCCGTTCATTTTCACTCCACAAGTTCTTATATCATCAAAGATACAGGTAATTGATAACAATTTGGGGCCAGTTGTTACAGACCTTACTTTACATTGTGACGAACAAAAGATTTATTTGAGTCTGAAAACTGGCGGTACTGTTACATTCTTTAATTCTGGTATTAGAACAGTACTTTCACCTGTTGAAATCAAAAGTGGTCGAATCAAAAATAAAGATGGATTAAAAATTCTTAATATGTTTAATATCAATGATGCATTGTTTTGTGATATCTACAATGGTAATCTTAAAAAAGGTTATGTTGAAGATGTATGGAAAACAATGTCTCAGAAACAAAAAACTGAACTGAAAAACTTCCTAATTTCAGGTGTAGGTCACGGTTATACTATCGTTCATAAATTGACAGGTAAGACCGAGGTTTACGAGATTGATAAGAAATACATGACCGAAGCGGCAACACCAACTTCATGTAATGTATATTATGGTGGCAAATCAGGAACAGGTAAGCGTATTGACATGGAGATAGAAACCGGTCACTACATTCTTAAACTCAACATACGTGATACACAAGGTGGTGATGGTTATCCTACCCGTATGATGTGTGACTACTCTTACAAATAATGGCACTAACAGACTTTGATAAAATTTTAAAAAGCTACGAAGATTCCGAACACGATTTCGGATTCTCTGCCGTATCTGAACAAGAATATAACTCAGCAATTAAAGAGAGTGTTAGGACTGTAGAAACAGTTAAAAACACATTATCTGAAACTGAACAAAGAATGGCTGAACTTGAGAAGATGATTATCCCTTTCCTAAAGAAACTACATAGTACAGGTGATAAGGAATACATCTATTGGCCAAACCGTAAACCTGCAATTGAAAAACAAATAGAGGCTATTTTAAAACTGACTAGAGGATGATTTATGTCTGCGACTGTGATTTTACCAACTACTGGTGTACCAGAGTTGAAAAGTGCTGTTCAAAGTGTACTTGAACAAACTTATGAAACTAAATGTTATGTTGTTGCTGATGGTGTAAAATACCATTCAAAAACTAGGTTAATAACAGATGATTTTTTAAGCCGAAAAAATCTAGAAAGATGTTATTTACCAATCAATGTTGGTGCCAATGGCTTTTATGGCCACCGAACATATGCAGCCTTCACGCATTTAGTTGACACAAAATATGTTTTGTATCTTGACCAAGATTGTTGGTTAGATCCAGAACACGTTCAAAATTGTATTGATACTATTGAAAAAAACAATTTAGATTGGTCCTATTCACTTAGAAAAATCTGTGATAAAGATGGTAACTACATAACAAATGATGATTGTGAATCATTAGGTAAATGGCAATCTTATCATGGCATTAATCATATAGATACTAATTGCTATTGCCTCAAGACTGAAATTGCGATAAAATTAGCACAAGTATGGCATGGTGGTTGGGGTCAAGATAGAGTTTGGTTACAAGCTCTTTCACAATACTTTCCTAATTTTGATTGCACCGGTAAGTATACAGTCAACTATAGAGTAGATGGTAATCCTGGTTCAGTTAATGCAGACTTCTTTCGCAATGGTAATAAAACAATGAATGAAAAATATAATGGAGTTTTCCCGTGGCAAAAAACTTAATAATCGGTGCATTTACAGGATACAACTACAATCAATTAAAACCATGGGTTGAGTCTATTGATTCTTGTGGCTTTGTTGGTGACAAAGTGATGGTTGTTGGTGATGCATCGGAAGACACTAAAAAACAATTACTTAAACGTGGTTTTCAGTTACACAATATGCCAAGAATTAATGCACCAATTCATGTTGCAAGATTCTGGTCAATCTATGACTTTCTTTACAACAACTGGAAACAATATGACATTGTTGTGACCACGGATGTCAAAGATGTTTATTTTCAAAAAGATCCTTGCCAATGGATTGAAGAACATAGAGGCAATAAACAATTAGTTGCTGGTTCCGAATCATTGCGTTACAAAGATGAATCTTGGGGTGATGAAAATCTGTTGCAGACCTATGGTCCAGAGGTTCACGAAAGATTCAAAAACAACATCATCTATAACGTAGGAACCTTTGGTGGTAGATCCAACTATGTTAGAGATATGTGTTTCAACATCTTCACCAATTCAATCAACAGGCCAATTCCTATCGTTGACCAGGCGGTCTATAATGTATTAATCAACACACAACCTTACAAGGATAATGTGTTGTTCACTGACCACCAAGATGGATGGGCAGTACAACTCGGTACCACTGGTGACCCATCTAAGATGGAACGTTTTCAACCAAACTTAACCGAACTTGAACCACTATTTAATTACGATAAAAAAGTAATTACAACATCAGCCGGTGAACCACATTGTATTGTACATCAATATGATCGTGTTCCACTTTGGCAGAGTTTGGTTAGAAACATGTTTAACCAAGAAGACCCCAATCAATTTTTTACATATAGGACTGCATAATGAGTGATATTATTAGATTCAACACAGAGACCCAAGCGTTCACCGGATACCAAATGTGTTCTGGTTATGGTCTTGGTGCCATGATTAAAGACATGGTTAATCCTGTCGGTTTAGAAATTGGTTGCGATATCGGCGACACAAGCAATTTTCTACTTGATTCCAATCCAACATTGAACCTAACATCTGTTGATCCATATACAACTTATGTTGATTGGAATGGCAATCACCTTTCTGGTAGAGAAGAAATGTATCAAGGTGTAGTGAAACGAATGGCTGGTTATTCAAATCGTTTTGAATTGATTCGTAGAACATCAGATGATGCAGTTGATTTGTTTGTAGATGAATATTTTGATATCATCTTTATTGATGGCCTACATACATACGAACAACTAACTAAAGACTGTGCAAATTACTATTCTAAGTTGAAACCAGGTGGTATTTTTGCAGGACATGATTTCACTGCAATTGAAGGTGTTAATCGTGCAGCCAAAGAATTCGCATCTACGGTTAAAAAAGATATTCTTTTAACTGAAAAAGATGTTTGGTATTGGATAAAATAATTATTGGAGATTTTATTATGACTAAAAATGTTTTAATTACTGGTGGTTGTGGATTTATTGCACACCACGTTATTGATTTGTTCCTTCAAAAAACTGATTGGAATATTACTACACTTGACCGATTAGATTATTCTGGTAATCTAAATCGTTTGAATGAAGTCATGGAGAAATATGATGCACAAACAAAGAAACGTGTTAATATTGTTTTCCATGACCTAAAGGCTGAGATTAATCCTTTGGTTGGCAATTTCATTCATAAGAATGGAAAGATTGACACCATTCTACATCTTGCGGCTTCATCACATGTTGACCGTTCCATCACACATCCAATGGAGTTTATACAAGACAACACCATTGGTACTGCACACTTACTTGAATTTGCTCGTAGACTGGATAGTTTAGAAACATTCTTGTATTTCAGTACAGATGAAATCTTTGGTTCAGCACCTCCTGGTGTTGCATATACCGAACGTGCAAGATACAATTCAACTAATCCATATTCCGCATCTAAAGCAGCCGCAGAAGAATTCTGTGTTGCATATGAAAACACATATAAGATGCCTATGATGATTACACATACAATGAATGTGTTCGGTGAACGTCAAACTCCTGAGAAATTTATTCCTTTGTGTATTGACCGTGTTCGCAAAGATGAAAAGATTTATATTCACTCAAATGCAGCTCGTACAGAAGCTGGCAGTCGTTTCTATATTCACGCCGCAGATGTAGCCGAAGCACTCTTGTTTTTGATTACAAAGAAACCTGCTTCTCCAACTGATTACGGTGATGCAAAATGTGCTAAATTTAACATTGTTGGTAAAGAAGAAGTTGACAATTTAACACTCGCTAAACTTGTGGCACAAGCACAAGGAAAAGAATTGATTTATGAAATGATTGATTTCCATAATTCAAGGCCAGGACATGACTTACGTTATGCACTTGATGGTAGTTTGATGCGTAGTCTTGGTTGGGAACCAACAATTGCATTTAGTGAAAGAATTAAACAAGTGAGTGATTGGTACTTGCAGAATACAAGGTGGTTGGAACTATGAATACAGATTATGAAGTAATTAATGAGTGTATTGCTTGTGGCAGTACAGATTTGGTACCCGTATTAGACTTGGGTGCTCAGCCTTTGGCCAATTCTTATAAGAAAAATGCCAATGATGAGGAACAATATTTTCCACTTGCAATCAATCATTGCAATCATTGTTTCCATGTACAACTAACACACAGAGTTAATCCGGATTTGATGTTCAAAGATTATCTATATGTTTCTGGTACAACAAAAACACAACTAGACTACTTTGATTGGTTTGCTGACTTTGCGGCCGAGAAGTATGGTTCTAAGCCAACTAATGCACTTGACATTGGTTGTAATGATGGTAGTCAATTAAACTATTTTCAAGACAAAGGTGCCACAACTTATGGTGTTGACCCAGCAGAAAATTTGTTTGCAACTTCTTCAAAAAGACATAAGGTTGTCTGTGGATACTTCACAGGTAAAGAATTCGGACATGAAAAGTTTGATGTAATTACCTGTCAAAATGCGTTTGCACACAACTTCAACCAGCTCGAGTTACTGCAAAATATTAGGAATGTTATGCACAACGACAGCCTATTGTTTGCAACGACCTCTCAATGTGATATGATTCTAAATGGTGAGTTTGATACAATTTACCATGAACATCTGTCATTTTACAATGTGAAATCTATTGATGCACTATGTAAACGGGCTGGTTTGAATTTGATTGATGTTGTTAAATCACCTGTTCATGGTATGAGTTACATTTTCATCATTTCAAAATTTGCAAAAGCACCACGTACAATACAGAACCTAATTGATATTGAAACACAAAAGGGTCTGTACAATGAAAAAACTTATGAGGCCTATGCACAGAATTGTTTGAGTAATGTTAAACAGTTTGCTGAAATCATTAGGGAAATGAGAAGCACAGGTGTACCTGTTGTTGGCTATGGTGCGCCAGCCAAAGGCAACACATTAATGAATTTTGCACAAGAAGCTCCAGATTTTATTATTGATGATAATCCTCTGAAACAGGAAATGTTTACACCAGGCAATTCTGTTCCAATTTACGGAACCGATTATCTAAAATCCAATTTTGAAAATGTAGATAAATTGTGTATTATTCCTCTTGCATGGAATTTCTTCAAAGAAATTAAGACTAGAACTAAAAATGTGAGACCAGGTAAAAATGATATTTTTGTTCGTTACTTTCCAGAATTTAAGGTAGAAGAATGAGTAATTTGATTATATGTCCAGTTGGCATGGAAATGCCACATGATCCTCGATGGAAAAAGGAAGACCATTGGCGTTGGACAAACAATGATAGAAAATACGAAACTCTCCTTGTGGTCTACAATGATTTTGAACCTGAACCTGGTTCTTATGACCACCTCATTCGTCACAAAGGTCATAAGTGGCAAATCATGCAGACTGTTGCAAAAGACATTCCTCTTGGTAAGTACAAATACATTGGATGTGTCGATGATGACCTGATTACTGGTTATCAAGACTTCAATAAAGGTTTAGAGTTGGCCGAGAAGTTTAACTTTCAGTACTGGCAACTTTCTATGCCGCACGATTCTAGTTTGATTTATCAACCACTATTCAATGATCCTTCTTGTGACTTTTCGGAAACAAACTTCATTGAAATGGGTTCTTGCTTCTTCACCGAAGAAAAATTCAGATTCTTGATGGAGTTTATTGGCCATTGGGACTTAGAAATTGCATGGGGTATTGATAAGACATTCTATGATTTGTTTCAATGTCCAGCTCATGTGGTACATTCTGGTATGATTCATCAACCATTCCGTGATAGTTACTACGACAAGCAAAGAGCCATGGATGAAATGAATGACTATCTGTACAATAAGTATCCATCTATACTTAAACAACATTACAACCGTCAGTCCAATTTCATGGACAGACAAGACACTTTGAAGAAGTTTAAATTGGCATGAAAAAATACCTATATTATCACATCTATTTGACAGAAGAAACAGGATGTTGGTACAATCATTTTTTGGAACAAGTCGTTGCAATTATTGATGCTGGCCTCTATACCGAAATGGAAAAGATGTTTGTTGTTTGCATTGGTAAAAAGAGTGAATTGGAATTATTCACAGGAATATGCAACACTTTTCCTAAGATTCAAATTCTAGAAACACTTTTCTTGGATGATGATAATGAGGAAAACCTTTCACTTGAACACGTTTCAACAATTGATTACAAAAATAAAAACTTGTATGATGAAACTTGGACACTGAAACACCTACAAGACCATGCAAAAAGAGAAGATGCTCACTTTCTATATTTTCATGCTAAAGGTATTACTGTTCCTTGGAGAATGAGAGAACAAAAAATCTATTTACCTTATGTAAATTACTATTTCTGGAGAAAGTTTTTACAATGGGGTTGTATTGAGAACTGGAAACTTTGTACAAACAAGTTATCGGACCACTCTGCATCTGGTGTCAACTTTGGAACCTGGCCTGTTCCACACTATTCTGGTGGTTTCTGGTGGTCAAAATCTGAATACATCAATAAACTTCCAGACATTAAAGAGAATGATTGGTGGGATAAGTTTAGGTCTGAGACACCACTAAACACATTCGATTCAAACAGAAATAAACCAGAAATGTGGATAGGTACGAAACACAATGATGACTTTTTTAATATTGTGAGCCATCCTATTATGCCACCGCACGGAACATTGGTTCAGAATACATGGCCAAGATATTTTTATGAAGGCATGGTACAGAAATGAAGAATATCTTTTTAGTCACATCATGTATGCAACCAAAATTTGGTGTCATCAGCATGGAAGACAGGTACAAACAAACATTAGAAACATTTGATAGTATTCGAAATAAGACAGAAGATTCTTTTATTCTATTCACCGATAGTTCACCAATACCTATTGAACAATATAAGTGGGACATTATAAAATCTAAAGTCGATTTGATTTTAAACCTAAGTGATGTTCCACAGGTTCAACAGTTTAATGAACACGAGCAGTTAAAGAGTTTTGGTGAAAATAATCTTGTATTGAGAAGTATTGGTTTCTTAAAAAGTAAGTATGACTTTAAGACAATACAAGGTAGAATGTTTAAATTGGGTGGTCGTGCTAAGTTACAAGACAATTTTAATATCAGAGATTATGACAACACCCATGGTAAATTCATATTCAAGAAACGATTGGCCAGTTGGATGCCTCCAGAAGTTCAAAGTCGGTTGGGGTCAACTCACATACTGGAAACAAGGATGTTTTCTTGGTGTACGTCTTTGGTGGATGAATATGAACAGATCCTACAAAACAATTTCCAGTTATTAAACATTGGCTTAGACACGGAACATTGCCATTTTCTTAATATTCCGAAAGATAAATTACTTGAATTCGATATGATGAATGTTGGAATGATGGTTGCCAGAAACGGAGATTACATGCTCGACTAATTTTTAGTCGTTATGTATCTAATCCAACATTTCAAAAATCTTTAATACAAACTAAAAAGTTATATAAATAACCCTACGGACAACCAAAGTGTGTTGTGTTTCAATGGGCAAACAATGTTATCTTTCAAGAGTTATTTAATAGAACAAGAAGATCCTGAAGAAGGCGCCAGCCGTCAGATTAAACATTTGACGCATGTGGAAGACCGACCACTTCAAACAGGTGAAAAGGGTGCAAAGCATGCTATTGCTTCATTGACTGCTGCAGCAGAACACATTAAGGCTGGTAATAAGTCATCCGAACTAACCACAAAATATGATGGTTCTCCTGCACTTGTTTATGGTCATCACCCAAAGACTGGTAAATTCTTTGTTGCATCAAAGTCTGCTTTCAATAAGACACCAAAGATTAACTACACATCAAAAGATGTAGATATGAATCATGGCCACGCACCTGGTCTGGCCGCAAAACTAAAAGATGCGTTAACACATTTACCTAAGATTGCACCTAAAAAAGGTGTATATCAAGGTGATATGATGTTTGGTACAGACAAGGAAGATAAAAAAACTGAAAGGGGTGTTGGTACATCTTTTCATCCAAATCCTTCCGGTCTAACATATACTGCACACGGAACACACGAAGTTGGAGTTAAGAAAGCAAAAATTGGTGTTGTAACACACTTATCATATCAAGGTAAAGATGCTGCAAGTCTAAATGCATCACATGAAGTTGACCATGAAAACTTCAACAAACACTCTGATGTATTCTCTGTTGATCCAAGAATGGACACATCAAAGGTGCATTTCAGTCCAGAAGAACAAAAGAAATTTACTAAACATATTACTGCAGCTCAAGCAGTACATGATACACACGGTGGCGATATGTATGCTGGCACTAGTGACCATCACGGTGTTGGTGGTCACTTGGAAACTTACATAAATCATACCGTGAGAACAGGTGAAGAAGCTAATCATCAAAACTTTAAGAATTGGTTAGAAACCAAGAAGAATAAAGATATTGACAAATTGAAAGTTGAGAAGAATCGTACGGCCAAACAAACAGAACTCAAATCCGAATTGGCCAAAATCGAACGCAACAAAAAACACTATAACAATCTGTTTAAGATGCACGGCCACTTACAGAATGCCAAAAATGTGTTAATTGGTGTTATGAATCAACACCAAGAATTCCAACACACACACGGCGGAGAATCTGCGAATCCTGAAGGATATGTTTTCCATCACGGTAAAGAATCTGATAAGTTAGTTAACCGTGCGGAATTCTCACGTAGAAATTTTGCTGGAATAAGAAACATATGAAAAAGTTTTTAGAAAAATTACACGAAGATGCACAGACCCACACACCTGTGGTAATGGCATTTGGTCGCATGAATCCACCAACTATTGGTCATGAAAAGTTGGTTGATAGAGTTAAACAATTGGCTAAAGACTACAAAGCACCTCACCACATCATTGTGTCACATTCTATGGACGCAAAGAAAAATCCGTTAGAACTTGCAAGTAAAATTAAACATGCAAAGAGATTTTTTCCTGGTGCAAACATTACTGGTTCAAGTAAAGAGAGACCAACATTCCTACAACACGCAGCTGCATTACATCAAGCTGGTCACGACCACTTGATAATGGTTGCAGGTTCAGATCGTATACCAGAATATGAACAAAAACTAAACCAATATAATGGTGAGGGTCCAGGTAAACTATTCAACTTTAAGAAGATTGAAGTCAAATCTGCTGGCCAGCGTGATCCTGATGCTGAAGGTACAGAAGGTATGTCAGCCTCTAAGATGCGTGACCATGCAAGGAACGGCGACTTCAATTCTTTTAGACAGGGTGTTCCTTCTCATGTTCCAGAGAAACATGCAAAAGAATTGTTCCGTGATGTTCGTAAAGGCATGGGACTAAATGAGAATTACAATCGTGGTCTTTTCAGAGCCATATTTGTAACAGGTGGTCCTGGTTCTGGTAAAGACATTATCATTCGTGAAGCGATTGCAGAAGCAAAAGCAGTGGAGTTGAATTCTGTACAAGCATTTGACTATCTAATGGACAAACAAAAGTTGTCCGAAAAGACAAGTGACCACCGCAGAGAAGCAATCCGCAATCGTGGACCATTGATTATTAATGGACCGGCAGATGACCATACTAGAATACTTACCATCAAGGAAGAACTGGAAGAATTAGGTTATAGTACCACTATGGTATTTGTTAACACAACCAACGAAGCCAGTAAAGAGAGAAATGAAAGATTGACAAAAACACTTGCCGAATCAATTAGATACGATAAGTGGAAACTTGCACAGACAAGTAAACAGGCATATATTCAAAACTTCCAAAATTTTATGGAATTTGATAATAGTACCACATTAGATGAAATTGAAGAAGATATTTCTGATACTTACGAAAAAATAAATACATTTATTGAGAATAGAAAATTCAATGAAATTGCGTTCTCTTGGTTGGAAAATCATGGTAAATATAGTGTAACTGATTCTGTTTTTAAGGAAGATGAAAATGTTAAGAAAAATTTTAGATTTGTTGAAAATTACAAAACCAAACGCAACGGACAAACATCCACTGGACATCCAAAAGTATCAGCCGGAACCAGCCCCAGTGCAGACGGTCCAAGTGACATTACCCCAGACAATCGTGCAGGAGACACCAACGCCGACAGTATCAAGTGGGACAGAAACGCCAAGCGTGGAGGTTACACCTTTAGAACCTACACCGAAGACTCCGGCCCCACAGTCAAAGTCTACCCCGCCACGAAAGAGAGCAACTTCAGCAAAGACAAAGAAAAAATAAAGAAAAAAGGATTGGTTGATTCTCCTACAGTCAGTCAGAGAATGAGGAATGTTTCGGGAATCAGCCAAGAATTTGATACTCGCCAACAGGGAACAGTATACCCTATGTCTGGTCTTGGCGATGTGACATATAGAGAGCAAGTCGATTTTAGAAAATTTAGAGAATCATTTAATGATCCATCAGATTCCGAAATGGGAGTAGCTGGTGTTTTAGGTGGTTCAACAAATAAAGAGCCAATGGAAAATCCAAAGGATAAGATGGGTTACTTTAACAAGAAGAAAAAGAAATGAAAAAGTTTACCGAATTTGTCAAAGAATCTACACCAGAAACTGAGAAACAAGATGCTCAGGAACTGAAGCGTCAAAAAGCACATCTTTTGAATAAAGCAAAAGAGTATGCTGACCAGGCTGAAAGAGAGAAACAATTTGGCCACGGTGGTGCAGCAGAAGCTAAAGGTGAAACTATGGCCGCAGCTGCAAGCAATGTCAAAGAGAGTGCTGCATGGCAACGTTCTGCTGGAAAAAATCCAGAAGGTGGATTAAATAGAAAAGGTATTGAATCCTACCGCAGAGAAAATCCTGGTTCTAAATTGTCGATGGCTGTTACAACAAAGCCATCAAAGTTAAAACCTGGTTCAAAGGCAGCAAATAGACGCAAATCTTTTTGTGCCAGAATGTCAGGAATGAAAAAGAGATTAACTTCTGCGGCAACTGCCAAAGATCCAGATTCAAGAATCAATAAATCACTACGCAAGTGGAATTGCTAAAAACGGAGAACAAAAATGATAGACCTAAGAAAAAAAGATGATATGATTGCAGCAATTGAACAAATTCTTCAACAAGAAGCACTCAAGGGCAATCAACACAAGATTGATAAAAATAAGAACAACAAAATTGATGCGGAAGACTTCAAGCTTCTCCGTAAAGAAGATAACGTTGATGAAGCTTTAAAGGGTAATCAACATAAAATTGATAAGAATAAAAACAATAAAATTGATGCAGAAGATTTCAAAATGCTTCGCAAAGAAGAATCTGTTGAAGAAGGTATCAAAGACATTGCTAAGAAAGCATTCAAAGCTTTGACTGGTGGTTCCGATGAAGACCAACGTAAAAACCTACAACGTAAGATGGGTCTACCACAAACTGGTAAGAAACCAGAACCACAAAAAGAAGAAGTTGAACAGATTGATGAACTATCAAAATCAACTTTAGGTTCTTATATTAAAAAAGCAGCTGCTGACTCCACAATTTCTCGTAAAATTGGAGCTGATTTTGAAAATCGAGCAAATTCAAAAAGAAGTCCTGCAATGAAAGATGCATCTACAGCACTTTCAGATAAGTTTAAATCCGATTCACGTAAACGTAAAGCTAATGTTGATAAAGCAGTTGATCGTTTAACAAAAGAAGAAGTTCAAGGTAAAACTTTGAAACAATTTAAAGAAAATGCATTTGATTGGAAAAAGAAACCAGAACCACAACCAAGTGGCGGTTCAGGTGTAAAACAAGGTTCTCGTTATGGTGGTTCTAAACAAAAAGATAAACCAGAACAGGAAACAGACGAAAAAAAGTAACTGAGGCAAAAGGACCAACCAGTCAAGAAGACGGACCTTTTGTCTCTAGTATCAATGATACACACGATTTAAAGCCATTGAATCACGCAAGATACTTGGCTAAAAAATCTTTAGATAGAGTTCAAAAAGAAATGATGAACAAATAAGGTACAATAATGAGCAAAGCACAATTAATAAAATCTATAGTTAAAAGGGGTGGTGCAGAAAAGCCTTCTTTTGGAACTAATCCTTGGGATCCATGGTCCACAAAAGCAAACATTGCGGAAGATGCTGCTTTGAACACATATTTAAAATCTAGAGGTATCAATCCGGAATTTGCAACAAAGGACCAGAAAGTTGCACACTCTAAGACAGGACAATTCATCAAGTGGAAAAGAGACCATATGTTGGAATCCATCACAGAAGCAATCGACAAGATGGATGTTGTCATGTTTGATATTCCATTGTTGATTCGTATGTTGGAATATGCTCGTGAAGATGCAAAGACAGACATGGACCTACACAAGGTTGTTGAGAAGTTGATTCACATCCGTAAAAAAGGTGTGTTGACAATGAAAGACTACACCTTTGTGACAAGGCTAAGAGAAGGCCTTGAACTTGATGAAAACCACGTTGCAATAGCAATGGGTCAAATGATGGATGATGAAGGCAGTATGGTTTTGAATCAGTTGGACCAAATGGAACGTGCCGTAAAGATGGTTCGTGACTATATTGGCACAGACTATGAAAAACAACTGCCTGCATGGGTTCAGTCAAAATTAACATTGGCATCAGATTATATTGATACTATTGGTAACTATTTGAACAGTAAGAACGAAGGTATTAATGAGGCTGCATCAGCTTCTATTCGTATGTACAAAGCTTTACAACAAGCCAAAGAGAAACGTGAACGTGAAGAACGCTTGGGTAACGAATTGTTGAACAAGAAACCACCAGAACAAAAGCCTGTACAAAAAGAAGATTTTGAACAGATTGATGAAATTGATATAAGTTCAACACTAACATCTTTCAATAAGAATAAACCAGCTCACGCTCAAGCAAAAATTGATACAAGAACATCTGCACAACGCAAAGCTGATACTGATAAAATGTTGGCCGACCGTGCATCTGCAAAACCTAAAGTTACACATAAACCAGTTAAACCATCAACACCTGAACAACAAATAAAAAATCAGAATGATTCTATGGCGAAATCTTATGCTAGTCATAAGCCAGGTCAATATGTTGGTGATTCCGTTGGCCATCCAGAAGATACAAATATTATTTCTGAAATCGAAAGTATGACAGAAATGGATAAAAGTCAAACTCCTCCAGGTCGTGATGGCGGCAATGACGAAGCATCTAAAAAGGAATATGCCGCACAAATAACTACTCCTAAAAAAGTAGCCAAGGCTGGTGCAAAGATGCTTAATAAAATCTTTAAACCTAAACAGGACATGAAAGAAGTTGCACCTCCAGGTTTTGAGGGCACTGTCAAAGCAATGAAGAAACACAAGGACATTGATAATCCTTGGGCACTTGCATGGTCCATGAAGAACAAAGGATACAAGTCTCACAAGAAGGCTGATGGCACTCAAAAGAATGAGAACTATCAAGACCCAATGGCCGCAACATCAATACCTAATGGCGGCGCAAACAGTCCAGATGATGTTACACCGAAAGATAAAGGTAAGAAACTAATTCAAATGTCTAAGTCTGCTCGAATCATCAAGTCCATCTATAAAAGAAAGGGCATGAAAGAGGAGATTTATGACCATGAAAAGGAAGACAAATCTGTTGCAACTTATGGTAAAAAACCAAAAATACAAACAACAGGTGATTCTACCATGGAGAAACCACAAGCCGCTGCAATTATGACGGGTGGCACCACCTTAACTGGTGAAAAGAGAGATACCATCGAAATCGACCCAATGATGAAGATGCGTAGTAGACCTGATTCTGGAAAAAGATAAATACAAACATAACCCTCGGTTAAAAGGAGAATAAAATGTCATCTTGGGGAAATAACGATAACGCAGCTAACGCACCATACTGGGCCGTTAACTCAACAATAGTAAACGCAGCTGATGCAAAATCTGTTAATGCGGCACCAACAGCAGCTAACGTTGCATTACTTTATGGTAATACGACCGCTGATGTGTATACAACCAACGCAACAATTGGATTATTTCTTGTTGATGCACAAGAATCTTTGGCAACACATGCACAACATTCTGGTTGGGTTCTAAGAACAACTGGTGCTGGTGGCCGTGCTGGCCGTGTACAAAATGAAGTTTTGGTTGCTCTAAGTAATGTTATTGGTGATGGTGATGCACAGCAATATGCAAACGTAACTATCTCATTGGCTGCACTAACTGATGCATCCGTTCTTGCAAATGCAACATACTACGCAAATACTGTTTCGTTCACTGTTACACCAACTTTGGTTGGAAATACAGCCGCAACACTAACATATCAGTGGCAATATGTTCCATCTGAAGGTGGTGCATGGGCAAACGTACCAGCAAACACTGTGCCAATCCGTCACGATGGTCGTACAGGTGCAACATTGTTTGCAATGCCTGGAACTACAGCAAACACAGGATCAAAGTATCGTGTTATCGTTACTGCCGCAGATCAAGGTGTATCCGCAACATCTTCAAACGCAGTTATTACTATAACGTAATTAATGGGGGACTTCGGTCCCCCTCTTTACTATGTTTGATGATTTGAATGAAGATAATTTTATGATGTATGCAGTCAAATGCTATACCTCACCCCATTGTATTATGTCGGAATTTGAGGGAGATATCAAAAGAACGAAATACTTGAAAAGGTTGTTTCGTAGATATAAGGTAACAAAATCTCTCAAAGAACGATTGATTATGAACCATATCATTTTATTGAACAATGTTTTTGGTCCAGAAGCTACCGCAAGAATATTGTTTTATAAGACTGATGTTCGTGATTATGATATTCTAAAAACTTTTTTAGATTATCTAGATATCATGCCTGATTTTGTTTATGGTATAAATGGAAAAACTATAGTATCATCGGAAATACCACTAGATATAAATGTCGCAGAGATATTAAGACACATATGAAAACATTCAAAGAATACTTAGAAGAAAAAGGTCGTTGCTGGCCAGGTCATAAACCTGTTCCAGGTAAAAAACCTTTTTCTCCAGGCAGCTGCACAAAAGAAGAACTTGAATTGCAGGAAGATTTGAGAAAATGGTTTGCTCAAAAATGGGTTCGCATGGACACCAAGGGAAACATTAAAGGTGATTGTGCTCGTGAACCTGGTGAAGGTAAACCAAAATGTCTACCTCAATCAAAAGCACAGTCCTTAGGTAAAGAAGGTCGTGCCAGTGCAGCAAGAAGAAAACGCAGAGAAGATCCTAATCCAGAACGCCGTGGTGCACCTATCAATGTTGCTACCGAAGAAGTTGAACAAATTGATGAAAAGAATGTTCCGACAAGTCCAGAAAAATGGGCTAGAGCTAAATCTGCTGCGAAATCAAAATTTGCAGTATATCCATCAGCATACGCAAACGCATGGGCATCAAAGAAATATAAATCGATGGGTGGCGGATGGAGAGCAACATCGGAAGAAGTTATGTCTGCTGCACCAACTAACGCTGTAGGCACTGGTAATATTGCAGGTTCAGGTGGCGCAGGCGGAGAACCAGGTGTTTCTAAGAAAAGAAATCCACTAATGTCATTCTACAAACGAAAAAATCCAAAGATGTAATATGTGGATACTTCAATGGTTGCCTAACTGGATCTTTTACGGAATATTTTTTGCAGGTCTATTAGGTCTGTTGGTCACTTACGTAATGAAATTCATACCGCTTGTATATGTGTATCGGACACCAATACAAGCGGTTTCTGTTATCCTAATCGCATTAGGCACTTATATGTCTGGTGCAATATCAAATGAGGAAGCATGGCAGGCCAGAGTAAAAGAGATGGAAGAAAAGGTTGCTGCAGCAGAAGTACAGTCTAAAGAAGAAAATATAAAGATTGTTGAAAAAGTGGTAAAGAAGGTACAAATAGTCAAAACCCGTGGTGATGATATTGTTAAATATGTAGATAGAGAAGTGGTTAAGTATGACACGAAATTTGCTCCAGGTGGTGTCTGTGAGATACCTAAAGAGTTTATCAAGGCACACAATGATGCAGCTGAGGCACCAAAATGAAATATTTGTTGATATTATTAATGTTGACTGGTTGTTCCACCACCGTTCCTGTTACAGTAAAGTTTCCTGAAGCACCAGGTAATGTAGCAATGACTGCTTGTCCACAATTACAAAAATTACAAGAAGATTCTAAATTGAGTGATATAAGTAAAACAATCACTATAAATTATAATACATATTACGAATGTGCTATCAAAACAGATGCATGGATTGAATGGTATCAAAAACAAAAACATATATTTGAAAGTGTGAAATGACAGAAGAACAAGAAATCACAAAAGAACGCACCGGTTGGATTATTACATTTTTGGCCGCATTTTTAGCAATTACATCATTACTTGATGGTGGCAATTCATCACAAATTTTAGATAACACCATCGAAGCAAACAATGTTTGGTCCTTTTATCAAGCAAAGAGTATTAAACAATCGTTAGCTGAATTATCATATGATAATGCAGTTCGTAATGGTGATAAAAGAAAAGCTGAAATTATGAAAGCCAAAATTGAACGTTATGAATCCGAACCTTCTACAGGTGAAGGTAAAAAAGAATTAATGGCAAAGGCTCGTGCAATTGAAGCGGAGAGAGCAATAGCGGAACTAAAAAGTCCTTGGTACACATACTCTAATGCTTTCTATCAAATTGCAATCGTTATATTAGCCGCATCTATGTTGACAATGAGTAAACGAATGTACTGGATTGGAATCGGTCTTGGTGCTTTTGCAGTTTTATTAATGTCTCAAGGTGCTTTGTTATGGTTACCGATAACATTATAAGGACTGAAAATGGAATTAACAAAAGAACAATTAAAACAATTACTTCCTAAGAACCCATACATTGACCACTGGCACCATGCATTGTCAATTCTATTGCCCGATTATGAAATCAATACACCTCAGAGAATGGCTGCTTTTATAGCACAATGTTCACATGAGTCTGGTGGTTTCATGGTTCTCAAAGAGAATCTAAATTACAAAGCTGCATCTTTACGCAAGTTGTTTAGTAAGTATTTTCCAAATGATGACATTGCAAATCAATATGCATCGAAACCAAATAAACAAGAAGCAATTGCAAACCGCATCTACGCATCACGTATGGGTAATGGACCAGAAGAATCTGGTGATGGTTATAAGTTCTGTGGCCGTGGTTTGATTCAATTGACAGGCCGTGACAACTACACATTCTTTGCTGGATCATTAAGTATCTCTGTTGAAGAAGCATCAGAATATCTACAGACATTTGAAGGTGCAGCACAATCAGCATGTTGGTTTTGGGAAACAAATAACTTGAACCAGTGGGCAGATAAAGGTGATATTGTTACATTGACTAAACGTATCAACGGCGGCACCATCGGACTTGAGGACCGCATCAAACATTATGAACATGCACTCCACGTTTTTGGAGTATAATATGAAAAAACTTATATTAATACTTGCATTGTTACCTTGTTTGGTGTTTGCACAAAAACAACCCCAAGGCGTTACTTATGACGCACAGATTATTAGAGTAACGGATGGCGATACAGTTGTTATTGCCGCACCTTTTCTACCTGCACCACTCAAACCCGAACTTGCGATACGAGTCTATGGAGTCGATACTCCGGAAAAAGGATTTAGAGGACAATGTGACAGTGAAAAACAACGTGGTGAAGCCGCAAGTGTTTTCACTAAAAATCTTATTAATGCCAGTCAACAACGACAAGTCATACTATACGGTTGGGATAAATTTGGTGGCCGTGTATTAGGTGACATAATTTTAAACGGACAAAGCCTACGTGCTCAACTAATTGCTAATGGTTTTGCTCGTGAATATTACGGCGATGCTAAACAAAGTTGGTGTCAATAAGGAATAAACATGTCAGATAAAAAACTATTATATATAGCAATTACGATTCTTATTTTGCCATTATCATTGGCTTTCTTTGGTGGTGATAGATTCAGATATCCTTGCCAAGATCCTGATAATTGGGATAAAGAATTTTGCAAACTACCAAAGTGTGATGTGACAAGAACTTGTCCCGAACATATTTTCAAAGGACAACGTGATCCAAGATTAGGACCAGAAACTCCTAAAGTTGCAGCACCATCAGTAACACCATCACAATGTATTACACCAACTCAAGGAGCGAATTGTGGAAAATAATAATTTTATGTATACAGAAGAACAGTTGATGGCTCGACTGAAATTCTTCATTGGTATTTGTTTAGCATTAACATTGACAGGTATTGTATTTGTTGTGTTATACTCCATCATTTTTGTAACACAGCCATTGAACGCTATTAGTCCAATTGACCAAAAGTTCTTTGAGTTGATTATTCCAATTGCAACATTTTTAACAGGTACTTTATCTGGTATTATGTTGGCAGGTAACGATAAAGATTTGAGAGCAAAAGCATTAGAAGCCGCAAATAAACCACCAACTATTTCAGGACCACCACCAAATGCACCAAACAACTCAACATCAAGCACAACAAGCCCTACTAGCAGTACAGGATTTGGAACGTCAACGTTTGGCACCACAACATCAACAAGCACTAGTACAAGTAGCGTTGGAAGCATATCTCAACCACAAGTCGTCACCGGCTTTGGTGGAAAACCTGCACCAGCACCAGCACCACAACCAGAACTATAAGGACTAACATGGCAACAAATCAAAAAATCTCCGAAGCAGTAGCAGAAGTCATTGAAGGAGAAATGACGGGTAAAAAGTGGTATTATAGTAAAACATTTTGGGCTAACATCATTGCAGGCGCAGCTGTTATTGCACAATCCAGTTACGGTTTCGTATTGCCTGTAGAATATCAAATGGTAGCACTCAGCTTAATTAACATGGCTTTGCGTAAAATAACCACTGGCGCAGTCACTTGGTAAAAAAATATAAAGGAAAATAAAATGAAAAAATTACTATTAGTTACAGGCCTATGCCTATCATTGTTTGCACAAGCTGCAGAAAAAGTTAAAGTGTGTGTTGACGTAAAAGACAAAGCGGGCCAAGTTGTTAAAGACAAAGCCGGCAAACCAAAACAAAATTGCAAAGAAATGAAAGTTCATAAGAAACTAGAAGGTACAGAAGTTCCTGTGAAAAAATAATGTTGACAATAACTGAAGCTGCAACCGAACAGATAAAAGAAATCTTATTAGGTGAACAATCAAAATATATTAGAGCCTTTGTAGAGGGTGGTGGTTGTTCGGGCTTCAATTATGGATTCATGTTGGATGACTTAAAGAGTGAAGATGATTTCGAATTGTCTGAACAATTAATTGTGGATTCAATAAGTATGCAGTATTTGACCGGCGCAACAATTGATTTTAAGGTAGAACTTATGGGTGCAAATTTTGTTGTAAGTAATCCAAATGCCAAATCCACTTGTGGTTGCGGCAGTAGTTTTAGTGTATAAGAAAGAATCAAATGGCAACCACAGTAGAAAGAATCGGCATCGTTGAAACTAAGGTAGAAAACCTTAATGAAAAACTAGACGATTTAAAAGTTGATGTTAAAGAGATGCACGCTTGCCTCGATAAAACACGGGATAGTTTAACGGAAAAACTGGAGCAGATGTATACCGCATCATGTGAACAACATACCCAATTGGCTAACAAAATAGGTGACCTGGAAAAAATCCGTCAGAAAATGGTGTGGATGGTTGCCGGTGCCGTTGCGGTTCTTGGAATACTTTCTGGTCATTTGAAAGAGATACTTGCATTTTTATGATAATTAGTGTATAATCTAGTTTCTTGTAAACTCCACACTATTTTGTTATGTCCGTTTTCATTGATAGAACCTTTCTGCTAAGGGTATCCCCGAAGCTTCAAAAATTCACACAAAAGAAGGATAACCTGTACAATTTCAGGTGTCCTCTTTGTGGCGACTCAACCAAGAACAAAACCAAAGCTCGTGGTTATGTTTACGAAAAAAAGAACAATTATTTTTATATGTGCCACAATTGTGGTGCATCCACTTCCTTTTATAATTTCCTGGAGAAGGTTGATGCAACCCTAGTTAAAGAATATGCACTTGAGAGGTATAAAAATGGTGAACAGGGACGTGACAATTACGTTAAACCAACTTTCGAAGAATTCAAATCTGAAACCCCGAAGTTTCGTACTAAATTCGATATTCCATCGGTCGAATCGTTACCAGAAGAACATTTTGCGAAAGTGTATGTCAAATCCCGCAAAATACCAGAGCCGTTTCATGCACACCTATATTTTGCACAGGACTTTAAAGGCTTTGTCGAAAGTCTGCAAATAGAAAAAGAAGGACTCAAGGAAGATGATCCTAGGTTAGTCATTCCGTTTTATGATGAAAATAAAAATCTTGTGGCTTTTCAAGGTCGTGCTTTGGGTGAATCTAAACTGAGATATATCACCGTAAAGACAGACAAAGAGAATCACAAGTTGTTCGGGACTGACCGGATCGACACGGAACAGATGATTTATGTTGTGGAAGGTCCTATTGACTCCATGTTCCTGGAGAATGCCGTGGCCACTGCCGATTCGAATTTGATGGCTGCATCTAAACATTTTGATAAGTCAAAAATAGTTTTGGTGTATGACAACGAACCACGAAATAAAGAACTACATAAGCAGATGGACAAGGCCATTGAAGAACACTACAATGTGGTAATTTGGCCAGAAATGATTGTTGAAAAGGATATTAATGATATGGTTTTAAATGGTTTTTCACCAGATGAAATACAAGATATCATAAGTAAATATACCTTTGTGAATCTTAGAGCAAAGATGGAATTTATTAATTGGAAAAAGACTTGAAATGGAGATTTTGTTATGAATGTAAAATTAATATCATACACACAGGGAGCAGATGGTAAGAATTTGTTAGAACAGGTTGCTTTTGCGGCCAGAGTCTCAAATCCTGCCAATCAAAATAATAGCGAAACATCTGAAAAGTTGGTTCGTTATCTTATCAAAAATCAACATTGGTCACCACTTGAAATGGTGAACATTTGTTTAGAAATAAACACAACAAGAGATATTGCAAGACAAATTTTAAGGCATCGTTCATTTTCCTTTCAGGAATTTAGTCAACGATATGCAGAGGCGACTCAATTAGGTTTTGAACTAAAAGAAGCAAGGATGCAAGATACAAAGAATCGTCAGAATAGTTTACCCAGTACAGATTTTACGTTGGATGATATGTGGCAAATTCAACAAAATAAACTTTTGGAACAAGTGCAGAAAACATACAAGTGGGCACTTGACAATGGTATTGCTAAAGAACAAGCGAGAGCAGTATTACCAGAAGGTATGACTGGTTCACGTTTGTATATGAATGGAACGCTTCGTTCTTGGGTTCACTATATACAACTCAGGTCAGCAAACGGGACACAGAAAGAACACAGAGAGATTGCATTGGCTTGTGCTGATGTTATCGAACCCATTTTCCCTATGATTAAGGAGTACACCAATGGACAGTAAGAATGATGTAAGAATCTTTATGGATGCATGTGACCAGAAGGCGAGGGATTTTGGTGGCCAAGCAGAGTTATACATGGACTTGGTGATGGAAGAATTTCGTGAATTGGTTACAGCTTATGCAAACAGAGACATAGTGGAAATTGCTGATGCAACAGCGGATTTAAAATGGGTTCTTGAGGGATTAGAAATCACACTGAATATACCACAACAAGAAGTTTGGGATGAAGTATCAAGAAGTAACTTGGCCAAAATCAGTTCCAGTGGCAAAGTAGAAAAAAGAAAAGATGGTAAGGTATTAAAACCAGAAGGTTGGACACCACCTAATATTAAAGCAATTATAAGAAAGTAAAAATATGGAATACATGGGTGTCAAAATAGACTTAGAAAAAGATAAACTATTTGATGAATTAGGAATTAAAAGATTACAAGAATCTTACATGCGTGATGATGAAACATCACCACAACAGAGGTTTGCATATGTATCATCGTCATTTGGAAGTAATGCTGAACATTCTCAGCGCCTTTACAATTACGCCGCTAATCATTGGCTCAGTTATAGTACTCCAATTCTTAGCTACGGCCGTTCTAAGCGTGGTATGCCTATTTCATGTTTTCTCAACTATATCGAAGATACTGCGGAGGGTTTAGTTGATAATCTTAGCGAAACTAATTGGCTTTCTATGCTTGGCGGTGGTGTTGGTATTGGCTTCGGTATACGTAGTGCAGACGACAAGAGTACTGGTGTTATGCCGCACCTCAAAATTTACGATGCTTCATCTCTTGCTTACCGTCAGGGTCGTACTCGCCGTGGAAGTTATGCTGCTTATCTTGATATCAATCATCCCGACATTATATCATTTTTAGAAATGCGTAAGCCAACAGGTGATCCCAATGTACGTTGCATGAATTTACATCACGGCATCAATATCACAGATGACTTTATGCAGTTGATTGAAAGTTGTATGTTGGATCCAGAAGCTGATGATTCATGGAATTTAGTTGATCCAAAGTCAAAAGAAATTCGTGAAACAGTCTCAGCTAAACATTTGTGGCAACAAATCTTAGAATTACGTATGCATACTGGTGAACCTTATATTCACTATATTGATACCAGTAATAAAATGTTACCACAATTCCTAAAAGATAAGGGATTGAAAATACACCAATCAAATCTTTGTTCTGAAATTATTTTACCAACAAATGAAGAAAGAACTGCTGTATGTTGTCTATCATCTTTAAATTTGGAGTACTATGATGAATGGAAGAATGAACCTTTGTTCCTTAGGGATGTTGCTGAAATGCTCGATAACGTTTTGGAGTATTTTATTACTAATGCACCTGATACCATTTCCAGGGCTATATACTCTGCTAGCCGTGAGCGTTCTATTGGCATTGGTGCCTTAGGTTTCCATGCACATCTTCAAAAGAACAATATTGCATTTGAAGGTGTAATGGCCAAGGTTGCAAACAATCAAATGTTCAAACATATCAGAAAAGGATTGGATGATGCTAACCAAATTCTTGGCCAAATACGAGGTCCTGCTCCTGATGCTGTTAGCACTGGCCAGCGGTTTAGTCACCTCATGGCTATTGCTCCAAATGCTTCTTCTTCTATCATTATGGGAAACACTAGTCCTAGCGTCGAGCCTTATCGTGCTAATGCTTACCGTCAGGATACTTTATCGGGAGCTTTTCTAAACAAGAACAAATATCTTGACGGAATTATCAAAGGATTAACACAAACAGAAGAAGAATATAATGACATTTGGTCATCTATTATTGCAAATGATGGTTCTGTTCAACATTTGGATATTCTTGATGAAAATCAAAAAGCAGTATTCAAAACGTCTATGGAAATTGACCAACGTTGGGTGGTCGAATTGGCTGCTGACCGTCAACAATACATAGACCAAGCTCAATCATTGAATTTGTTCTTCCGTCCAGATGCACACATCAAATACATTCATGCAATTCATTTTATGGCATGGAAAAAAGGATTGAAAACTCTTTACTACTGCCGTTCAGAAAAGATTGGTAAAGCAGATAAAGTATCCAAGAAAATTGAACGTCAGGTGATTAAAGAATTGGATATGGTTCAAGTAGCACAAGGAAATGATTGTATAGCATGTGAGGGATAAATGAAACCTACAATTGCTTTGTTTTTACATCAGCCAAAATGTTCAGTACAATCTGGTAATGGAATAATTAAAGCATTAGAAACACACTATAATTTTAAAATATTCACAAAGCACGAACTAGAAAATGACTTCTTCGATAATGTCGATATTGTTGCTTTTCCTGGTGGCTTGGGTGATAGTGATAGTTTTGATTTTCTGTTTAAAGATAATTGCCACCGCATTTCTGATTTTATTCATAACGGTGGCCGTTATTTGGGAATTTGCATGGGTGCTTATTGGGCTGGCAATGATTACTTTAATTTTTTGGATAATGTGAGTGTTGAACAATACATAACTAGACCAAATACAGACACACGTAGACCCCATGCAAAAAACTTAAAAATTGAATGGTTGGGTAAAGAAGAAAAAATGTTCTTTTATGATGGTTGTGCTTTTGGTCCAGGACAGTATGAGATTATCGCAAAGTATATGAATGATGATCCTATGGCCATCATTCAAAATAGAATAGGTTTAATTGGTTGTCATCCAGAAAGTCAACCTCATTGGTATGAATCATATAGTTGGATGAAAGGTTATTATCATGACGGAAAACACCACAAACTATTATTAAATTTTGTAAACGAATTAATGGAGAAATAGATGGCGAAAGATTACAGTAAATTTGAAACACAAAAAGAAATACTGTTAGAATATTTACAAGTAATGATTGCTTTACAAGATTGGCATGGAGTTGCTGATGTTGCAATGGATTTACGTGAATTAGAAGCAAAACAAAACAAGGAAAAGAAATGAAGATATTAAGATTTACAGCCTCATGGTGTGGACCATGCAAATCATTAGCAAAAAATTTAGAAGAAGCAAACCTGTCGTTGCCAATTGAAGTGGTTGATATTGATATTCAATCTGATGTTGCAGTTGAATATGGCATTCGTGGTGTACCAACCTTGGTGTTGACTGATGGTACAGTTGAGATTAAACGATTGGTTGGTTCAAAGACAGTTAAAGAGTTACAAGAGTGGGCAACAATATGATTAAGAAAATTGGATCTAAACTTACGGATGAAAGAAACAGTTTCAAACCTTTCAATTATCCTTGGGCATATGATGCATGGTTGAAACACGAACAATCACATTGGTTACACACAGAAGTCCCAATGATGGAAGACGTTAAGGATTGGAAAAAGAAACTAACAAAAGAAGAAAAACAATTTCTAACACACATCTTTAGATTCTTTACACAAGGTGACATTGACGTTGCTGGTGGTTATGTAAACAACTATCTGCCATACTTTCCACAACCTGAAGTACGTATGATGTTGTTGGGTTTTGCAGCAAGAGAAGCATTACATGTAGCTGCTTATAGTCACCTAATCGAAACACTTGGTTTACCTGAAGCCACTTACAACCAATTCTCAGATTATCAAGAAATGAAAGACAAACACGATTATGTGTTGGACATTTCTTCTAAGAATGGTGATGCCGCTTCAACTGCAACCCACATCGCCGTGTTCAGTGCTTTCACTGAAGGGATGCAGTTGTTCTCCTCTTTCATTATGTTATTAAACTTTCCACGCACAGGTAAGATGAAAGGTATGGGACAGATTGTTACATGGTCTATTGTTGATGAAACACAACATGCTGAATCAATGATTAAATTATTCCGTACCTACATAGAGGAAAACAAAGAGATATGGAACGATGACCTTAAAGGACGCATATATAGTATTGCAGAAAAAATGGTCGAGTTGGAAGATAAGTTTATTGACCTCGCCTTTTCTATGGGCGCTATGGACGGTCTTTCTAGTGAAGATGTCAAAAAGTATATCCGTTATATTGCTGACAGGCGTCTTATATCTCTTGGTCTTAAAGGCATTTTTAAAGTAAAGAAGAACCCACTACCATGGGTTGAAGAAATGATTAACGCACCAACACACACAAACTTCTTTGAGAATCGGGCAACCGATTATGCAAAAGGTGCCTTGAGTGGTGATTGGGGAGATGTTTGGGCCAAAGCAGCTTAAAGGAATAAAATGGGAACAAAAACAATAACAGCAGAGTGTACAAACTGTGAATCAAGCTATGATATGATCTACATGGAAGAATTAGTATCAGAAGAATATCCGGAGTTTTGCCCATTTTGTGGTGAAACCATCGAATCGTTGTCCGAAGAAGAATATATAGATGAGGATGATGATTCTGATGGGGACAAATGGGACTAAACTGGACATACAAAGATAAAGATTTTACAGAAGATTTGATTGGTGAGAATTATGGTTTTGTGTATCTTATAACCAACAATGTAACAAACAAAAAATACATTGGTAAGAAATTTTTCTACTCCTCAAAGACCAGACAAGTAAAAGGTAAGAAGAAACGTTTCAAAGTTTCTTCGGACTGGCAAACTTACTACGGTAGCAACGAGGAATTGAAAAAAGATGTTATAATACATGGACTAGATTCGTTTAGCCGAAAAATCATACATCTCTGTAAAAGTAAAGGTGAGTGTGGCTATCTTGAAGCAAAAGAACAGTTTGTGAATGGTGCTCTGGAGACAGATGACTATTACAATTCTTGGATTATGGTTAGGGTAAGAAAATCACACATTAAAGGATTACAATGTTAGACTATTTGAAAGAAGTTGGTGGGGAATTTGATGCGTTATTCTTTTTACCGATGGAAGATGAAGATAGTATCAATATCATAACAAACAAATACAAAAATCCAGGACAACCAATAGAAGGAAACATTATTGGTTCTTGGTGGCATATTTTGTTGTTTAAATGCAACGAAGATAATGGTGATGTAGAGGAGCTCGATACCTTTGATGCCATTTTTGCCGATCCTAGAGAATACATATCCGGATTGATTCCACAAGGTTGGTATGGCTTAATTGCAAAGAAAACCACAACCTCCAACATTTTCTTAGATGATGCTGTTGACAAATTTAAGTCAATGATGTAAAATACAAACATCTAAACTAAAAGTATATTATGATTCTCGTTGATCTCAACCAAGTATTGTTGTCTGGATTAATGGCTCAAATTGCCAGCCAAAAAGGTGTTAAACTGGAAGAAGGTCTTATTAGACACATGATTCTGAACATCATCAGGACGCACCTAAAGAACTTCCGTAAAGAATATGGTGAGGTTGTACTCTGTAGTGACAACCGTAAATATTGGCGCAAGGAATTCTTTCCATTCTATAAAGCTGGTCGTAAAAAGACAAGAGAAAAATCGAGCCTCGATTGGCACTTAATTTTTGACATGCTTGCTAAATTCAAACAAGAATTGCGTGACAACTTCCCGTATAAAGTTGTTGATGTTGAGGGAGCAGAAGCGGATGACATTATTGGCACACTTGTGCCCCGTCATATCATGCATGAAAACATCCTAATCATTTCAAGTGATGGTGATTTTCTACAATTACAGATGTATAATGGTAGAAGTGAATTTACTGTTAAACAATACAATCCTACTCAAAAGAAATTTATTGTTTCGGAAAATCCAATAGCTGAACTCAAAGAAAAAATCATCCGTGGTGATAAGGGTGATGGTATACCAAATGTACTCTCAGTTTCGGATTGTTTTGTTCGGGACATACGTCAAACACCCATCAATAAAAGTAAATTTGACAAATTGATGGAAAAAGACTACGGTGAATGGGAAGATGAAAATGCTAGAATTGGTTACTCTCGTAACCAGACACTCATTGACTTGAGAAATATACCAGGTGATATTAGAGAGAAAATCATAAATACTTATGAGGAAACCAAACCGGCATCCAAAGGTAAGATATTGGATTATTTGATTACAAACAAACTAAAAAGTTTAATTGATGTTATTGAGGAATTTTAATGAAAACGTTATATGAAATATTTGATGCTATTGATGATGCTCAAAGTAGAAAAGAGAGAATGGATATTATCAGCCAAAACTTGACACAAACATTAGTCGATGTTTTCAAGCTAACTTATCATCCAGATTTTCAATGGAAAGTAAAAGAGATACCTGAAAACTATAAAGTACCAACCGATATGTTACCAGGTATCACACACGATAGTCTGGCACACCAATTGCGTAGATTGTATATGTTTCAAGAAGGTAATCCAACCGCTGAAACATTAACGGACAAAAGAAGAAATGAACTCTTAATTCAAATGTTGGAATCAATCGAACCTAGAGAAGCTGAAATCTTATTGGGTATATTCCAAAAAGATTTAGGAGTAAAAGGCATAAACTATAAATTTGTAAAAGAGGCATTTCCAGACCTTCTACCATAATGGACAAAGAAAAAATAATTGTCGTATCCGGCGAATTTGATCCTATATCTTATGATGAATTTAAATTATTAAAAAAATGCAAGTCAAAGTGTGATTGGCTTGTTGTTGGAGTACACTCTGATGATTATCTAAAATTACTCAGAAATGGCTCAAAAAACACCCACGAACAAAGAAAAGAAATAATAGAAAGTTTTTCATTTGTTGATGAAGTGTTCACCTTCAATGATATGGACGGAACATCATGCAATTTGTTGAAATTAATAAAAATGTGTTATCCTATGTCAAATATAATTTTTGTGTCAAAGACACACACAGCAAATATGCCAGAATCTCGTATTCGTGGTATAACCTTTGAGACTATTAAATAAGGAGTTAAATTAAAGTGTCAAAATTTTCCGGTAAGTTTCGTAATTACGAAGAAGATGATAATTTCAATTTTCAACCAAGAAAAAAGAAAAAAGAACAAAAAACCATAAGAAAAAAATCTAATTATGACGATTATGATTATTTCATGGGCAATGAGGACTACCAAAAACCTGCCAGAAAAAAAGCAAGACAGTTTAGTTAAATTCTAGTGTTGTTTTTGTGCAACACACCTATTGACAAATATCCTGAATAGTGTATAATACACTTATTCGTTGGAGAAAATTTATGATGTTCTATGTACGTATTCCTAAGTCAAAGGCCAAAAAAGTGCCTAAGGCCAAGCTTGAGCAGTACGAAATGTGGTTGAAATCTCATCAACCAACAAAACCACTCAAAATTCAAAAATCCAATAATGTATTAAGTGATTATAAGTTGACCGCACCTGTTGGTCGTGAAACTAAACAATATAAATCATTAAATACAGGTGAAACCGGTGCAACCAAAGCTGCGGCAAAGGTCTATACTGGCACAAACATGCTGGGCATTGCAACAATGCACAAATCCAACGCTGTTCCTGTGTTTAACAGTGAAGCAGCTGTAGAAATTTCGAAGATGAGGCGCTAAAATGAGCAAAAAAATGAGTTTTGTAGTAAAATTACAACGTCCTGTGTGTCGTACACCAATTAAGCCTGTGCAAGAGCACAAAAATGTAGTAAAATATGATCGTAAAGACGCTAAAAAAGCGATTATGTCATCAATTTCTGAGCTAGGAGCATAAAATGTCACAAAACACTGAGCCAAAACAAGAACCTCAAGCACCGATTGACTGGAAACCTTTAGATGAAGTCACTCGGCAATGGGCAGTTATGTCACAATTCGAAAATGACCAAGATTGGTACAAACGGATGAAAGAATATTATGAATAATTCTTGGGTAACACATTTAATTGATTCTGAAGATGGTTCAGGAGACCTAATTCTACAATTCCCTGATGAACTTGTTAATGAAAAGGGTTGGAAAGAAGGCACCGTGTTAAATTTAAAAGTTGAAGAAACACCAACAGGCAATGTTATCATTGTAACCGAGAAAGAATAATGGAATTACTTGAATCGAAATCACTTTTAGCCAAATTGATGGCCACCGAGAACCTTGTTGTTGAACAACGTCCGGTACCAACAGCTTCTTTTGACGTTAAGAATCGAATTTTGACACTTCCGGTTTTAGATAAGAATATTTCCAGTGCTCTGTATGACCTATTTACAGGACATGAAGTTGGCCATGCTCTTTACACACCTATAGAAGGTATGATAAAAGCCAAAGAAGAAAAAGTTATTCCGGATGTGACCAACGTGGTCGAAGATTCCCGAATTGAACGTAAAATTAAATACAAATACCCAGGTCTTAAAAACTCCTTTGTCAAAGCTTATGGTGAGCTTATGGACAGAGATTTCTTTGGTATCAAAGGCACTAATATCAATAAAATGAATTTTCTTGACCGCATTAACCTACACTGTAAGGGTGGTGCAGCATTACGTATTCAATTCAATGACGAAGAACGTTCATTATTGAATGAAGTTGAAACCACAGAAACCTATGATGATGTTATTGATGTGTCGAAGAAGATCATCGAATACATGAAACGTCAATTAGAAGAACAAGAACAAAAACGTGCCAAAGCCAAAGCTGAAAACAGTGATGATGATGGTGATGATGAAAATCAATCTGAGTTTGAAGAAGTTGAGTTTGAAGACCAAGGCAATTCAAAAGAACAAACTTTTGAAGATGGTGAAGATGTAGAAGAACAAGAGGTTGAATCTAACCAACAATCCGATAGTGATGAAGTTGATTCTGTAGAAGAAGATAAACAATCAAGTCTTGAAGACCAGATTCGTTCCTTTACTGATGCTGCATATAAAGAAAACGAAAAACAACTGTTTGATAATAGTGTTAGCCATATTATTTACGCAAATGTTCCATACCTTGATCCAAAACAAGTTGTCGATCACAAAGTAATTTGGAAAAGATATAAAGAAGAAAACTATATTTCTTCACCAGAAACGTTTTTGAAAATTCGTAATGAAAGCAATAAGGTCGTTTCTTATCTTGTCAAAGAATTTGAAATGCGTAAGAATGCTGACCAGTTGAAACGTGCAACAACAGCCAAAACTGGTGAATTAAACATGAGTAAGATTTATTCTTATGGTTTCAGTGAAGATATCTTTAAGAAAATCACTGTTGTTCCAGGTGGCAAATCACACGGACTTGTTATGTTCCTCGATTGGTCAGGCTCTATGATTGACCACATTGGTAACACAATGAAACAACTAATCAATTTGGTATTGTTCTGCAAGAAAATGAACATACCATATGATGTATATGCATTTGTTGAAGATACAGATACAGAAAATTTGGTCAGACAAGTACCAAAAGAAAATGATATGCATTTCAAATCTTATGGTTTGATGAATCTATTGTCATCTAGAATGTCTAGTGCTGAATTCACATATGCATGTTCTTCACTAGTATGCATGGCTGGATTGAGTAAAGTCCGTAGTTCTTTTCCATATTGGATGCATATGCAAGGAACGCCTTTGAACGCAGCAATCGTTCATGCAATGACTATCGTTCCTGAATTTCAAAAGAAAAACAAATTGCAAATCGTCAATACAATTTTCCTGACTGATGGTGAAAGTAATAATACGAATCGTTATTACCAAAAAGATCCTTATTACGGACTGACCGATGTTAATATGAAATGTGAACGATTGATTATCCGTGATCCTGTTACCAAACACGAACAGAAGATTGATAATAGAAGTAGTTATAGCACACAACAGACAAATGCACTGATTCGTTTGTTGAAAGCACGAACAGGTTCCAACGTTATTGGTTTCTATGTTATCAATGGCAGAGACTTCAATCGTAAAGTTCATGAATGGTTTCCAAAACAAATGAACCACGAAGAAATGAAAGACAATTTTAGAAAAACAAAGTATGCTATTCTAGAAAATACCGGATATGATGAATATTATATCTTGCGGTCAAATGGCCTAGATACCGATGAGGATTCTTCTTTTGAAGTTAAAGAAAACTCAACCTTCAGAGGTATTGCCTCTGCATTTACAAAGTACAATAGTGGTAAACATAATAGCCGAGTTGTACTGAATCGTTTTATTGGATTAATTGCATAAGGAGTTATTATGGAGATGTATTCAGAATATTATGGTACAGGTAGAAAGGCTACCGTAACCAAACTAAGCCGTGGACTTGATAGACAATTTGATGTTTATGAAGTTGCTTTGTATGTTGAGAACCGAGTGGTACAGAGAACGACAATTCATTCGGAAAATGAAGCAGAAGATTTTGCCGAATCTTGGTGTCAAGGTAGTGATGGTAATCAAGTTTTATTAAATGAGGTTATTAATGGATAAAAAGACCAAAGAGATTTTCTGTATCACACAGGAAGAATGTGCTGAAGTAACACAGGCAATCTCAAAGATTTTCCGTTTCGGTTTCGACTCTGTACATCCAGTTACAAATAAAAGTAACATGCAGAGTTTAGAAGAAGAAGTTGGTGACCTTCTTGCTATGATTGATATTATGGTAGAGAAATGTATTGTTTCTGATAGTAATGTCAACGCAGCAAGAAAGGCCAAAAAAGAGAAACTGAAAATCTGGTCTAATATTTACAAAGAGGTTTAAAATTATGCATAAATTGATGGACAAGCTTGGCCGTTATCGGTTAATTTTAGATAGAGTGACAAAAGAACCATATATGCATCGGTACTATTTGTTTCTCAAAGATCGTAAATGGTTTCCTTTTAATGTGGTATTACACAAGATTGTAAAATCGGATGAACCAGTTTTTCATGACCATCCATGGCCATTTATAACCATAGTACTTAGTGGTGGTTATTGGGAACACACACCAGTCTTAGATGATAATGGTAGACAGATTGCAGACATTACACAATGGCGTGGTCCAGGTTCTATTATAATGCGTGGTTCAAAAGATTATCATTGGTTAGAACTTGACGAAAATGTTGGACCTGTTACCACATTATTCTTTATGGGTCCACAATTACGTGAGTGGGGCTTTCTGAAAGACAAATGGATACATAATGAAGAATACTTGAAACAGAGATTGTCGAAATGACAGATGAAGAAGCTATAACCATGTATGAAAAAATGAAACAACATTTTGGTGACAAACTTCCTGATCCTGAACATAGTCCGATGGAATTTGCATACTTCGTAAAGATTTACAAATACTATCATGTAAATAAACAAAACGTGTAGGTGTAATTATGAGTTTAAGTGATTGGTCATTTTTTTTATTTGTTTTTCTTTGTTTCTTTTTATTTTGGGGTGAACCTGATGTATGGGACAAAGCTCATGAACACACAATGCAAATACTGGAACCAAAATCTTGTACGTCTGAATTGTGACAGTTTTGTTACTAATTCCTGGAATTCTACATAATAGATGACCAAAAAAACTTATCGTTCAATCTTTATTTCAGATGTACATCTTGGGACAAAAGACTGTCAAGCCGAGAAGTTGAACAATTTTCTCAAAAATAATTCATGTGAAACGTTATATCTAATTGGTGATATAATAGACGCATGGAGAATACAACAAAACAAATGGCGTTGGAAACAATCACACACTAACGTGGTACGTAGAGTGTTGGGCCACGCAAAAAAAGGAACTCGTGTACTGTACATTGCAGGCAATCACGATGAATTCCTAAGACCAATGATACCATATGGTTTCAGTTTTGGTCTAATAGAAATACACAATCAAATGGAACACATTGGTGTAGATGGTAAACACTATCTTGTTATTCATGGTGATTTGTTTGATGGCATCACCAGACTTGCACCGTGGTTAGCATTTTTAGGAGATAAGGCATATGATATTATCCTTTCTATCAATAGTAAATTTAATTGGATTCGTCACCGTATGGGTTTTGGGTACTTTAGCCTTAGCCAGTTTCTTAAGCACAAGGTCAAAAAAGCAGTAGACTTCATATTTCATTTTGAAAAGAATCTAACTGCATACTGCAAGAAACGTGGATTTGATGGTGTTATCTGTGGCCATATACACCATGCAGAGATAAAAGAAATTGACGGCATGATATATATGAACGATGGTGACTGGGTTGAATCTTGTACTGCACTGGTTGAACACCACGATGGCCGTTGGGAAATAATAACATGGACACAGAGCAATGACAAAGAAGATACTGATAATAACGGACAACTTACCGAATCAAATTAATGGCGTTGTTACGACCTATAAAAATATTGAGGCTCGTGCGATTCTGGACGGTTATAACGTTGTTTACATTACTCCCGGGGACTTCCGCTACTTTGATTGTCCTGGCTACAACGAAGTCAAGATTGCCTTTCCCATGGAGATGGGCAAGAAGATTGAGGAGATCAATCCGGATTATATCCATATCGCCACAGAGGGTCCTGTGGGTCTGTGGGCTAGAAAATATCTTTCAAAACATAATCTTAGGTACAATACTGCTTATCATACTAAGTTCCCTGAAGGACTTAGAGCCTTATTTGGTATCCCTGAAAGCCTTACTTGGCCTTTAGTACGTTGGTTTCATAAACACTCAGGCAAAGTCTTGACCACAACAGAAACGATGGTCAAAGATTTACACGACCACGGGTTCAAACAAAACATATTACCTTGGACCCGTGGAGTAGATAGAGATATCTTTAATAATTCTCAGCGTATTGCCAGCGCTTCCGGAGGCCCCACCCTTGTTTGTGTTTCCAGAGTTTCAAAAGAAAAGAACCTCGATGACTTCTGCAAGATACAATATCCAGGTGCCAGAAAAATAATGGTCGGCGATGGACCATATATGTCCGAGTTAGCCTTAAAGTATCCAGATGTTGAGTTCGTTGGTTTCAAGACTGGCAAAGAACTTGCATACTATTACGCAAACGCAGATGTGTTCGTATTCCCTTCAAAGTGGGAAACATTCGGCATCGTTATGATTGAGGCAATGGCTTGCGGTACACCAGTAGCTGCGTACCCAGCACCAGGACCTCTAGATGTGGTAGACATTGGTAAGACTGGTTATCTTGGTGAGGACTTAAACTATGTTATCTCTTGCTGCTTGACACTGGATCGTAAAGATGTTATAATACATTCAAACAAATGGTCCTGGCAAAAAGCATGGGAAATATTCAGAGATAACCTAGTAACATTAAGATGAGAATCACATCAGCCGAAGTAAAACCAGTTATTCTTCCATCCGACCTGAGAGTCAAAGAAACAGAGTCTTTGGCTAAAAGGGAAGACACTCGACACAATCGGTTCATTGAATCGGTTGCTAATTATATCTACACACAGAGAGCATTCATTAAGGCGATCAGAGCCAAAGGATCTCATATAGACATTGATTCATGAGGAAATCGAAATGAGCATTACACATACAGTATCACTATCTAAAAAAACATTCACGCAAGAACACGTAGAACTTTCACTGGCATACATCAATCCAAAAGTTTGGCCAGGTTATTACGATAACAAAATACTTAAAAAAGAATTTAAAACTTTAAAGTTTATTGACCGCCGTATTATGGCCATCGCAGACATTACATACGATATTCCGGAAGACCAATTAGAACCGTATCCATTAACAATGCGACAATTTGTCACAAATAATAAGATGATGGTACAGACTGCTAGGTCTAATGGCCGTGGTTCCAAAGCACCAGATGTTTGGGCAAGTATGCGTAAAAATGGTTACGAACTTTCTCACGTACCAATGGCTGTCGTAAAAATGATGGACAACAAAAACCATTTCAATGACGGTCGAACCAGACTAGAAGAATTGTTAGAACAAGGTTTCACACACGTTATCGTAGACTATTATACCTGTTCAGATTGGCATTCCTTTACATCGTTTGCATTGTTTCGTAACCCGCCAGAGAAAGCACGCTCGCCACAGACATTAAACGATGTTATTACCAATGGTGTTCAAGAAATTAAATCAGGCAGATTAAAAGATAATAAAGAAGAAATCGAAAAATATGTTAAACGTGTCACGGGTGATGCACATGACGAAAACATATTTGGTAAAATAGTCAAGGGTATTCAAGGAGGAAAATCAGCACAATCATCTTCCCTAAATGAACATCAGGCAAGAGAATGGTTGATAACCAATGGTTACCTCAACAACATTAAAAATAATGGTATCTATTATCTTGTTGTTGCTGCATCATCGCAGTCATCTTCTATCGTTGCTGGTGCTCACGAATTACAAAGATTACGATCTGCTGGTATCAAAGTTAAAAAACTCAGACTCGTTATCAATCCAGGTACACTTAAAGGTGCCGATCCGGAAGATTCATGGAAAGGTATCGTTGATTCTTTTAGAAACGCTTACCATGGTAACAT
>Ga0247723_1000144_pt1 | contig 44495 bp, 52 predicted proteins | sample MSEWelMarce5H_FC_FD_189079 | JGI IMG/M metagenome (GOLD analysis project Ga0247723, IMG submission 189079) | Subsurface sediment microbial communities from gas well in West Virginia, United States - MSEEL Well Study Marcellus 5H_FC | ecosystem: Environmental > Terrestrial > Deep subsurface >...
CATAGAAGTTGGTACAGTTACGGTTATAACGACATAAGGAGTCGAACATGGACAAGAAAGATTTAGCCCAAGACAAGAAGATGATTAAGTCTGCTGTTGGCAAGCATGAGAAAAACATGCACCCCGGCAAGACCCCAACCAAACTTCGTGCTGGTGGTAAGACAAACAGCGACATGCTTAAGTATGGTCGCAACATGGCTAAAGTGATGAACCAGCGTTCTGTTGGTCGTGGAGGCTAATCATGGCTACTAAAATTTATCGTCAGCCTAAACCCGCTCCTATCCAAGAAGCTGGTGTAGAAGACAACGCTAAATACCTGCGGGAAACACCTACTAACGTAGCTAACTCTCGTAGCCAAGGCTATAAGCCAACTAAGACCAGCGGCATCAAGATGCGCGGTACAGGTGCGGCTACTAAAGGTCTGATGTCTAGAGGCCCGATGGCATGAATTACACTGAACTCAGCAACGCTATTCAAGCGTATACGGAGAATACCGAAGCGGATTTTATCGCTGAGATACCCGTGTTCGTCCAGCAAGCTGAGCAGCGTATTTACAATACCGTTCAGTTTCCGTCTATTCGCAAGAATGTATATGGCCAAGTAACGGCGAGCAATAAGTATTTGCAGTGCCCTACAGATTTTCTGGCGGTGTACTCTCTGGCGATTGTTACAGGTGTAACTAGCGGTGACTTAAACACAGGCACCTACGAGTATCTGCTAAATAAAGACGTTAACTTTATTCGCCAAGCGTACCCAACACCAAACGATACAGGCGTACCTAAGTACTACGCTTTGTTTGGCCCTCGTTCTGACAATGCAGATGAGCTGACTTTTATACTTGGCCCAACACCTGCTTCAGCCTACTATACTGAACTGCATTATTATTTTTACCCGGATTCAATTGTGCAAAGCCCTGTTGCCACTCTTGGAGCAATTACTGGTGGTAGCGCTTACACAGCGGGCACGTATTACAACGTCCCTCTGACTGGTAGTACTGGAAGCGGAGCACTAGCCACAATCACTGTTTCCGGTGGCGCAGTAACGGCTGTGACCATTACAAACGGCGGTCTTCAGTACACGGCTGGTGGTTCTTTGTCCGCTGCCGCTGCAAACATTGGCGGCACAGGTTCTGGGTTTTCTGTGTTAATTAGCACGGTAACTAATTCAGACGGCAGATCATGGCTTGGTGACAACTTTGACACAGTGCTTTTATACGGTTCTTTGGTTGAAGCTTACACCTACATGAAGGGTGAGCAAGACATGATGGCGCTGTACAACGGTAAGTACCAAGAAGCACTTGCGTTAGCTAAACGTTTGGGCGATGGTATGGAGCGTCAGGATGCTTATCGTTCTGGTCAATATAGACAGGCGGTGACCTGATGGCTCTTGAACAAGGCGCTACCAATGCGTTTGCCACCGGACTAATGAACGGTGTCTACAACTTTACGTCTGGCTCATTTAAAATGGCGCTGTACACAGGTGCAGCAACACTAGGCCCAGATACCGCTGTTTATACCGCTGGCATAACAGGTGAAGTTGTAGCTACAGGTTACACCGCAGGTGGTATCGCGCTTCCAGTTTCTGTTGTACCAATATCGGCTAACAACGTTAGCTATATCTCGTTTTCTAATGTAACGTGGTACGGCCCACTTACTGCACGCGGCGCTTTAATTTACCAATCAGGTGGTTCTAATCCGACTGTTTGTGTATTAGACTTTGGCTCAGATAAAACATCTGTTGCTTCGTTTACTGTGCAATTTCCAACTGCCAATAGCACTAACGCGATCATTCGCATCACTTAAGGAGTCACTATGACTATTGAAAAAATTAAAGCCACTGACCTTGTTTCTAGTGGTCTAACTTGTAACACCAAAGCCGGTGAAGCCGCACAAGCTACAGGCGTGTATCACGTCGAGTGCCGTGATAAAGATGGTAACTTGAAGTGGACTGCTGAGTCTAAGAACTTGGTGGTAAACGTCGGCCTTCAGTATATGGCGGGCACTGCTTTGACTTCAGTAACCCAGATTACTACTTGGTACTTAGGTTTGTACGGCGCTGGCGCTTCTAATACACCTGCGGCTGGCGACACAATGTCTTCCCACGCTGGTTGGACAGAGGTTACTACTTACAGCAACGCCAACCGTGTGACTGCCACGTTTGTAACAGCTACAACTGCCAACCCTTCTGTGGTGACTAACACAGCTTCACCAGCAGTATTTAACATCAACGGCACAACAACAGTTGGCGGTGCGTTTTTGACAAGCGAAAACACTAAGGGTGGCACAACGGGGACATTGTTCTCTGCCGCTGATTTTGGCTCACCCGGTGACCGTTCCGTGGTTAGCGGTGATACTTTATCTGTAACGTACACATTCAGCTTGGCTGCATGATATGTCAGCATGGGGCGGTGGCACTTGGGGTGAAGGTGGCTGGGGCTTTACCGCTTTTACCAGCACTGTAGACGACTCCGCCACCGGTAGCGATGCTGTTGTAGCTAAAGTTGCTGTAAACGCCACAGTCAGTGAAACTGGTACTGGGTCTGATGCTTTAGCAACGATAGTACAAGGGAACGTAGTTGTTGCAGAAACAGCAACCGGATCGGACTCTATTCTTACAGGGCACGTAGTCCTGTCTCAGCTTAATGAGACGGCTACAGGTAGTGATGCAGTAAGTGCAACGCCAACGTACCCTGCAACGATAACTGAGACCGGTACGGGGTCGGATGCAGTAGTTAGTACGCCTATTTATGCGGCGGTTGTGGATGAAAACGCAACGATTACTGACAGCACAACATCAAGTTTCTTATTCTTTGGTGACATACAGGAAACGGCAACGGGTTCAGATGCGGTAGCTGGGGCGCTTACCCTGAGTTCCTCAGTTACTGAAAGTGCGACAGGCACAGAAGTAGTTACTTCAAAAGTAGGTTTTACTTCACGGGTAACAGAAAATGCAACGAGCACAGAGACTTTACGGGCGGCAGCGGCTTTTGTTTCTTCTATTGCTGAGTTGGCAACGGGCACAGACACAGTAACTGCACGACCTTTCTGGGAAGTAATTGATGACACGCAGACCGCAAACTGGCAAAATATCGGTAACACGCAAACGGCAGGTTGGACTGCTGTTGCAACGACTTAGGGGCTTTAAATGACAACAGCGTATTCAACCAACTTAGAACTTGCACTGCCGGTTCAGGGTGAGTTATCTGGTACATGGGGCAACACCGTTAACAACGGGATTACGCAGTATCTTGACGCAGCTATTGCTGGTAGTCAGATCATCAGCGGTAGCCAGACTGCGGTCACGCTTGCAAACACAAACGGCGATGATGTAGCTACCAATATTGCACAGGCTGGCAGTGGCGCTACGGGAACAGCGCAGTACCAGATCATTCGTTGCACAGGTAACCCTGCGGGTCTGTTGACAATCACAATAAGCGATACCCTCACTGCGGGGTACAGCAAGACCTTTATCATCATCAACGCCACATCTACAAGCCAGTCTGTAAAGATTGTTGGTAGCGGCCCCACTACAGGCATCACGGTTGTTTCTGGTGACAAAGCGCTGGTAGCTTGGAATGGTTCTGACTTCGTGCGCGTAGGTGCATCGGCTGGCGGGTCAAACACACAGGTTCAGTTTAACAGTTCGGGTAACTTGGCTGGCTCTGCAAACCTGACCTTTGACGGCACAACGCTAACAGCTAATGACCTAATTGATTCTTCATTGACAGCAAGCAAGCCTGTATTTACAAACGGCACTAAAAACTTGGTGTCTACTGGAACTCTTGGTGTTGACCAAGGCGGTACAGGTCTTTCCACAACTACTGCGTATAGCGTGGTATTCTCAGGCACTACAAGTACGGGTAACTTCCAAGCTACGGCTGGCCCCGGTACAGCAACACACGTTTTGACAAGTAATGGCGCTGGCGCATTACCTACATTCCAAGCACTGCCTGCTTCTGGTTTAACCAGAGCACAGGTCACATCAATCGCAATGTTATACAGCATCTAAGGAGCAATCATGGCTGCACCAAATATCCTCGCTTGCACAACAGCAACGCCCCACACAGTTTCTATCACCCCTGCGGACACTTCACGTAACGCTTTGGTGACCGCGCCAGCCACAGGCTCTGCGCAAAAAATCAACCAGATCATGGTTGCCAACATTGACGGCGCTGCGGCGTATGACGCAACTGTTGAACTGCGCTTGGCTGATGGAACAACTTACCGCGCTCTTGGCTCTACGATCTCTGTGCCAGCCGACGCTACTCTGATCTTGCTTGATAAGACTACGATGCTTTATTTGCTTGATACCAGCGTGTCTGGTGAGCCAAGCACATTGTGGGCTACCAGCGGTACAGCAAGTAAGTTGACTTTCACAGTAAGCTACGAAACCATTACACCGTAATAGGGGGGCATCATGCCACTACGTCCTCCTGCTGGGTTTATCTCAGCTTTTTACGATCCGCTTAGAAACCCTAATGCGCCGACTATTGGTACGGCTACGGCTGGTGATACTTCTGCGTCCGTTGCATTTACTGCCCCGTCCAACGTGGGCGGTTCGGCTATTTCTTTATACTCAGCCATCTCAACGCCCGGGGCGATCATTGCGTCTGCGGCCTCTTCGCCTATCAGCGTCACGGGCTTGACCAACGGCACGGCATACACGTTTGCGGTGTGGGCTACCAATACTTACGGGCCAAGCGCGTATAGTGCGGCTAGTAATAGCGCAACTCCTGCCGCGCCAATTGCAGTGTTTGCAGGCGGTGTGTATAACGGCGTAGTCAGCAATGTCATACAGTATGTAACTATTACCTCGTCTGGAAATTCTACAGATTTTGGTGATTTGTTAGCAAGTGTTAAAGAATTTGCGGGTTGCGGTTCATCGTCAAGGGGCGTTTTTGGCGGGGGGGACGCTCTTGGGACAAGCAATGTTTTGCAGTACATAACATTTGCAACTACAGGCAATGCCACTGACTTTGGTGATTTAGCGACTAAAAGTACAGAATATTATGCCACCGCAAACAATACAACAGGTTTGTTTGTAACTAGGGGAGCTTCCAATGCTACAGTGCAACAAATTACAATTGCTTCTACTGGTAACGCCACTACGTTTGGAAATTTAACTTCTAATCGGGGTGTTGGAGCCGCTTGCGCTTCACCAACAAGAGCTTTATTTGGCGGTGGATCTAGTACACAGGAAGACAATGTAATTGACTACGTCACTATTGCGACTGCTGGCGCGGCTATTGATTTTGGTGATTTAATAATTCCACAAAGAAGTTTTACAAGCTGTTCTTCATCAACAAGAGGTTTGTTTATAGGTGGTAGAACGCCAACAGTAACAAACGTCATTGATTATGTAACTATTGCAACGCTTGGTAATGCTATTGATTTTGGTGATTTGCAAACTGCAAATGAACAGTTGGCAAGCGGGTCTTCTAATATTACAGGAATAATTGCTGGCGGCTCAAATGCAACTAACGTAATTCGTAGTGTAACTATTGCTACCACTGGCAATACAAGTGCTTTTGGCACACTAACTACGCGCTCAGAACAGTTGGCTGGTTGTTCAAATGTTTCTGGAGGAGTTCAATAATGCCAAGTTATTCAGGTGTATGGACACTCACTGCTCAGTACCAAGCTAAAGGCGCGGGGTTATGGCCTGTCCAGTTATTAACGGGAGACATTGGCTTGTTTGGTGGTGGTACTAATTTACAATACATATCAATAGCTTCTACTGGAAACGCAAAAACTTTTGGTTCACTATATCAGTCTGCATCAGAATTAGGTGCTTGTGGATCGTCAACTCGGGGTATTTTTGGGGGTGGTGATAGCACCACCAATGTAATTCAATATGTTACTTTTTCAACTCAAAGTACGTCTTCTGATTTTGGTGATTTAACGTTAGCCAGATTTGGTTTAGCCTCTTGCTCTAATAGTACACGAGGGCTTTTTGGAGGCGGTGAAAATGGTGGCACTCAACAAAATGTAATTGACTATATTACTATTGCTACCGCAGGTAATGCTATTGACTTTGGTGATTTAACTTTTGCTGTGAAATCAACCCCCGGCTCTTTTGCCTCTACCACTCGTGGAGTGTGGGGAGGCGGCGATGGATCAGTACAAACTAACATTATTAGTTATGTAACTATTGCGTCTACTGGCAACGCTACAGATTTTGGTGATCTAACAACCACTTTGTATTATCTGTCTGGTTGTTCATCCGCAACCAGAGGTGTTTTTGGCGGGGGGCTAAATGGGCCTAGTAACGTAATTCAGTATATAACTATTGCTTCAACAGGAAACGCAACTGATTTTGGTGATTTAACTGTTGCTCGATCTGGTTTGGCTGCTTGTTCAAACGCAACCCGTGGTGTTTTTGCTGGTGGTAATTCCGGTAGCACTTCTAATGTTATGGATTACATTACTATTGCGACAACAGGAAATGCTACAGCTTTTGGGGATACCAGCCCTGCAAAAACGTCTTGGTCTGGCTGTTCCAACGCACACGGGGGTCTATAAAAATGGCAACATCTTCATGGAACGCAGGGATCATCAGACCCGTAGCCGTTGCTCCTGCTGGGCCGTATCAAGACGGAGCGGCTCCCGGGGTCTGGACGCTAGACCAAGCAACATTTTGGATTCAACAAGGGCTGTGGCCCACTGCTGGTAACGCCGCGCCTGTTGGATTGTTTGGGGGCGGAGGCACATTAGCCTCAAATATTATTGACAAAATTGTTATAACAACTGTTGGAAACGCCGTCGATTTTGGCGATTTACTAACTGCAACGGATCAACTTTCTTCTTGCTCTTCCTCGGTCAGAGGGATTTGGGCTGGCGGTGAAGATGCAAGCAGGTCAAACGTCATCCAGTACGTCACCATTGCTACGGCGGGAAACGCATCTGATTTTGGTGATCTTAGTTCGGTCAAGGTCGCTCCAACAGCGTTGTCAAATAGCGTACGGGGAGTAATTGCCGGAGGTGAAACAGGGGTAAGCACGTTTACTAACGTTATTGACTACATCACAATTGCGTCAACTGGTAATGCCACGGATTTTGGTGATTTAAGTGCGCAACTTAACGCTTTGGCTGGATGCTCTTCTGATACGCGAGGGGTATTTGCTGGGGGTAGAACTAGTGGTGGTACTCGCCAAACCGGTATAACATACATAACAATAGCCAGCACGGGCAACACGACAACGTTTGGCACGCTATCAACAGCGACAAGTTGGTTGGCTGGGTGTTCTTCAAGTACTCGGGGGCTATTTGGCGGAGGGGAAGCCCCATCAAATACCAATGTTATTGAGTACATCACAATTGGCACAACTGGAAACGCTACCGATTTTGGAGATTTAACGCAAGCAAGGTCTCGGTTGGCTGCATGCGCTTCTTCAACTCGCGGTGTGTTTGGCGGAGGTTTTGTAACAGGCCCAGTTACAACCATAGACTACGTAACTATAGCCTCTACAGGAAACGCTACAGAATTTGGAAATTTAACTGGTGTTCAAAGAGCCGAGCTTGCCGCTTGCTCTAATGCCACTGCCGCTGTCCAACCCACACCAACAAGTTCTGCAATGGCTGTTTTTATGGGCGGTGCAGTCAGTTCTACTCAAGCATCTTCGCAGTACATCAATATTGCGACAACTGGTAATGCTTATATGTGGGGCGATCTTACTGGCGCAAGATACCAATGGTCTGGTTGTGGTTCATCAACTGTTGGTTTAGCGGGTGGAGGCTATGATGCCTCTTCTACTCGTTCCAGCAATATCCAATACATAACCTATGCGACTCAAGGAACGTCTGTTTCTTTTGGGAATTTAACTCAAGCTAGACAAGCTCTTGGCGCGTTATCCAATAGCACCCGTGGGGTTTGGGCTGGCGGCGGTATTACTGGAAATGCCTCAAATGTGATTGACTACGTTACCATTGCTTCAGCAGGGAATGCTACGGATTTTGGGGACTTGCTTAGTATTGTTTATCAGATTGTCGGCGGCTGTGCATCCACTACTCGTGGCGTGTTTGGCGGCGGTAGCAATACATCAGTTGCCCTCAATGTTCTTCAATACATAACTATTGCCTCTGCTGGAAACGCTACTGACTTTGGCGACTTAACTGTTGCGCGTCAATGGCCTGCTGGATTATCTTCTTCTACAAGAGGGGTTTTTGGTGGCGGGACGGAAACGTCATCAAACGTAATTGATTATTTCACAATTGCATCCACTGGAAATGCCTCTGATTTTGGTGATTTGACGGTTGCACGCACAGGTTTAGTGGGCGCATCTTCCGCAACTCGTGGTATTTTTGCTGGGGGTAACGGTAACGGTCAAAATGTTATTGATTACATTACGATTGACACTACGGGCAACGCAACTGACTTTGGCGATTTAGCAAGTGCATACCTTGGTAATGCGGCGGCTTGTTCCAACGCCCACGGTGGTTTATGATGTAACTCCCAGTTACAACCAAGGACAAAAATTGAACGACCTAATCATCAGCAACATCAACACGGCTTTAACCACTGTAAAGCCTGAGTACAACGTCATGTTGAGCAACATTGACGCTAAGATGCCAGCGGTGGTGCGTGACACCAGCAACTTCCACAAGAGCCATTCGCAGTTCATGCAAGTGACCTTGGATGTTACTGCCATCACCCCAATCCGTAGCATAAAACATACACTTGCTGAAATTGATCGTACACGCGCCGCTTTGCAAGAAGCCTACATCAACATGCGTAAAAAGCAGGTTGAGATGAAGAAGAAAGAGCGCGACCTTGCTGCCTGCGAAGACCCGTTTGACCGCGAGATGCTTGAGATTGAGATTCTTGAACTAGGCTCACACCTTGACGGCACACAAAACGCAGTCAATGGCGCTATTCGTAAGATGAACTTCATGGTCAACCAACACGCCCAGTTGCTGGAAGCTGTGGGCAAGAACGAGATCACCGAAGAAGACTACGAGAAAGAAGAAGCTCGTTATCACATCATGACCTGTATGAAGCAGGCTTTAAACGCTGCACGTTCACGCAATGGCATGATTGACGAAGGCAACCTGATCTATTTGTTTGACTTAGGTATCAACGCCGCTCAAGCGCAAGCCGAAGTGTTTGCCTACTTGAACATGGAGAACCAGCTTATCTCCAACGGCCAAGCCCCAACGCACGAGATGACCATGCGCTGGCTGGAAGCCTGTGCTGACAAGTGGGAAAAAGACCCTGAGACCTTTGCCGCTCGTCGTGGTTTTTCTGTGTTTGATCCTACGTCCCTGACTAACACACCGCAGTTGGAAAACAAATAATGCACCTAGTCGTCGGCACACCATGTTATGGGGGGATGATGTGTACCGAGTACACGGAATCCCTGCTGGCGCTCAAGGAAGCCTGTTTGATGAACAACATCAAGCTAACGTGCATATTCCTTGGGAACGAAAGCTTGGTGCAGCGTGGCAGAAATACCATCGCGCACCACTTCATGCAGATGCAAGATGCAACCCACCTAATTTTTATTGACGCTGACCAGAAGTTCGTGGCAAATGATATTGCCCGAATGATTAAAGCTGACAAAGGTATTGTGGGTGGCCCAGTCCCTATGAAGGGGATTAACTGGGATAGGGTTCGTCAAGGCGCTGTTCTGAACCATCCTGCCCTGCACAAGCTTACTGGCATCTTTAATTTAAACAAGCTGGACGGTCACGAGATGATTAGCCCAGACTTGCCGTTTCAAGTAAAGCATATTGGCACAGGGTTTATGTTGATCCGCCGCGATGTTTTTGAGAAACTACAACCTCATGTGGGCTGGTATGACAACGAGGGTGTAACTATCCCCAAAGGCGAGAAGGTGTACGACTACTTCAAAGTACAGAACTATAACCATGAGCTTCTGTCTGAGGACTACAACTTTTGCCACATGTACCGTGAACACGGTGGAACCGTCTGGGCCGCACCTTGGTGCGAACTCGGGCATTTTGGCGCATATTTATTTAGCGGGCAGTACGCCCAAGGAGCATGAAAATGGCACATCGCATGATGAAATATCGTTTAGCCGCTGACGGCACAGTCCCTACATTCCTCTGCCTACACGCTGAAGGCGTTGGTGGTGTGTTTGTGGTTGCTGACCCCAGCACCCCTAGCCCCCGTGACATGGTCATGGTTGGCATCTCTGAAACCGACGACATCGGTGACGCTGAAGCTATTCCAACTAAAGCTGACCTGTTGGCGTATTTGACAACAGTGGGTGCAAGCTGGACACTACCTGACCCAGCACAGCCAAACAATCCAGAAGCTACTATTCCCTTTGATCCATCTGCCGCCGCTGACTGGGCATGGGGTCGTTTGGATGCACTGAACGCATAATCATGTGGGACTGGGCTGAAGCATTCATTGCGGCGGCCTGTCTAGTGGCCTTCGTCATCTATGGCACGTACATAATTGCATGGAGTATGGTGTGATAAATGCGTTGGCTCATACTGTTACTGCTATTGGGGCTAGTTGGAGCCGTAGCCAAGAATGGCTGCCATGTGCGCGAGTTCTACAGCATAGGTTACATAATTCACAACCCGTCCGAGCGCCATCAGCAAATGGTTGCGTGGCTAAAGAACAATGCACAGTATTGCAAATCCGAAGACTATGTGGTCATTTGGAACAATCTGCCTATGTGGGCGGGTACAGCAGACTCGGCAGAAGCCCGATCTTTAATTTTGCGTGGTTATGAAGAAGCGATTAAACGTGAAAAGAAATGATTCAGCTTCACAAATGGTTTCCGTTTGTGCATCCCAGTCCCTACGATGTACGAGCAATAGCCCAAGAGAAAAGAGCCGAGCGACTTGAGTATGAATACAAGCTGGCGCTAGAAGCTGCCAAGATAGAGAAAGCAGTTGACGCACTTGAGATTGAGTTGTACAACAAACGGGCGCGGCAACGAACAATTGAGTTGGAAATATTTAACAGTACACGACATTTTGACAAACTTGTATGACCAGAAAGCCGATACCCAAAACTCCCTCCAAGCCCACACCGGACACGAGGGACAAGCTGACGCTGTACGTCACGCTCATGGTAAGCACAACCCTATGTATCTCCGTGTTGGCAATGGTGGTCAGCTTTATGTTGGGTCTGTGGGCCAAGGAAGTGGACAACGCAGAAATTTTCAAAATGATTTCACCCGCTTTTTCTACTCTTATCGGCGGCATGATTGGGTTCCTGTCTGGTATCAAACTCATGCAAAATGACGACAAATCAAAAACTTGTAAGGACTAACGATGCTTTCACTCATATCAACCCTTGGCGGTCTGCTCATATCAGGCTTACCCAAGCTACTCGACTTCTTTCAGAACAAGGCTGACCAGAAGCATGAGTTAGCCCTTGCCCGTGTACAGATGGAGTTACAGCTTCAGATGCTGGCTCAAGGCTATGCCGCCCAAGCCCAGATAGAAGAGATTCGCACCGACCAGATTGCTATGGAAACAGACGCGCAGATGACTGTAGCGGCCTATGACCACGACAAGAAGATAATGGAAGAAGCCAGCCGCTGGGTGGTGAACTTTGTAGGCACTGTGCGCCCGATGGTTACTTACATCTTTGTGCTTGAACTGTGCGCTATCAATGCTTGGATTGCCTATTACGTCTACAGCAACCCACGACTTGTCTTGAGCATGGAAGATTTGATTCGTGTATCTGACATCATCTTTTCCACCGACGAGATGGCTATGTTGGGCGGCATCATTGGTTTCTGGTTTGGCTCACGTAGCTGGAGCAAGAAATGAAATTGGGCGAAGAACACATGACTAAAAACGAAGCATTACGCCTTGGGTTGGATGCGTTGTATGGATTTATTCCATACCTGCCAATTGAACATGACAAGCCACAATGTGATAGATACGACAAAGCTATCTCCGCAATTGAAGCAACACTTAAGGAAAAAACACATGACGCACCTTAAAACTTTGCAAGAGGAATTGCGTTTGCTTGTAGATCACAACGAAAACACCCTTGCATATATTAGATTGCTCAATGCACAAGTGGCGGGAAACACTCACCGCATTACAGAACTACAACACAAGATTGCAAAAGAATTAGGTGTAGGCCCGTACGAGGAGAAGAACACATGAAACTGGGCAAAGCTGGCGCTGATTTGATGCACCAATGGGAGGGGTATCGCACTAAGCCGTATCTCTGTCCAGCCCATATCTGGACGATTGGTTACGGGCATGTGCTATACCAAGATCAAATCCGTCTGCCCGTGGTCAGAGTGGAAGGTAAAGAAACCCCCATGATCCGCAAAGAGATGCCACTGAAACCGGAGGACAACCGTGTCTGGACTAAAGAAGAGATCGAGAAACTATTCACAGATGATGTCGTCCCTACTGAACGTGGTGTTCTACGACTTGCTCCCGCTTTATCTGGTCGTCAAGGCGCTTTTGACGCGTGTGTCAGTTTTGCCTTCAACGCCGGAGTGGGGGCTTTTCAGCGTTCTTCTATTCGGATGAAAATAAACCGTGGTGATTGGGAAGGCGCGGCAGATGCCCTCTTGCTGTACTGCATGGCAGGGGGTAAAATTCTCCTAGGGCTAAAAAAGCGCAGGGACGCTGAAAAAGCACTGTTTCTATCCTAGGACTGCCCATGCCATTACAAAAAATTCTGTTCAAGCCGGGCGTCAATAAAGAGAACACCCGCTACACCACCGAGGGCGGCTGGTACGACTGCGACAAAATTCGTTTCCGTCAAGGCAACCCTGAGATTATTGGCGGCTGGCAACGCATTTCCTCAAACACATTTAATGGCACTTGCCGTTCGCTTTGGAACTGGACAACGCTGGGCAACCTCAACCTAGTGGGTGTTGGCACTAATACAAAGTTTTACATCCAGAACGGCGGTGCGTACTACGACATTACGCCTATCCGCGTAACTACTACGCTTGGAACAGACCCCTTTACGGGCAACGGAACAACCACAGTAACTGTAGCGGCTACATCTCACGGGGCTACAACAGGCTCGTTTGTAACTTTTAGTGGCGTTACAGGCACGTATGCTTCAACCCTGAATGCGCAGTTTCAAATCACGGTAGTTAACGCTAACTCGTACACAATTTCTACATCGCCAACTGTAGTTGCGGCGGGTACGTCAGGTGGCTCGGCTGTTTCTGCGGCTTACCAACTTAACGCTGGCCCTGCGTTTGCCGTGCCTTTGACGGGTTGGGGCGCAAGTTCATGGGGCACACCTCCTACATTTGCGCCACCTTCAACAGTTGGCACTTGGGGTTTTGGCGCTACTTCTACTACAAACTTACAGCTTTGGAGCCAGATTAACTATGGCGAAGACTTGGTCTTTGGCCCTCGTGGTGGTGGCTTGTATTACTGGGATGCAAATGCGGGTTTAACAACTCGCGGTGTACTGCTCAACTCCCTTGGTGGCACAGTATCGTTTACTAATGCTTCGCCGACTGTGGTGACATCCACCATACTTTATACCGAAGGCGCAGCGCTTAAATTCTCTGGCGGCTCTCTACCAACAGGTGTTACTGCGGGTACTACGTACTATGTTTTTGAAGTAAATGGCTTAACGTTTAAGTTACTAGATGGCGCAGGTGCTGCTGTTAATACAGCTTCATCAGGCACGGGCGCAGTGTCTACTATTGTTGACGTACCCACTGTGCAAAACAGCGTTACGGTGTCGGACATATCTAGATTTATTTTGGTGTTTGGCTGTAACGACTACGGCAGTGCAGTGCTTGACCCCATGCTGATCCGTTGGTCAGCGCAAGATGACCCATACAACTGGACACCCGACCCAACTAATCAGGCAGGGTTTACCCGACTATCCCACGGTTCAGAGATTGTAGCTACGGTGCAGACTCGTCAGGAGATTGTGGTATTTACTGACTCAAGCGTATATTCACTCCAGTACCTTGGCCCACCTTATGTATGGGCAGCGCAGTTGCTTGGTGACAACATCTCAATTCAAGGCCCCAACGCCGCTGTGATTGCTTCTGGTATTGTGTACTGGATGGGCGTAGACAAGTTCTACCAATACGATGGTCGTGTGCAAACACTTAATTCTGACTTGCGTCGCCATATATTTGGAGACTTTAACCAAGCTCAAGCCGCACAGGTGTTTGCCGGTACAAATGAAGGTTTTAACGAAGTCTGGTGGTTCTATTGCTCTTCTGGTAGCAACGAAATTAACCGTTACGTTATTTACAACTATGTTGAGAAAATCTGGTACTACGGCACAATGCAACGCACGGCGTGGTTAGATTCTGGTTTGCTTGACTACCCCTTGGCGGCTACGTACAGCAACAATTTGGTGTATCACGAGAACGGGCTAAACAACAATGAAACAGGAACAACTACCGCTATTGATGCCTACATTTCATCCTCAGAGTTTGACATTGGCGACGGACATAATTTTGGTTTTGTGTGGCGCGTCCTTCCTGATTTGACCTTTGAGAACGCTGAGAACTCACCCACGGGTGCTACACCTTCGGTGGCTATGACGCTATATGGCTTGGCAAACTCAGGTTCTGGTGTAACAAGCTCGGCCAGCCAACCTGTGGCTAAGAGCAGTACGTATGTGATTACCGAAGAGTTTACTGGCATGATCTTCACGCGCATGCGCGGTCGCCAGATGATCTTTAAGATTAGCTCCAACCAGATCAACACAGTCTGGCAATTGGGCGCACCCCGTATTGACATTAGACCGGATGGCAGACGCTAATGGCTGAACTAAACGCAACCCCACCAAGTTTGCCGCTGGCTCCACCGGAGTACGAGGTTCGCTACTTTGTCCAGCTAAATAACGTCTTGCGCCTGTACTTTAATCAGTTAAACAACCCCGGCGACATGGGCGGCTCAACACTAAATTTAAACCTTGCCACACTACCGACTGAAGCCGACTTGCCCAATCTGAGGCTTGGCGATGTTTACAGAGACACACAAGATGGTGTACAAGCAACAAGCCAAATGCTTCGCATAAAGACGTCAACATGATATTATCTAGCAACCCCCATTTTGAGAGGCAACTATGAGCCTTGCTGTACTAGCCGACCACATGGCATCCAAGGGTCGCGGCCCTGACTCGATGCTTATCCACATGTCCCCACGTGAAGTGCAGGGGCTACAAGCGTTGGCCGAGAACCACGGCGGCTCCCTTACTATTAACCCCGAGACGGGTCTACCTGAAGCTGGCTTCTTAGATAAGTTGTTACCGACTATTATTGGCGCTGGCCTTTCTTTTATTCCCGGCGTTGGCCCTCTTATGGCTGCTGGTATTGTTGGTGGCATTCAAACAGCGCGTACAGGTGATATTGGCAAGGGTCTGGCTGCGGGTCTTGGTGCTTACGGCGGTGCTGGTTTAGCCCAAGGGTTAACAACTGCTGGAGCGTCGGCGCTTGGCAGTGAGGCTGCATTAGGGGCTGGTATCCCCGCTGATATGGCTTTTAACTTAACAGATGCTGGAGTAAGCACAGCTAATGCAGATATAGCAAATCAGGCTATTCAGCAAGCACAGCCATCTATGTTTGACAAACTATCCGCTGGTGCAAGCCAAGCAGTATCTAGCCCCAAAGCTGCTGGTGCTTTCCTCAAAGACAACGCCAAGAACCTAATGTATGCCGCTGGCCCAGCTATTCTTGCTGGCGCGAACGTACAGTCAAAAGGCCCACAGACCATAACAAAGCCCGGCATGATTCGCCCATATTCTTTTGACCCATACGGCGGTACGTACACTGCTGGAACTCCATACGAAGCTATGCCGACTAAGGCTGCTGAAGGTGGTCTGATGGGTATGAATGACGGCGGCTACGCCCCCGGCCAGTTAAATTTTGCTCAACGTAGTGAGCCTGTTGTTCGTATGGCTGAAGGTGGTGATGTTCAGCGTTTTGCTATTGGTGATCTTGTTAAAGCAGACATTGATAAAGCCTATGCCGCAGGTGATTACAGCAAAGTTAACGAACTTGCTCAAGCAAACAAAATTACTGCTGAAGACGTAGCTTCTACGTACAAAGGGTTTGATACCTCTGGTTTAGCTGGGTTAGGTATTAATTTGTTTACACCCCCAGCAGCGCCTACGTACACGCAATACACCCCAGAACAAATTGGTAGTTATCTATCAAATCCCGCTAACCAAAACATTGACATTAACAAAGCAATCGTAGATACCAATGCCGATCCCGCTGCGGTCAATCGTTATATTGCTAGTTTGACCAGCCCGTTTGTTGGTGCCGCTGATACGTCTACAGGCGTACAAGGTTCCGGCACGTTTGGTATTTACAACGAGTTTAACAGGCTAGGTATCAGCCCTGACGAGTACTATGCGGCTGCTATTGCAAACGACCCTAAGTATGCCGGTTGGAATAAGGGCATGATCCAAGAAGCCTACAACTTAAACAAAGGAATGTACGCGTTGTCTGATGCAAAGAAAGGCGTTGTAACAGACACCGACTGGGCTAAGTTGATGGTTGGCAATGGTTCATGGGATAAACCGCAATACGACGTTAACGAAATGGCGCAAGCTACGGGATTGTCTAAGCAAGAAGTACAAGCGCGTTTTGATTTGGAAAAACTCAAAGCAAATCCAATTATTAAAACAGTAACAAACACAGTTACAGGTACAGGTACAGGTACAGGCGGTACAACAACTACTCCAATTACTTACAACACAGCCGGTACAAATGCCCCCGGGGGTCTTGAAAGTATTCTTGGTTTACCACCCGGCGTAAGTGGTGCAGGTATAACTACTGTCAACCCTAACGGCACAATCACAACTCGCCCTGACTTAAGTTTGCAGATGAAAGACGTACGTGATACGTACGAAAAGGGTGGCGGCAGTTTGGGCGTTAACAAAAACCTTTTTGTTCCTAAGACGCAGGATGAACTTTTTGCAAGGTACAAAAACACCGGTGGTTCTAAAGCCGCCCTTGACTACTTGATGGGCAAAACACCATACGACCCCGTGCCCTACACAAAAACCGGTGAAATACAAAAACCATACTGGGAGTCTGTTGGTCGGTTCCCAGAGAATCGTAGTACTAAAAAGTATGTATTTGTAGACGGAAAGTATCAGCTTAATCCTGACTACGTAAAACCTTCTTACGTACTTGCTGGTGAAAAAGCTGCGGCGCTAACAAATCAAGACAAAGAACCTACCGAAAGCCCCGGTGCTGGAAACAAATGGACATGGAACTCCACAGATAAAAAGTGGGAAGCTAAGCCTATTTCAGCAATAGCAGATACAAGTAATCAACTTGATTCTTCCAGTACAGGCGGCGAAGCTAATGGTGGTTTGATGGCTATGGCTGGCGGTGGTATGGCTGGCCAGTTTGACCTAGGTGGTTACTCTGACGGCGGCAGATTGCTTCGTGGCCCCGGTGATGGTGTATCTGATTCCATCCCTGCAACAATTGGTAACAAGCGCCCCGCACGACTCGCCGACGGTGAATTCGTAGTACCTGCACGCATTGTGTCTGAGTTGGGTAATGGCTCAACTGAAGCTGGTGCGCGTAAGTTATACGCAATGATGGATCGTGTACAAAAAGCCCGCCGAGGCACAGTCGGCAAAGGTAGGGTGGCAAAGAATAGCCGCTCCGACAAATATCTTCCCGCATAAGGAATAGACATGGCTTCTAGCTCAACCCCAACGCAAATTACGCAAACAAACTACGGCTTTGCGCCGGAAGTTGCACCCTACGCACAAGACCTGCTGGGTCAGGCACAGGCGCTGACCGACGTTAACTACAACCCATACATGCAGTATCAGGGTGAGCGTGTTGCTCAGTTCTCTCCACTGCAACAAATGTCGTATGAAAATGCGGGTTTAATGCAGCCTCAAGGTCAACTGCAAGATGCAACTGCTATGGCAGGCACTGCAGGTTTGGGCGCACTTAACACTAGCTACACATACAACCCACTTAATCCACAGTCATTTGTTGGCGGTACACAAGGGGCTTACGATAAAACTACTGGCGCATACACACCCGGTACTGGCATGGCTAGCCAATACATGTCTCCCTATATGGGTGAAGTTGTTGCTCGTCAACAAGCCGATGCTCAACGCCAAGCCGACATTGCCATGCAAACCCAAAATGCTCAAGCGGCTCGTGCCGGTGCGTTTGGTGGTAGTGGCAACTATCTAATGCGTAGCCAGATGGCGGGTAACTTAGCTCGTCAAAAAGGCGATATTGCTGCTACTGGGTTACAAAACGCTTATACACAAGCGCAACAACAATTCAACCAAGAACAAGGACAAAGATTAGCTGCGGGGCAACTAAACGCACAACAAGGCCAGTTTGGTGCGGGTCTTGGTTTGCAAGGTTTACAGACAGCGCTGACTGGTGCAAATACTTTAGGTCAGTTGGGGCAGCAGCAGTATCAGCAGGGTATGGGTATTAACGCACTGCAAAATCAATACGGCTTGCAGCAGCAAGCGCAGATGCAAAAAGAAATTGACACCAAGTACGGTGACTATATGGCTGCGCAGAACTACCCGTACAAGAATCTGTCGTTTATGTCGGACATCATTCGTGGCGTGCCGTTGACTCAGACTGGCTCATCTATTTATCAAGCACCTCCTTCGACTGCGCAGAACATTACTGCTCTGGGCCTTGGCGCTGCTGGTATCAGTAAGCTTATGGCTAACGGCGGTGTGGCTATGTCTAATGGTGGCGGCCTTGGCGCACTTGCGTTAAATTCTTTGGTGTAAGGATAAAAAATGATTGACCAAGCATCAGTATTTGCCGAGCGGTATAGGGGTAATCCCCAAGTCTTACAAGCTACGGTTTTAGGTCAGGGCAACGTCCCCGGTCTAGACCCTTACACTGCGTTAAATGCACTAAGGTTAATTAAAGAATCCAACATGATGGCGATGGCAGGGAGGGCGCAACAGCCAACTTCATCCCCCTCAATCGTTGCTGAAACGTTAGCCCCGGCCCCTTCTCCGCAAGGTCTGGGTGCTATGGTACCAAATACAATGGGACAAATGCCCCCGGGAGCCCCGCAAGGGCTTGCTGCTATGGCACCACAACAAAGGGCTCCTGTTATGCAAAGATCAGGTGGTTTGGCCGGTATGCCGACCCCAGAAGAAAACTACGCCGAAGGCGGTATTGTTGCGTTCCAAAAGGGTGGTTTAAATGCCGTTGCTGTAACCGATGATCCTACTTTAAGAATGGGCGGCGAAGGCGCAGATGACGTCGAACGAGACGATTACTTAGCTATGCTTGACGAGTTAGAGGGTGGAGAAGGCAGCCCTGCTGGGTTGGCTGCGGCAAATAAACTTACTTTAGCTACCGCTCGCCGTATTGCAAGTCGCGATCTAAGGGACTTGACTCCTGAAGAAGCTAAGACAATGTATTCAACTAAATACAAAGAAATTACCGACGCTGCTGGCCCAAGCCCGTACGCTGGTATGCGTGCCGACTTAGCTGAACAAGGCAAAGAGCGTGCTGGTAATTTAGAGTTTGCAAAGGGTGAGGCTTTACTACAAGCAGCCGCTGACGTATTAGAAGGCAGTAACGCAATTCGCGGTATTGCAAAAGGCGGGGCTAGGTTTGCTAAAGTTTATGGTGATGCCCAACGCGCCGACAAACTTGCTAAACGCTCAATGGCGCAGATGGAGTTCCATATTAACGACGCTGAACGCAAAGAACGTATGGGTAATTCTCGCGCCGCTACTGCCGCTGTAGAAAGAGCAAGTAAAGACCGCAGGGACATGAACAAGGCAGAACTTGATCGCGATATAGCATTGGGTAGGTTAGCTTCTGAAATGGGGAAAATTAACAAGCCTCCTCGCGCTGCTGGTGCTGGTGGTGATAAAGCCTTAAAACTTAACGAGCAGTTAAGTGCGGCTGAAGTTGCATACGAAATGGATCCAAGCGAAAAGAATAGACAACAAGTTGTTGCTATCCGACGTGCAGTAGATCGCGTAAAAACAACTGAAGCTGGCCCCGGTAAACTTGGTGTTCAAGAGTCTCAAATCTTTGTTACTGCGGCTAAAGATTCTAGTGCTAACGCACGTAAACGGTTGTACTTAGACCCAGTAATGCGGTCTAATGACCCTGCGGCTATCAACAAGCGATACAGAGAGTTTTACGCTGAAGAAATTCAAGGTCGGTTCCCCAAAGCGTCTTTGTCTGAGTTGTTATCCGTAGCACCTGCAGAGGAGTTGGGTAGCGTAACTGCGCCAGCAGCGGGTAAACCCGCAGCGCAAAAAGCACTGCCAATGCCTGCATCGAAGGATGATTTAAAAACCAATCAACTCTATAATACAAGCCAAGGGCTAGCTATCTGGAACGGCAAAAGTTTCGTAGCGCAATAACTTAAAGGGGTTGTATGGCTAGAGAGTTTTCCTTTGAAGAAGCTATAGCTCCTCCAGCTAAAGCACCTGCGCCTAGAGAGTTTTCTTTTGAAGAAGCCGTTGGCGCTAAACCCGCACCAAAAGCAAAAGCAAAACCCATTGCGGAAGAAGCAGGATACGACTTTGGTGCTGCTATGGCGGCGGACATTGCTCCTGTTGAACCATCGGAGAAAAAAGTCTACACAGGTAGTGTGTTTGACACTCAGCCATTCGAGCCCGAATTTAATAAAGCAGAAGCCGATCGGCTATCACGCCGTGCGTATGCAGAAGCTACTACAAAGCCAGCACGTCGCACACAGTACGTACAAGCTACGCCAAAAGAACAATTAGAAAGAACCGCTGGGCAAGCTGCGTTAGATACAACAACAGGTCTATTGCAAGGTGCTGTTGGTATTCCTAAAGGCATTGCCGAGAACATTAACGCTGGGGACAACCCTCTTGCACGGTTCTATAAGTCTTCTACCGAAGCAGGTGAAAGAGCAAAGTCTCCATACTTGCAAAGCCAAAAGGCTGAACGTGAAGCATTGCTTAAAAATGTCTTAGCAAATCAAGGCGAGCTTGCTGAGACTAGAGCCGCGTTTACTAGCATGTTTAGCCCTGCCGGTGCCGACATAGTTGCGCAAGGCGCTGGTTCTCTGGTTCCAACTCTTGGGTTGAGTCTTTTAGGGCTTGGTCAAAAGTCTATGGTAGCAATGAACGCTCTGTCTAACGCAGGCAGTTCCGCTCAGAACACCGCAGAAAAACTTAGTCAGATGAGTCCAGAGGACTGGAGCAAGAGCAGTGCGTATCAGGACTTACGTGCTACTGGCATGTCCCATCGTGATGCAGTCAACATGCTTACGCCTCTGTTTGCGCTTCCATCGCAATTTGTTGGTGGCCTTATTGGTATAGCATCTGGAACTACCGGCTTAGAAGCTCGTTTAGCTGGCAAAACTACCCAAGGTGTACGTGCTTCGCTAGGTCGTGCAGGTGCTGAATTTATTGGTGAAGAAGCTGAAAGCGTTGTGCCGTCTTTTGTAAGCAACGTTACACAAAGACTTATTGATGAAAAGAAATCTCTTACCGAAGGCCTAGGGAGAGAAGCCGTTGAAACAGCCTTTGGTGCTGCCCCCGGCTCAGCTTTGGCGGCAATTCCGCCAGCACGTCGTCAGCGTATGGATCAATACGTTCGTGATAGAGGGTATGAAGGCCTTTCGGAATACATTGCACGATCAAAAGGTTTCCTTGGTGGCCCTAAAAAGTCAGTCGATCAAGTTATTGCTGAGCTAGACGCACTGGTTCAGAAAGAGCAAGGAGAACAAGATGTTGGACAGACTATCGCCGAGCCAAGTGGAGAAGGCGTTTCAATGGCTGACGAGTCCGGTCGTCGAGAGCCCACCGGAGGACTTGATTTCCTTGAGCCAAGTGGAATGGTTCCTACTGGACAGGATGCTACAAGGGCTGTTGCAGGAGAAGGAAGAGAACCCACTGCAGTAGAAAGAACAACGCCACTTACGTTTGAAGAACGACTTCAAGCAGCGGGCGAAACTGATAAACAACAAGGAGCCGATGTTGGCACTACGACCACTGAAACCGAGCAAGCAGAAACGCAAGGACAAGAAGCAGCCCCTGCCGCAAATGTAGACCTGCTTGACAAATACTTTACGCCCAATTCGGCGTTGCACAAGTTTTATAAGGCGTTGCCGCAAGAAGCTAAAAAAGGATCGGATGTTTATAAGGGTGCGGCGCAAGTTTATACCTTAACAAACAACGTATTGTCCGGCGTCAATGAAACCCTTGCAGAACTAACAAAAAGATTAAAAGCAACTGGACACCCAAGCATTACCGCTGAGTCTCCTTCAAAGCGTGCTTACGCCAAAGCTACCGCAACGCCTGATATTAAATTTTTGCACAAATCAATTTCAGAAATGTCTGGACTTGGTGTTCGTATTGCTGGCCAAGCAATGGCGGTTGCTAAACAGTACAAAGGCAAGAAGGCGGTATCGACTGATACATTAGGAAAGTCAATAGATGAGTACTATCAAGGAGGCAAAAATCTTATTCACGGCCTGTATCTATATGGGATGCTTGACCCATCCGAGGCCGCTGAGTATGAACAAGATATGGGGCTAACCCCTAAGCCCGCCGAGACAGCCAAAGCTCCTGTTGAAACACCTACGCTAGAAGATACAACTCCATCCGTAGACGAACTATTTCCACCACCAAAAGGTGAGGTAGCTACTGAAGTAGAAGTACCTGATCTTAAGTTTGAAGCCCCCAAATCAACAACACCAGAGCCTCCGGCGGAATCAGTGCCTTACTTTGGCTCTGAAGAAATTAACGCGCTTGGCAAAAAAATTATTGACATGGTTGAGTCAATCACTAATGACTTTATGGTCGGTGATATGGTTAGGTTTGGAAATATTTCTGGCGTGGTTGTTGGAAAAGAAGGTGATTATGTTCGCATGCGCCCCGATGGTGCTAAATCGCCAAAAGCTTATCAACGCGTGCCAAGAAAATCGTTAACGCTTATTGCACGACCAGATACAACATCTACTTCAGCGGCTTCTAAATCTGCAGACCAAGAAAAGAAATTTGGTTCTGAACGAGGGGAACTTAATGCAGATAAAGCGGGCCTGCTTCAAGTTTTAGGTGCAAATATGTACGCTTCGGCTGTTGCCGAGGTTTCTGTTAAAGAGCTTTTGCAAAACGCGTTTGATGCTGTAAAGGGCGCGGTATCAAGCAAAAAAGCTAAGCCACTGTACGAAGTTGGTAAGATAAAAATTGAAATCAACGGCGATGATCGCACGATCTCTATTACCGACAATGCTAGAGGCATGACGCCTGAAATTGTGCGTAACGCATTTTTTACCATTGCTGGTTCAGACAAATCTGATCTTGATCCTAGTGAACGAAGCGGTGGTTTAGGCCTTGCAAAAATGGGCTTCATGATGGGCGCTGATAAGCTCATCTTAGATACCGTACGTGATGGCGTACGCGTACGTGTTGAAACTACTGGCAAAAATATAGCAAATGACGACTTTAAAATTGTTAAATCACCCGCACCAAAAAATGAACACGGTACAACCGTCACGGTACAAATCCCTGAGTATTACGTAGACCCAAAAACTGGTGATAAAAAGTCCATTTACTTCTCGAGCAACGCTGATTACTATGATCCGCTTCAGAAGCCACTGATTGGCCCAGTAGAAGTTGAAGTTAAATCTACTAGCTATGGAAGCTCGGAATCACAAGTACTTCCAGTTGGCGTTAATTTTCCAGCGGATAAGTTTCAGCAGTTTAAAGTTAATTTTAGTTGGGGTACTGCAGACGTTTATTTTGCAAAAGACCGTAACCCCGGAAAAGTGTATGAGATAGGCCATCAAGTGCTATCTAGTGGTGTGTACCAATTTGATACTACGTTTAAGATTGGCGACGAAAAAATACCTTACGACATTATTGTTAACGTTAAGTCTAATGTAGAAGCAAAGCACCCAGATTACCCATTTGAGAATAGCCGCGAACGCTTTAAAGGACGGTTGGAAAAAGACGTTAACGCTCTTAACGCATACCTTGCACAGATTGCACGGGGTAATGAAGCACAAGACCTGCAAGACAACTTTAAAAATATTGTGTCGATGCCACGAATGGATGTTGGCCAAGATATAGCCGACGTCAGTAACAAACTGCATAAAGCATTTGATAATCGTGGTACTACCGCAAAACGCATGGAATTACCTCCCATGCCCGCAGAAGTTAGCGTTGTCGGTACTACAGTTGTTATTACAAAAACAGGTAAGGTGCTTGCAGACGCCGCTAAGAAAACGGAAAAACAAAAAGAAGCTTCGTTTAAAGCAGAAAAAGAAGCGCCGGAAATGAAAGATTTCTTGTTGCAAATGGCGCAAAATCCTAAACAGCCTATCTTTCACAACAATACTAACGTTAACTATCTAGAGGTTGGTAAGCAATACGGCAATCCAGAGGTATTCTTTGCTGAGCTTGGCACAATAATGGTTGAGATGAAGGAAGCGCTTGCTGAAAGTGGCTTCTCTGGCTACGATAAACTTAAAGCCGAAAACTTATTCTTTGGTGGTATTTCCGTCGATAAGGGCTACGGCGGTGTCCATATTAAAGTGCCGTATAAAGCAGTACTGTTAAACCCCTTCTACGACTTTGGTGCTAAAACACTGTTTGGTGCACGCGAGTACATGTGGGAGACGATGACCCATGAAGTTGCGCACACTGGTGACATGAGCCACGGTGTCGGGCACAACACTCAAATGTTAAAGGTACGTCAATATCTTGCAGACGAGGGTTTAGCCGACTACTATCGCGACGCTATCATGGATATACTGCGTCGCCACGAAGCAACATTCACCGCAATGAGGGAAGCATATGGACGATCAACAACGGCAAACACTGGAAAGTCTCTTGAAGACTACGGAAAAGGTGCCGCCTCAACACAGGCTGGAGGCATTGGAAGTAGCAGCGAGGACGAACTGGGAACTGTACCGACAGGAGAGCGACGAGGAGGGTATGGCGATATACGCGCCGCTTCTGAGATTGATTCAACAGTCGGACTCCGTAGAGACGATGCTCCAGAATCTGTAAAAGGTCTTAACCAAGATGTTGTTAACGCAATTAACAACAACGATATCAATGGTGCGTTAAAGGCTCTTGCCCGTAACACATCAGGGCTTTACTCAGAACTTGCTAGTCGGTTAGCAGAATTAGACCTGCCAACAAACATCACGTTCGGCCAGACTGCGGACTTACTGCATCGCTCAATGAACGTCACCGTCGGCCAGCAACAGATTCGGTTGTTTGCGTATTTGAGCAGGCAGTACCCTGATTTGTACGACAAGTACTTTAAAAATTATGACCGTTCCGAGAATCTGGAAAAGGTTTATGCTGGACTGCAAACTTTGCAAAAAGGCAAGTACAACTTAGACCCAGTCATTGTTGAGTTTAAAGATGTAGCTGACGCATACAATCGCAACATTAAAGGCTTGAAAGCGCCGGGCATGTACGTGCCTGCTGTTGATACTATCTCTATATCACCGAGCAAAGCATTTGGTTCTAACAACCGTGTGTTGTTGCATGAGATTGTGCATGCGGCTACTGAGTATGTGTTGCGTGGTGGCGTGCCTAACCTGACTACCCGTCAGCTTCAAGCAGTTGCAAATCTGTACGAGATGTATGAGTACGCTCAAACTAAACTGCCTCCCGGAGACTACGGGTTCACAGATATATTTGAGTTTGTGGCAGAGGTAATGACTAACCCTAACTTCCAAAAGAAGTTATCGGGCGTCTACTATCGCACTGAGAAGACCACACTGCTCAACTCCCTGCAACGTTTCATTGGTCGCATTTTTGGCTTGGAGAATCTAGCTGGCGCGGCAATGAAAGAGATCAATCAAATCTTCTCTGCTTACCGTCCAACAGGTGCGGTGGTATCGCCACTTCGTTTTGCTAAGAGGATACGTGGGCCGATCAGCACTCCCGATACTTGGCGCACTGCCGAGTCGGTACAAAAAGGCATCCAAGATAGGATTGCCGAGGCAACTGCTGGTCGCATGACAATCGGTGAAGCAATTGGTGATTTAAAAGATGCTTTGTGGGATGCAAGCGGGTATGCAGTTAGGGCTACTGTTTTGCCATTCCTACAATTACGTCAGCTATCTGAGCTAACACGCAGTCGCTTTCCACAGATTACTGGTGCTATCCGAATTGTTTCGGAGATGGTTTCCTACCGTGGTAAAAAGTTAAAGCTTGCAGAGGATATCGTTCAAGATTGGACTAAAGCTCAAGGTGCAAGTCCAGCGCAGTCTAAGCTAATGAGCCGCATAATGATTGAGGCTACCATCCGTGGCCTTGACCCCGATACTGCACAAGCAACTGCTTTGAACAAACCATTAGCTGATGCTTGGAACGCGCTCGACCCAGAGTTCAAGACTATTTACCGCAAGGTTCGTGACTTCTACGCCGACTCTGTTAAAGAGATGGTCAATGAGATGAAGTCTAAGGCACGTGCTATTACTGACCCCATTCAGCGTAAGAAGGTGCTTGACAAAATTGACGAGCAATTTGGCCCGGGTAAACTTGCTCAGCCTTACTTCCCACTACGTCGTTTTGGAAACTTCTTTTTCCAGATTGGAAGCGGCCCGTACAAAGAGTTCTATACGTTTGAAAACCCAATAAGTCGTGAGCTTGCTTTCAGAGCACGCAAACGTGAGCTCTCAAAAGGCAATGCGCAGCAGAGAAAACTTGCTGAAACTATGTACAAGGGCAACGGTATTTCTGAGCTGTATAGCCGCAACGTTGCAACGACGCAGATTCTGCGTGATGTACAAGACTTAATAGATGGTGTTTCTGCTACCGACGTAGCCGGATTGAAGTCGGAACTTAACGATAGCCTTAACCAGTTGATTTATCTGATGCTGCCGCAACAAAGCATGCGTAAGATGTTCATTAACCGCAAGGCAATCCAAGGTGCAAGCGCGGATATGCTGCGCGTGTTTGCGCATACCGCTGTACATAGTGCGTATCAACAGGCTCGGTTTAAATATTCTGAGCCATTTATTAACAACATTAACAACGCACGTAGCTACATTCGTGAGCTTGCCAACCCTGACAAACAGGCCGTGTACATGGATTACGTGCAAGAACTTGAGAACCGCACAAAGAACGTGCTTGGTATTGAGGACAAGAGCGTAGCCGCACAGATAGCGGGAAGCGTAACTAATACGGTATTCTTCTTCGTGCTATCTGCACCTGCTAGTGCATTAGTTAACATTCTTGGTGCTTCTGCAGTAACTATGCCCTATATTGGTAGTCGCTACGGCTACGCCAAAACAAATGCGTCGATGCTGAAGAACCTTGGCCGTTACATGGCAAGCATCCCATCTCGTACTCTCAAGCCTGTTGCTACGGGCCACGTTATGCAAACGTCGTTTCCTTCTATCGTAGAAGGTGGCAAGCTTAGTCCGCTGCTACAAGAAGCGGCTAATAAGTTTATTGAAGATGGAGATATCAATATCTCCATGACAAATGACATTTACGATTTGGGTGAGCGTCCATCATCTACGTACACTGGCACGGCTAACGTATTTAAGAAAATTTTAGCTGGCCCTTTCCACCAAGCTGAGCGCATGGTGCGTGAGGTGTCTTTGCTTACTACGTTTGAATTGGCGCACGAAAAGTTTTCAAAAGAGCCAAAGCGTGATCTGCGTGGTGTTATTGAACGTGATGCAAACGGCGATCCTATTATGCGCACGCCGGAAGAAGCGTTTGATGATGCTATTGAAGAAGCGCGGGATATTGCTGGTATGACGCTTGGTGACTATGTGCGTCAGATGAAGGGTCGCGTATTCACGTACCCCGGCGTTAATATAGTTATGCAGTTCAAGCAGTACGCTATTCAGTCAGCGTTTATCTTGCTACGTAACCACTACCTTGCATTTGCCAGACCATTTAGTTCTTCTGAGATAAAAGACTTCCGTGAACAGCTAGAGTCGAGCGGTATGCCGCCGGACATTATTGAGCAACGTACTAGAGAAGCAGATAAGTATCGTAAAGAGTTGGGCAACGAGGCGTATAGACGTTTGGCCGGTATCCTTGGTATGACGTTCTTGTACGGAGGAGTTGTAGCGCTGCCGTATTTCTCTCTCGGTCTTGGTACTCTAATAAAGATGTTTGCCCCAGATGATGACGACGAATTCTTTGATTGGGAAAACTGGTTTGCCAACTTCATGAACACTGAAGTCGGCGGAGCGGCTGGTGCTATCTTTGCAAAGATGGGTATGGAGACAGAGAAATCTAAGGTTGCTGGTAAGAAGCTAGCAGAAGCCGTTGCTTATGGGCCCGCATCTGCGGTAACTGGAAGCGCCTTGTCCGATCGCGTCAGTTTAGATTTAAAAAACTTGTGGTATCGCGAAGGTCGTTACGACAACGACGCACGTCAAGCCGTTACAAACGAAATCATTTCTAACTTGGGCCCAGCAGTTGGATTGGGTTTGAATTGGGTAGATGCGTATCAGTTAGTTGAAGACGGTCAGTTTGGGCGTGCATACGAGAAAGCAGTTCCTGCTATCTTTGCTAAACCTGTTACTTCATATCGCATTGGCGAAGAGGGTGCAACTACTCGCGGTGGTGACATTATCGGTGGCTTGTACCCCGATGAATTTACGCTGTGGGATTTGAGTATGCAAGCAATTGGCTTGCAACCACTCAAGTTATACAAAGGTCAGAAGGCGGCTATCCAAGCTAAAACATATCAGCAGAAAGTAATTGATAAGCACAACTCAATTCTTAACCGCTTATGGATGGAGCGCGGAACACCAGCTTACGCCGATGCTCAAGAGAAAGCTCGTAAGTTTTCTTTACAGTTTCCAGATATGGCTATCGATGCAGACGCTATTGATAATGCGTTTGACGCACGGGCTGAAGCTCAAGCCCAAGCTAACGCAATCGGCGCAAGGTTGGATGAAAAGCTATTCTCTAAGACACTGCCAATGCTGAACTACGGGGTTCAACAGTCAAAACCCAAATAAAAAAATCCCCCGCACTAGGCGGGGGTAAGGAGGGTTGTTTTCAAGGAGAGTAGCAACTGACAACCTGCGTGGAGTGTACTACTTAATTCGCCACACACGCAAGCCTTTTATGCCATCTTCGATTACGGGCTTCATCAAAACCCTAAATCCAAAGCGTTTTGTGGTCACCAAAATCGCTAGTTCACTTTCTTCTAGCCGTAGACATGGAATAAAGAACGACCAGCCCACTCGGAACTTACGCCAATTAATACTATAGTTAACTCCATTAATTCTCATCTGCTTCTGCAACAGCCACATCAGCATCTGAAGTACCTACGAAGGCATCAGTGTCAAGGAAGCCACCCTTAGAGCAATCAAATACAAACGCATCCACTGCCGGAACACTGCCGAGCTTAGTGCCTTTTGCCATGCGCTTCTTTACCATACCAGCGTACACACCTTCGGCGGTTAGCGAGTTGAGCACATCCTTCAAAGTAATCTGGTGCTGAGAACACCAGTTCCGTAGCTTCTTAGCAATGATGAAAAGCTTTTGGGTATCTGGTTCCATGCGAATAATTAGCTCACCCGAAGGTTCTAATATGGGTAGCATCTCCACCCCCGTTCGCATATCCACTTTGTCATTGATAACCAAAGAGTTGCGGCGGTGTTCGTTCCAGTACTCACCAATCACGCTTGCATGAGTTGTAGATGGTGGCTTGATTTCTAACCGCATCTGCGAGAACTGCTTGAGCATCCACTTAAAGATACGACCGACGTCAATGTCAATCAGCCCAAGGCGTTTAGCGAATAAGGCACCTGCTATGTTGCAAGCCGCAACACCAGACCAAAAGCGCTCACGATTTGTAAACCCAATTTTCTTATCGATTAAAAGTTGAATCTGTTTGACTTCTTGGATGCGCTCTTCCAAATTCTCAACCAAGTCCCGCAGATAGATACGACCCGCATGCCCGTAGTTTGTGTACAGTTTTGGGTAGATATCGTCGGCTTCTTGCTTTGACAGGAGCTTAGTCTCGGGGATTTCATACTCTATTAGTCGCATGAGCTCACCGTCGGGCGTAGATTTTAGGGATCTAAGTTTGTCAACAGCAGAAGCGTTGGAAGAACACAACAAAATAGTCTGCCATTTAGCTAAATTTATGCGCTCTGCATTTTCATTAGACTTCATCCGACCACGACCTCGACCTTGCGACACGGCATAGGCAAAGTCACTAAACTCGTCCGACGACATTTTTGTCAGCTCATCACAACCCAGACCCAAGTTGTTCATAACACCTAGTCGGTGCAAGCGCACATTCATAGTGTCTCGCTGAATAAGCATCAACTCTTCGGGGTGCCCGTAAACACTGTGCATTGCTTTGATAGTAGTAGTCTTGCCCGTGCCTGACTCGTTGTTAATCATGTTGATGATTGCACCTTTAAGGTTTAGATGCTTCATCAGCGGTGCGCCAAAAGCAGTGAAGAAACCAAACGCATGGGGCTCAAAGCCTTCACGATCGTAAACGTTAATCACTGACTTCCACTCGTCTAACGAACCAACAGGCGTAAACCAATCAGCTAATTGAGCGGTGTAACTAGATGGTGGACTGTACTTGTCACCCTCGGCACTAATCTCGGTATCCCCCACAACAAACGATTTATTCTTTTCTGTCCACCCAAACTGTGAACGCATAATTTCTGCCCCTTCTTTGTATTGCATTTCTTTAACCGACCGCACGATGTAACCCATGATGGAATCCATCTGTTTCTTTAGCGCAATCACACCAAACCACGCCAACTTTTCACGTAACTTATCAGCAGTAAGTAAGTCAACTGCCGGTAGCGCAAACTCTTTCACTCCGTCTTTTGGAGTATGCAAACGCATCCAAATAACTTCCCCGCTCTGTGGGTCTTTAAGTCGCTTGACCACATACAGGTCATGCTCATAAATCAGTACTGCATCTTCGTCGCTCTCATCCTCAGACTTGCGATACACGCCGCCGTTCTTGCCGCGAAAGTATGGAAACGGATACTCAGGTATCTTGTATGTAACAGGCTTAGCCGCTTCTGCCACGTACTGAACTGTGTTGTCGGCCTCGGTTGCTTGCGCTACTTCTGCACCAAGAACGATAGGCGAACTAATCTTGCCCTTATGGACACAGCCATCACAACCGCTAGGATGAACGCCTTCAAATTTTTCACAGGTATACGGCCCTCTAATCTTTATAACTTTTTCTATCGTGCCATCAGGAGTGTAGTCAGGGTGCTTACGTGATATGTCATGGATAGCCGTATCTTTATCTACGCAAAACGCAGGTATTGAAAGCGCGGCTCTCCAACGCGGTTCTTCTAAAGTTTCTTGTTCTTCTATGGCTCTTGCCAACTGCATACAGCCCGTGCCGTTTACGTTCTTGTCAACGATGATGCTAAAACGAAACTGCTTGTTACCCATCAAGGCACGTGTCATTTCGTTAGCGTACGTCGGCAAGTGATCGGGTACATCTTCAATAGCACCAAGCTTTGCTTTGAAATCTTCAAAGTCGATTGGCATGCCCACGTGCTTCAACGTCACTGCAAGCGGTGGGTTTTCTTTGTGGTTCAGCGTATCAGGGACACGCAGAATTGACGCCGCATCTGCCGTTCTAGCAGGGTCGGCTTCTAAACCTTTCTCATGGCATAACGCTTTGAGGCGCATAGCCACCGGCCTCCACTGTGACCTTGATACGTCAGCAGTAAGACCCCAATACACATGAAGGCCCCGGCCAGAGTCGACAATCGTCGGCCTTGGCAATCCAACTTCCATGCAAAACTTCTTAAGCGCGGCTAAACCATCGCCCTGAGTAGCGTATGGTTTGTTAGCCCCACAATCTATATCAAGCCAAAATGCTCGTATAGCCTTTACGTTATCTGTCGTTCTTGTCTTGTCTGTCTCGTACTTAGCACAACCAAAATACGCATCGTATCCCTTGGCTAGTAAGTCTTCTATTTCTACGTCAGCTTCACTCAACCCCTGCACAAACGTTTGTCTTGGAAGTCCAGTCTTTTTAAGACCGACAATACAATACCATCCTTCTGTGGAGAGCACCGCCGACAACAACTTTGCTCTTGTCATAGCCGCCTCTGCACCGCGATAAAAATAGCGTCTGAGGAGCGCGGCATGCTCCGACAGACGCCTTAAACTACATGCCTACTTTGGCTTGGACAATATCTGATATCTTTTCGGTGTGAATCTTTCTTGGTATCCATTCGCCAATAAACCACTTGTATATGGTCATGCGGCTTACCCCGAAGTATTCAGCAACCTCACGTACAGGAATGTCCTTCTCAATGCAGAAGCGACCCAGTTTGACACCGGGGCTCCTAGCATTGGCTACCTTGTTAGCACGAACGATTCGTAATGTGTAACCACGTGTGTCCATCATTACTCATCGTCTGTCCAAGTGTTCAGCACATCCACAAAGTCTTTCTTTGCGGCTGGCTCAGCGGCTTTCTTGGATACTCGTTTAGTAGGCTCGGCAACTTCTTCAGCTACCTCGGCTTTAGCAACAGGTGCAGACTGTGCTTTTGGTTTTGCACCGTCAGTAGCGGCAGGGGTCTGCGTTACTGCTGAACGTGCGGCAGGGCTATCGCCCTTCTCTTTGGCGGTGAGCCATTCTTGCTCTGACAAATAACGTACTGGCTTGAACGTCAGCTTGGGGGTGTCACTGTCGCTGTCCATACGCATCTCTGTTACCAAGGTGTTGATGCTCTTGCCTTGAGCGCCAACGTATTTGGCGTATTGTTGGAACGGCATCTTGTCCAAGTCACCGCGACCAAAGATAGACTTCGCAGGTAACACCAACTGAAACACTTCGCCGTCTACATCGTCGGCCAACAACACTGCCAAGCGTTGCTGATAACGGCATGCGCGTGAGTCGCCTTGACCGGAACCCTTGATGTTCTGTGAACAACCTTCGCATGACTTGTTCTGTGGGAACTCAATACTTGCGTCAGGCTTGTCGCCGTCGTTACTCCAACAGTCAGGTGAAGTTGTCTCGCCGGGTACGTACTTACCCGCATAGAACGAACGTGATACTTTAGCGGCACCGTTAATAATAACGATGTTCATTGCACGGCTTTCGTTCTTAGAGATTTCTTCTCCGTTGACCATCATGCGGAACACACTGCCACGAATGGAAATGCGCTTAAGGCCAGTGTTACCCGCCAATGCTTTGGTGAGGTCATCCTGTCCCGCTTTTTTCAAGTATGCGGGTACGTCTTGCTGAAACAAAGCAATGTCATTGCTCATAATTTTCTCCTAGTTAAAAATTTACTTACGACGAATGGTGATTTCATATTCACTATCAATATTGAGTCCGGGTGGATGCACATCGGGGTTGGCATCAATGAACTCTTTAATGTTAGTTTGATGAATACGCTTCTCAAGCAATTCCATACTGCCTTGCTCTCGCATGAAAGAATAGAAACTTTCCCAGTCATTAGTCCAGTAACGGTTCTTGACTGTGCGATAGGCAATGCCTGTCGGTGTTGAGAAGCTGGTAACGCCCGTCAGCTTTGATAGCTCGACGATCTTGTGCTTGAGAATCTGCATGTCCTCATCTAGCTTGGCGGTGTTTTCTTTGAACTCTTGGTAGAGTCTGTCACGTTTGTCGCGTATTTTTATGTACGTAGTGACGATCTGTTCTATCGGTACGTCTTCCATATGTTTCCTTAGTTTTATGAATCGGGAGCGCTTATTATACATCCTTTCTTGACTGTGTCAAGAATTTATTTCGCCGTTGTATAGATCAATGATCTGAGAGTGCAAGTCCAACTTTTGCTGAAGCATCTTGTACAGGCTTGCTTCTACTGGACTACCTTCAATGTGTACCACAGTGACGGGGTTCTTTTGACCTTGTCGGTGTACACGTGCATTGGCTTGCAAGTACGTTTCACTCGACGTGACGGGAGCGTACCATATCACAACGTTAGCCGCAGTTAGGGTAACTCCGTGGGCGGCGGCTTGTGGCTGAATCAATAGCACACGTGGTTCGGCGTCTTCTTGAAACCTTTTGAATATATCTGTGCGCTTTGTAACACTTACGTTGCCGTTAATGATCTCAGCAGTGACGCCTTGCTTTGTCAAATATTCTTTGAGCATCTCAAGCGCATGCGTAAACGGCACAAACACTAGCACCTTGTGCGATGCTTCATTGATAACCTCAGTAACTGCATTAAGTCGATCCGAGACATCAAATTCAATCACGTTCTTGGTGTCGGTGTATACAGCACCGCATGCAATCTGCAGTAGCTTATTAAGGTTAGCCGCCGCATTGACTGCCGAGACTTCTTCCCCTGCGGCCTCAATCAACATTTCTTTTTTAAGCTGTTGATAGTATTTCAGTTGTTGTGCTGACAAAGGGGCAAAGCGCGATGTATGGGTGACGTCTGGAAGGTCTAAGCAATCCTTTTTCTCAAACCTAATAGCAGGTTGCAGTAGCTCATGCACAGCGGCAACGGCGTTCGGTTTTGGAATCCATTTGAAGCGAGTCAACTGATACATCACCATATCCCTGTAAGTACTATATAGAGTCGGCGCTCTTGCAGGTATGCAAAGTTTAGCCAAACCATACGCATCTAGCGGAGACTGCGCGGCAGGTGTGCCTGTCATCATCCACAACCATTTGTCATGGGACACAATCTTACGCATGACTTTAAATCGTTCGGTGCGGGAGTTTTTGTATGCGTTGGCTTCGTCAATAATAATTAGATCAAAGCCACCATTGATGATCTCGTCCTCGACAATCTTTACGCCATCGAAGTTGATGATTACGAAGTCAGCCAGTCCGTTAATGATTGCCTTGCGTTTGCTACGCTCTCCGTAAGCTACGTCAACAGTTCGGTGAACCGCAAACTTAAACAAGTCAGCTTGCCATGCGGCTTGCATAATAGACAGAGGGCAGACAACAAGGACGCGCTTAACTGCACCTTGTGTCAAAAGATAATCCGCCGCCCAAATTGCTGATGCTGTCTTACCAGTACCCTGCTCATTAAAACAAAACGATCGGGTATTAAGCGTGAGGAATGATGCTGTTTCCTTTTGGTGAGCCATTGGCTTAAAGATGCCGGGCCAGTTGTAGTCTCTGCTGATGGGTGATGGTACGTTCTTAACACCAAGCCTTCGCAGAGCTTGTGCTTCTCGCAACCCCCAAAACACAGCAACTTCAGTGACGCCATCTTCGTGGCTTAGCTCAGTGCTTTTCTTTATCGTAGTAGTTATACGGCCCGGGTCACGTGTACGTAACACCAGTACTTTGTTATCGATAATTTGCATGCTATACGTTACGCTTCACTGAATGGTCTGAGTTACGTGGAAATCCTCTGTTGTCGTTGTCGTCCACAACCCTGAGGTTGCTTCGTACTGTCTTACCACCTTTGCTCAATGGCTTCTTGTGGTCAACCTCTTTGCCGTCGCCTTTATGCACAAGCCCTGCTTTCTCCATCATGGCTCGGGCTTTGTTTCGTGCGGCACGTTTTTTCTTAACGGCAGGTGTGCCGTCGTACATCTCGTATTCTTTTTTATAGGGTCGTGGTTTATTTACATACGGCATGGCATTAGCCTCCAAAAAAGTTTCGTTTAGTATTGTGCTCACAATCTTCTACCGAACACCAACCTCGGCACGTAAAGTTGGGCTTGGGATTCCATACATCGTTTGCGTAAGCGGCATCGAGTCGGTTAGTCTCAGCCAACCACTTCTGCCATGCTTCGCCTTGGTCTTCAGTCTTATAAGAAGCTGGCACTAGGTCTTGGGCTACCAAGAAAACTAATCCGGCTTTGACCGATTGAATTGCAGGAAAATGTTTGAACGTCAGCAAAGACAAAAGCTCAAGTTGTTTCTTGTCAGCGTACTTGCTAGACTTGCTTGTCTTCCAATCTATGATCCGTGCTTTGTCGCCATTGATTACAAGTACGTCAGCAATACCTCTGAACCAAACGTCTTTATCTCTGAACCCGCAGGGCTCTAAGTTCCGTGTCAGCCCCATCTCATGCTCGCATAGCTTCTCGCCGGGGAGCGCCTTAATAGGATCGATCTGAGGTTTAATGTATGCGTATTTCTCAGGGATAGGGGTGTCGTCTCTGATGTATTCTTCAGCGACTTTGTGTACGGCAGTACCATACATGAGGTGTTCCTGTGGCGGCTCAACAACATCCTTGACCACGCGCATGCGGTGGTACTTGCGGGGGCATTGTTGAAACAATGAAATACTTGAATACGACCACGTGTACATGCTTACCCTTTAAATTTTGTTGTAGTGCCGTAGCTATCACCGTACTTAACTTCGCAGTTCAATGGAAGAGTCGAAGCCCACTCGGGACGCCAACGCATGCACTCTTGCACGTAAGCTGCTGCCACTTCTTTTTCTTCTACTGGTACTACGCAAGCAACAGCGTCATGTACAGTCAACACAACTTTGTAACGCTTGGCAATCCGTAGCATCTGCTCACCGATTACACATCTAGCAAGAGCTTGGCAGAGGTTCTCAACAACCTTACCGCCATAGATACGAACAGGGCCTTTGCGTGTCGAATAAATATACTGCGGACGGCCTCGTTCGTCAACGTCTGTAGCACGTAAATCCATGTATTTCAGAGGCAAACCGCTAGGCAAATCGTAGCCAATTCCGGGGAGGATACTCACTGCTTGTGGTTGGACACCAAACGTAGTAGTGACCAGCTTTTCTGATGACAAAGCTTCAAGTGATTTATGCCCCTCATCCCACAATGCAGTTATATGGGAAAACTTCATGCGGTACGCTTTAAGGACTTGTTTGCAAAAGTTCTCATCCATATCGACGTTAAAGTTTTTTAACTGAAGCTGAAACTTAGCCGCGCCCATGCCGTACCCTGCGCCAAGAATCGTAGTCTTTCCAACAAAGCGCTCTTCATCGGTAATCTGATCTTGCGTCTTGCCGTATATGGAAGCCGCCATCAACTTGTAAACATCGTCGCCTACCTCAAACGCTTTGACCAAATCTTTCTGTCCTGATAGCCATGCCAATATCCGCGCCTCAATCTGTGAGGAGTCGGAGTCAATTAGCACGTAACCTTTGGGCGGGATGATCGATAGCTTTAGTGGGGACTTGCGGGGTATGTTCTGAAGGTTTAGTTTGTCGTCTCCGCCCCATCTGCCTGTGTGAGCCGCATAGTAGCGTAGTGGGACGGGCAAGTTGCCGCGCTTAGAGATATCAATGAACCTCTGAGTCCTTGTTTCTTCTAGCGTACTCTTAGTACCTAGTCGTGCCGCCACCAGTGCTTGCACTCGCTCGTCAGGGTGGTCAGCTAATTCTTTAAACCCTACATCGCTCTTAGCCATAGCAAGTGCAAGTTTGCCTGTCGTCAGGCTAATCTTCATAGGGGGCTCAACACCAAACTCACGTAGCCTGTTAGCAAACTTCTCGTTCGACATAAGTACTTCGCGATCGGCGCTGGCGTCGGCTATGAGCTGTTCCTTCTTGGATACCACATCAATTAAATGTTGCTCAAGCAGTGGCAGGTTTAGCTCGAGGGCTGGTTGTGTGAACATACGCAGAGTTAAGTCAATCAGCTTCAGTTCTTTCTTTTTGAAGTTCGCAAGAAGAATGTTAAACAGTTGATAGGTTATCTCGACGTCGTTCTTACAGTAGTCACCATAGCGGTGTAGTTCGTCAGGGGAAAAGCCACGTCGGTTCTTGCCCAACGCATTAAGCACCTCTGTACCTTTTGCCCCTAACCCATAGCGTAGCGCTAGCTTTGCAAGACTGTTGCCAACCTCCGTGCCATCGACTGCACGTGCCATTGCTAGCGTATCACCAAGCGCTTTCGGATGGATGTCGAATTGCCACGCTAAGATAGCTCCATCAAACATCATGTTATGGGCTACCACGAAACTCTCCGGCATATTAAATGTATCTAGCCACGCTTTCGTTTGTTCGCGTGTCCCGCTAAACCATTCGGTCGGCTTGTCGTTTACCTTGACACAAACACCGATCGTCTCGAAACGCTCGTCACGAATGTATTCCTCTGTTGTTAATTTGGTCAGACTGAATTGCTGATCGTAGTACGTCTCGAAATCGATGGTGATTATGTTCATTTGGTTTCCAATTAGATTACTTGGCGGTCTCAATGGCGCGGGTCAAATACCATTGTGCCTTACGCAAGTCTTCCAACTTGTTGCCTTTGTGGTCGGCACGTGTGATGTACTTAACCACGTTACCAAGGTTATAGCCAAGGTTCTTAGCTTCAATAAAGTCAATCGTTTCGATGCCACCTACCTTGTAATGGGCAGGGTGATTGACTGGGTCGGCTTTGGGCTCAAACATTTCAATCTGCATGGGCGCGTTTGTTGAAGTAATGGACAAAGTTTTCCAGTCTTCTTTCTCCGCTTGCGCTCTACCCTGCAAAAACTTAAGCGCGGGGGTCAGATCAATTTGTGTCTTCGCTACCTTTGCTGTCTCCATCTTGCGACGAACTGCGTAGACGTTTTGGTATCGTGTATCAAACAACTTCGCGATTGCCGCAGTTTTAGCGGTTGGGTTGTCGATAATAAACTTACGAATCTTACTAGCACGTGTTTGCTTCTTAGCCATTTGATTTTCCTTGAGTTTAAAAAGTTGCATCTTCGTATTCTGTTGATGCTATTGGTTTTGGTTGGCGTTTATTAAGGGCTACCAACCATCGGCCCGTTGCTCTTTCGAAAGGCCACCACTCTGACCACTCGACCTGTCCCTTGGAATTACCCCTTCGAACAGTGTCTCCACTGACTTGTAGTTGTTTCCGCACCCGAGGCAGATTCGGTATCGGTATACTGCTTCGTCTACCTTCCGAGTCTCTCGCACTGTTGACTTGGTCACATTGCACTTCGGGCATTTCATTTTGCACCCCCTTTCTCCTTTAATAATTCGTCGTAATATTTCTTGGGCATCGGGGTTTTCTTGACAATCATTTGTCGCAACCATTCTGCCCCACCTAGCTGATTAAAAATAATCCACTGTCTATCTGACATACGTACCTGTCTCCCTATCAGGGGCTCAGGCGGTTTCGGCCTTGGCATTTTTTAGGTTCCTCCTTGTTATTCTGTTTGCCCAACACACTACGCAGTGCCATTTGGTATGGCTCATTTGGATACCACCTTCGGGCGGTTTCATTTCATTGCACTGCGAGCACTCTTTGTATCTATGGAATGGTTGCTTGCTACCAATATCCAACTGTCGTTTAACAAAACCGTTCACCGCTTTAACCCCCTGATGTATGCCGCAAAGCTATCCATAGTATCTTTCTCAAAAGCTTTAAAGCCATGCACCGCCTTCGCTACTTCTTCTAAGGTTCGGTTACGCATCTCGCGTTCGTAGTTGTAATCAGGGTCAAGGTTTGCCTGCACCATCTGCCGCTTTCGCCAACTCATTGCCCTTTCCCACACGCTTAGTTGGTTTAACATTTTTTTCCTTTCTGTATTCCAATACCTCATTTAATAAACTTTCCATCTCATCTGCCGCCATTAAATGAAATGGACTAATTGGTACGTGATTAGCAATTGAACGCATCATGCCGATGGTTGTTCGTGCAGTTGTTTCACTCAGTTTTGCCATTTTCTTTTTCCTTCATCCGCAGTTTTAATATGCGGTTCTCATGCATGGCCGTATCCAACATTCTTAAATGCTCTTTATGTCGTGACTCCATTACACCGACAAGCTTTTCAAAGTCAGTGTTCCACTGGCTCATCTTTGCAGACAAAAGCTTAGCGTGATACCAAACGTATTCGTCAGTAATGCCTTCGACTGTGATGCTATCTTCAACAATAAATTTATTCAGTTCTTCGGGTGTCATGTGGTTCTCCTTTGGCAAATCATTCCGGGTCTGTTTCTTCTCGTACTTTTAGCATAGCATCTGCGAACGCATATGCCAGTAACGCTATGTGACGAGCATCTTCAACGTCCCACTCCCACTTGTCGCCTAAAGCTTTTTCTGTAGTTTCTTTCTCCATCTGCAAAGCAAGAGGCATAGCTCTTGCCGCAAAATAATCGCGTATGCTAATGCCGTAGTTGTTTGCGTCTGGAAACGCTTGGATTTCAGTACTATCTTTCATGCTTGTCCCCTTGCTCGAATTAAGTCAGCACACGTGTACGGCTCTGCTATCTCTGCAATCTTTGCACACGCCTCACGCTCATGTTCTGCTACCAGTTTGGCAAAGTCATCTAATTCAACACAAATATCAAATGACTCCATGCCCACTTCTTTTGCCATGCGAACAATATCTTCTCTGTTCATGCTTGCACCTTAACCTGTGCTTTCGGCTTAGCTTTGGTTTTCATGAAGTCAATGTCCGGTTGCTCTTTGCGTAGCTCTGCATACTCTAGCTGTACACGCTGTGCATTTATGATCTTTCCTGCTGTGTTGTTCATCTCTGTGGCAATCTTTACATCCACCGCGCCTGTCTTGAGTCCTTCGTACAATGCAGATAGTTCTGTTGTCAGTTCACTGATGTGCTTCATCTTTTTTCTCCAGTAGTTTGCGTTTAATAAATAATCTAATGCGTGCCGCTTCGATCAACTCGGGCGACATTGTGGATTTATACAATCCTCTGATATAAGAATCAGAAGCTTTGACGGCCTGTTTATGGGCTTTTGCCCTAGCTATCTCAGGGTGAGCTTTCATATACGCCCTGCGTCGCTCTTTAATTTCTTCTTTATTAGCTTGATGGTATGCCCTCCTTTGTTCAGCTATTCTTTCCTTGTTGGCTTCTTCGTATGCTTTCACTTTGTCTTTGTTAGCCGCATACCAAGCCCTGTTTCTTGCTATTTCGCGTTCTAAATTAGCTTCGCGGTTAGCCTTTCGCCTTGCGTTAATTTTTTCCCTGTTGGCTTCGTGGTACTTCTTGGCACGTGCAAGCACATATTCTTTATTAGCTTCTTCCCATTTCTTTCGCTTTGCGTACACATGCTCTTTGTTATTTTCAAAATACTCTTTGGCTTTGGCGGCTATGTGTTCCTTGCGAGTAGCACGATACGCTTTCCGTTTTGGTGCTTGTATTTCTTTGGTTGCTAAGTAGTACGCCTTTCTGCGTTCTCTCTCAGCTTCAAGTTCAGCTTCGGTCTTAGAGGCTTTTACTTTTCTTGCGTAAACTTTTGCGTACTCTCGTTGTCTTTCCCTAATCTTTTCCCTGTTGGCTTCCAAGTAAGCCCGACGCTTTTCTTTTAGCGCCTCTTTATTAGCTTCCCTGTACGCTTTATTCTTAGCGGCGGCGATTGCTTTCTTTTCCGCATCCGTCATTCCTCTAGCACTCCCTCAAGAATGAATTTAATTCGGTCAAGCATGTCAGCCCGATCGCCATACTGTTGTGGATATGCAAGTACTCTATCAATCTCAAGCAAGGCTAAATGGTACGCATCACCATTCAAAGCATGCTTAAGTTTGTCCTCGTCGTGTGGATAAGTAAACTCAAGTACGGCTTTCATACGCCATTCCCTTGGTCAGCAATATAAGCAGTCTTGCTTTGCGCCATGTTATTCGCACATCAGTATTAGCCGAATTGCGGTACTTGAACTTAGGGTCTGTGCAAGGGCGTAAGGGAATCGCCTTTGAATAATATTTAAGTTGTTCCATTTATTTTCTCCTGTTAAAACAATTTGTAATTTTGGCCTACCGCGAAACTCTATGGTTTCTTCTTGGGAACGGTCATTGTTTGCGTAGCAACAATGTCTTTAGGTCTTCCACGTTGGACTCGTTGATAACTAAAGCCAACCCGCCAGCAACGCAAATTCTCGCAAGCTCTCTATTCTGCAATGCAGTTGTAGTGCCGCCTTTACCTTTACATTCAATCGCAAAGAATAAACCATTTAGGCATCCCACGATATCGGGGATTCCACTACGCCCATACCCACCAGTAGTAGGCATAAAGTAATACGCCCCCATCATGTCTAAAGTCTTTTTAACTTTAGCTTTTACTTTGCCTTCGGGTGTCATCGCCATAATTCTTCTCCAATGTTGACTCAGTATAGCACATAAAAAAGCCCAACACAATGGTCGGGCGTAAAAAAAGACACAATGACCATTAGTCATTGTGTCTCGGTAGTTAAGTAATTAACTTAGCAGTCGGTGAACGTATCGCCCCCCACTAGATAGAAGTAAGCTCTCTCGGGGTGATCTTGAGAAGCATCGTCAAACCTTACGCCAATATGTTCTACTGGTTGTCTATGCTCGAGAATCTTAGCAATAGTAATCTTCTCTTGATAGTTATCCGGCAACTCATAAGTTGACTTCACCTCGTATAGCATACTAACTGTGGCGATATCTACTACATTGATAGTGCCATCAATTTCTATGCGGATAGCAACACCATCCTTGTACTTATCAAACTTATTCAGTAACGAATTGGCAATGCGATAGTTGTCGGCTCTATCCATCCACTCTTTGTTAAACTTAGGTTCAATCTCAGTCGGGAAAGGTTGTGGGCCATCTTGCTTCACTTTGTGTAAGTACATACCAATTTCGGCTAGAGGGTTGTAGAAGCTATGCTCGAACTGATTCTCGGCAGATTGTGCCATGCTACGCACAAAGCTCTCTACTCTCTCATGTATCTGCTTGGCTAGTACATCGGCAGGGGATTTCTCAAACAACTCAGTCGCAAGCTTCAACGCTTTCTTGTAATGCTTTGTTGCTCTAGTATCCTGACTACCGCGAGACTTTACAATCTTCGGTGACGATACCTCGTAGATATCGTTAACCTCGCTACTACCTCTACTGTAGTCTTGCTCTAAGCAAATAGCACCAACCTTCTCGTATCCGTCGTAGACCTCAACGCTTCGCACTCTACGCTCGCCATTATTATTGCGTGTCCCGCTGACAACAAACTTCACGTTTGGTTTGCGGATAGCAAGATCGTTCAAGAACATTTCCAGCTTGGGCAACAACTCGCACTTGTCGTACTTCTTAAAATCTAAACTCAAAGCCATGATGATTTCCTTATTACCAGTTGAATTTGTTAATGATGGCATCGACCTTCTGCTTGACGTTCTCACGCACATAGTCGCTGTCTTTCAAAGCATCTATATCGGTATTCAAAAGTGCTGCCGATAAATCTCGTCTTGCCTGTTCAAGTTGTGGGTCTTGCGTGACGTTGAGTCGGCTGAGTAAATCCACAAGCTCACGCGCATTGGTTAGCAAAGTACCATGAAACTTCTTGCGAGTCCCGTCTTCTTCGCTCGTTAAGCGTTCGCTCATATGTGATAAGCAAGTATGCAGTCTATCCCAAACATCACGCATCGCGCTATTGAGTCGCTCTTGGAATTGTTCCTCGTAGTGCTGAATGATTTCATTCCGCGCCTGTTCGCCTATGTCGATACGAAAGTCACCCGATGTAGCCAAGGGCGAAAGCGTGTAGTTGAATTTAAACTTCTTAACAATTTCCTCGGCCTCAGGGTACTCATTACGATCGAAGAGATCCCCGAGTTGAAATGCCGATGCTGATATTAGCGTAGGGTAGATGTTAATAAAGTTCGTGGCCAATCGCTCGAATTCAAGTTTGTGGTTGTCGAGTTGGCTCTTGTATCCACCAGTGAATAAGTTCTCCATAGTCACGATACGACCACCTGCATCCGACCAAGGAATAGTCTGCTTGGTATTCCACAGTCTTACATTAGCCGCATACTTAACCACCGCATCCAAGTGTGGGTTGCCTGCTAACAAATGCTTGTGGTAGTTACCTGCTTTGACATTGGTGTTCTTAGCAGTATCGATTTCCTCAGATACTTTCTTGTCGAGCTTGCGTGCAGTCCAACAAGAGATGTTGAGTTCCACTAGCATGCTAGAAGTTGCGATACCTACTGAGTCGATTTGATTTACTGTTGTCATGTTGCTATCTCCTTGATTAGACATTCTTACTATTAGTCACTTTGTCCCCACCAACCGAGTCTTGGTACTCTCGGCTAATGAGATACTCCACCACTTGAGCAAGCGATGGCTCAAAGCCCACCTTACGCTCAAAGATTTTCTGCAACTCTTTAAGTTGCTCACCTGCCTGCGCAGATACAGTAACGCCATACCTATTAGCTTTCATAAGCCCTCCACTAAAACGGCCTGACCATGCGTAGGCACAAACTCTTTGTTACCTTTGACGCACCACAATACTGGCGAATTAACGCCACCCCAATCACCGCAACCTCCTCCAAAGAAATAACCATCCGTCAACATGATCGTGCATTGTGGTTCTATCCTATGCTCGATGATGTATTTAGGGACACACCCGGGGGTCGTACCTCCACCACCTTTTGGTTTCGTACTATCGACAAGTGTTTCCATCTCAGCGCCCACATAGGTTTCGCGCCCTGCTACATGGGTATCCCAATACAGCAGTTCGAGCTTCTGCGGAGTTACCTCCTCGCATATCGATTTAACCTCGGAGAGAAATGCGGTTAGCTCAGCACCACCAATCGAGCCTGATGTATCAACACCGAGAACGAAAGTCTCAGCCCGATACGATTCGGTCGATGGCATGATGATGCCGTTAGCCAAGAACCTACGATTAGGTCTACGCCATGTCGACTGATCGCCACCTCGCGTTGCTACTTTAATAAAGTCACGCAGGGCTTCCTTCCAATCAACCTTGGGGTGTAGCAGATCGTTGATCTCACGCGGGA
>Ga0247723_1000145_pt1 | contig 44444 bp, 67 predicted proteins | sample MSEWelMarce5H_FC_FD_189079 | JGI IMG/M metagenome (GOLD analysis project Ga0247723, IMG submission 189079) | Subsurface sediment microbial communities from gas well in West Virginia, United States - MSEEL Well Study Marcellus 5H_FC | ecosystem: Environmental > Terrestrial > Deep subsurface >...
CTACCATTTTTTCTATTGACAACATGATGAAAAAATGATATAATGCTCATTCAACTCAAACTATATAATTATTTATGTGGTGTAACATATTAACACAAAAAGGATATTATGAAAATTCTTGCTTTTAAACTAATCACTAATGAAGAAGTACTTGCCGAAGTTGAATCGGAATCCGAAACTGAATTTGTATTATGCAATCCTGTCGGTATTGCGGTTGTACGTGGTAAAGATGGTCAACCAAACGTAGGTTTTGCACCATTCCCATTACATTCCGAACAAAAGAGTGGTTCTACTCTTGCCATCGCTAAGAAGAATGTAGTATACTCCTATGTTCCTGCTGAAGATTTTGTATCTAATTACAATCAGATTTTTGGCACAGGTATTATTCTTCCAGGCCAACAACAAATAATTACAGGTTAATGACAAGTTTCTATACAAATGTCCAGTCTATTGCTGGACACATTCTCTATCGTGGTGTTCTAGATGGTAAAAGAGTCAAACAAAAGATTGAATACTCACCATCTTTATACATCTCAACCAATAAGAAAACTGAATATCGTTCATTAGATGGCGAGCCGTTGCAACGCAAGTTGTTTGGTACCATCTATGAAGCCAAAGATTATTTGGATAAATTCAAAGATGTTTCTAATTCCAGAATCTTTGGTAATACAAGGTATGAATATGCCTATATTGCCGAACATCATCCTGACATGGTTGAATGGGACCAAGATAAGATTCTTGTGGCTGTCGTTGACATTGAGGTGGGTTCGGAGAATGGTTTCCCTGACCCCTACGATGCGAATGAACCAATCACAGCCATTGCTATCACCTATATGGGTAGTCCACCTATCGTTCTTGGATGTGGTGATTATGTGGTTCAAGGTGATGAGACTTATATCAAGTGCCGTGATGAATGGACTCTTTGTAAGAAGTTTATTGAAATCTGGTCTCGTAAATGTCCAGATGTTATCACTGGCTGGAACACCAAGTTCTTTGATATCCCATATCTGATTAACCGATTCAATAAAATTCTCGGTGAAGATGATACTAAGAAATTATCTCCATGGAACTTCATTAAAAATCGTACAACTAACATCAACGGCCGTCAACTGATTGCATATGAAATTGTTGGTGTTGCTTCACTTGACTACATTGAACTATACAAATGGTATGCTCCTGGCGGAAAGTCACAAGAGTCCTATCGTTTAGATAACATCGCACAAGTGGAACTTGGTGATGGTAAAATCTCATATGATGAATATGAAAACTTACATCAACTTTACAGACTGAATTATCAAAAGTTTATTGAATATAACATCAAAGACGTTGACTTGATTCTCCGTTTGGAAGATAAGTTGAAGTTGATTGAATTGGCTTTGACTTTGGCATATGACACTAAATCAAACTACGAAGATGTATTTGCACAGACTCGTATGTGGGATTCTCTGACATATTCCTATCTGTTGAAACAGAACATTATTGTACCACCAAAAGTCATTCAAGAAAAAGATGCAGCATTTGAAGGTGCATATGTTAAAGAAGTACAAGTTGGTCTACATGATTATGTGGCCAGTTTTGACTTGAACAGTTTGTATCCACATTTGATGATGCAATACAATATCAGTCCAGAAACTCTGATTGAACCAGAAAACTATACAGAAGAAATGCGTAAAGTTATTTCCTCTGGTGTTACTGTTGATAAACTCTTGAACTGTCAAATTGACACCTCAAGATTAGAGGGTGTGACATTGACACCTAATGGCCAATTCTTTAGAACTGACATTCAAGGTTTCTTGCCTAAGATGATGGAAGAAATGTATGAAGATAGAAAGAAATTTAAGAACCTAATGATTCAGGCCAAAAAAGAATATGAGGTTGAAAAAGATGAATCTAAAAAATACGAAATCGAAAAACGTATTGCCAGATATGACAACCTACAGTTAGCTAAAAAGGTATCGCTTAACTCTGCTTATGGTGCTTTGGGTTCTCAATATTTCAGGTTTTACGATTTGCGTATGGCCTTGGGTGTCACCACTGCTGGTCAATTAAGTATCCGTTGGATTGAAAATAAAATTAACGGTTACATGAACAAACTATTATCTACAGAAGAAATTGATTATGTTATCGCCTCGGACACAGACTCTATATATCTCAAGCTTGGTCCACTTGTTGATAAAGTGTATTCTAAAAAGACGGATGTTAATCAGATTATCGCCTTCATGGACCGTGTCTGTGAAGATAAGATTCAACCGTACATTGACAAGAGTTATCAGGAGCTTGCTACGTATGTCCATGCGTATGACCAAAAGATGCAAATGAAACGTGAAGGTTTGGCGAACAAAGGTATTTGGATTGCCAAGAAGCGTTACATTCTAAACATCTACAATAATGAAGGTGTTCAGTATGCAGAACCTAAGATGAAAGTCATGGGTCTTGAAATGGTTAAATCATCCACACCTGCAGCAATCCGTGTTAAGATGAAAGATTCTATCAAGTTGATTATCAATGGTACAGAAGAAGATATCCATAAATTCATTGCTGACTTTAGGGAAGAATTCAGAAAGATGCCACCAGAAGAAATCTCCACACCTCGTGGTATGAATGGTTTGAAAACCTATACTGATGCGGTATCAATGTATAAAAAAGGTACACCAATCCATGTGAAAGGTGCCATTCTGTATAATCACCACTTGAAACAACTTGGTTTAACCAAGAAATATGAGTTGATTAAAGAAGGTGAGAAAATCAAATACACGTATTTGAAGATGCCAAATCCATTTAAAGAAACCGTTATTTCATATCCATCCAGATTACCAAAAGAATTTGAGCTTGACAAATATGTAGATTATGATTTACAATTCGATAAAACTTTCTTAGACCCAATCCGTGGCATTTTGGATTGTATTGGTTGGAAAACTGAGAAGGGTAATTCTTTAGAGGACTTCTTTTCATGATATTTTTGACATTTCTAACTGCAATAGCCTTGTCGGCTGTTGCGGCATATTATTCTGTTATTGGTTTGGCCGAAATCTTTCCGGGTTCTTATCTACCCGTTATTGTTATGGGTTCAGTACTTGAAGTATCAAAGCTTGTAACGGTATCATGGCTATATAATAATTGGAAACAATGTCCGATATTGATTAAAACATATCTGTGTATGGCAATAACTATTCTGATGCTTATTACATCCATGGGTATTTTTGGTTTCTTATCAAAGGCACACTTGGAACATTCAGCAGATAATGCACCACTTGTCGATAAGATTGCGTTGCTGGATGAAAAGATTAAAACGGAAAAAGAAAATGTCGAAGCCAACCGTAAGGCAATTAAACAGTATGATGAGGTTGTGGACCAAACTATGGGTCGGTCAACTGACGAAAAAGGTGCCGCTACAGCGCAAACAATACGCCGTTCCCAACAGAAAGATAGGACTAGAATACTACAAGAAATTCAACAGTCACAGGCCGTTATTGCCAAGTACTCCGAGGAACGTGCACCTCTTTCTACAGAGCTTAAAAAGGTCGAAGCGGATATCGGGCCAATCAAATACATTGCAGCCTTGGCATACGGTTCGGAGGCTTCTGTTGATATTATCGACAAAGCGGTAAGACTTGTTATTCTATTAATTATTGTTGTATTTGATCCATTGGCTGTGTTATTATTGATTGCTGCCAATATGTCAATGAGAAAACCTGAATTGCCAAGACCAGTTGTGAAACCAGTTGAAACAACACACGATATGGACATTCCAGTCTTTGTTCCAAAGGATACAAAAGATGATTCAATTCATGTTGAGAAAGATAACTTGGCAAATATTGTTATAGATGAAGCTTCAGGTGAAAGTATTCCAGCAATCAATGTAACTAAAAAGCTTGAACCTAAGTATGATTATAGTGAACCTTTCTCTTTCAAAGAAAAGAAAGATTCAAATGACGGTAAAATTTAAAGGATGAAAATGAGTATATTAGATAAAATTAAAAAGAACAGCAGTATCAAAGATTCTGCTATCTTGGCTAAATCAAAATTCTTTAATGATAAAGATATGATTCCAACCGCAGTGCCAATCATTAATGTGGCACTTTCTGGTAAGTTAGATGGTGGTCTAACACCAGGTCTTACAATGTGGGCAGGTCCATCGAAACACTTTAAGACAGCATTCAGTTTGTTGATGGCCAAATCTTATTTGGACAAATATCCAGAAGCAGCACTTCTATTCTATGATTCAGAGTTTGGTACTCCACAATCATATTTTGATTCTTTTGGTATTGATACTGAACGTGTATTGCATACTCCTCTTACCGATATTGAACAATTAAAATTTGACATTATGGCTCAATTGACACAACTGGAACGTGGTGATAAATTGATTATCGTTATTGATTCGATTGGCAACTTGGCATCTAAGAAAGAAGTTGAAGATGCTTTGGCTGAGAAGTCGGTTGCTGATATGAGTCGTGCAAAACAAGTTAAGAGTTTATTCCGTATGGTAACTCCACACTTGTCTCTGAAAGACATTCCAATGATTGTTGTTAACCACACATACATGGAAATTGGCATGTTCCCGAAAGCAATCGTTGGTGGTGGTACAGGTTCTTATTACTCTGCCGACAATATCTTTATCATTGGTCGTCAACAAGAAAAAGACGGCACAGAAGTTACCGGTTACAATTTTATTATCAATGTGGAAAAATCTCGTTATGTTAAAGAAAAATCTAAAATACCAGTTAGTGTATCTTTTGATGGTGGCATCAGCACTTGGTCTGGCTTACTTGACCTTGCTCTTGAATCTAAACACGTAGTTAAACCAAAGAATGGTTGGTATCAACGTGTCGATTCTGATGGCGTGATTGAAGAAAAGAATTACCGTGAGAAAGACACCGATACCAAAGACTTCTGGATGCCTATCCTTAAACAAAAATCATTCCGTGATTTTATTGAGGACAAATACCGTGTGGCATCTGGTGAAATTATGACAAGCAACATTGATGAAACATTTGATGTTGAAACTATGAACGGAGTTTAAAATGGTTGAAGGAATAGATTACTGCTACATCTATCCAAAGGATGATAATACGGCAGTTAACATTAAATTTTTGGAAGGTCCTTATAAAGATACCATATTCAAATATGGTAAAGTGAAATTTAAGGAAGAAAACGAACAGGTCTATTTACTTTTTGCTTATGATGTGTTAGAATCACCAGTGATGAAGCCAGCAAAACTGGAAAAGAACGATACATTTAAAAATTATATTGGTGACTTATTGGTAGAAATAATGTCATCTAACATTGAACAGGAAGTAATTGATGAAGCTGGAACAGACGATATTAAAGAACCTAATCTATAATGATGATTACCTACGTAAAGTATTACCATTTCTAAAGACAGATTATTTTACGGATAGAACCGACAGGACACTTTTTGATGAAATTACATCGTTCACAGAAACTTACAATTCTCCGCCAACGGTTGAAGCACTTGTATTGGCCGTCAAAGAAAAACGAAATCTCACAGATGATGAAGTGGAGAAGTGTCAAACTTATCTACAAGAGATTGAACAAACTAAAGATACAGAATCCAAGATTCAATGGCTTGTTGACAAAACCGAACAGTTCTGCCAAGAGAAAGCCATATACAATGCAGTACTGGGGTCCATTTCTATTCTCGATGGAAAAGACAAAACCAACGACAAAGGTTCGATTCCCAAAATACTATCGGATGCCTTGGCGATAACCTTTGATACATCCGTTGGTCACGATTACCTTGAAAATTCCGATGAACGATATGAATTCTATCATAGAAAAGAAGAAAGAATTCCATTTGACCTCGACTTATTCAACAAGATAACCAAAGGTGGTTTACCTAAGAAAACATTGAACATTGCTTTGGCAGGAACTGGTGTTGGTAAATCATTGTTCATGTGTCACGTTGCTGCAGGTGCCATGGTACAAGGCAAGAATGTTTTGTATATTACCATGGAAATGGCCGAAGAAAAGATTGCTGAACGCATTGATGCTAATATGTTGAATGTCACTATTGATGACCTTATGAGTTTACCGAAAGAAATGTATGATAAGAAAATTACTAAACTACGTGAAAAGACTGTTGGCAAACTTATCATTAAAGAATATCCAACAGCATCTGCAAGCAGCATACATTTTCGTACCTTACTCAACGAGCTCAATCTTAAAAAGTCTTTTGTACCTGATATCATTTTTATTGATTATCTTAATATCTGTTGCAGTTCTAGGATCAAAGCAGGAGCCAACGTCAATTCATACTCTTATGTCAAATCAATCGCAGAAGAATTGCGAGGTCTTGCAGTTGAGTTCGGAGTACCAATTGTTTCTGCTACACAAACCACAAGGAGTGGTTTTACAAGTTCCGATCCCGGACTTGAGGACACAAGTGAGTCTTTTGGTTTGCCAGCAACCGCTGACTTGATGTTTGCCTTGATTTCTTCCGAAGAACTGGAAGAACTTGGTCAGATTATGGTTAAGCAATTAAAGAATCGTTACAATGATCCAACATTTCATAAGAGATTTACTTTGGGTATTGACAGGTCAAAAATGAGACTGTATGATATTGAACAATCAGCACAACAAGGTTTGGCTGATGCTGGTCACACAGATAAACCACTAAACACATTTGGTGACCGTGAACGACCACAGAAAAAACAATTTACTGGATTTAAAGTATGATTTTAACTAGAGATGATGCACTATATTGTGCTAAAGCTTTCCATGATTATTTTAGTGACATTGGAAGTATTGAACAATACATGCGTGATGAGAAATTAAAATCACTTGAAGATTTGGAGACTTCATTGTTTCCACCAGAAGATGATTTGTTTTCTGATTTCTTAATGCACCCAAATGATATGGATATTGAAGTATGTGAAATACCAAATAACACTTGGGAAACATTGTTGAGTATTACTTCATCTCATGTTAACAAAGCACCAGTTGGAAAAAATATACAGTTGGCTGTAAAAGAAAAGAACACAGGAAAGATTCTAGGTTTTATTCGTTTGGGTTCACCAGTAATCTATATGAAACCACGTAATGAATTGCTTGGTCAGGTTTGGATTCAGAATCCTGATACATCCAAACGATTCAATGAATCCACTATTATGGGTTTTGTAATTGTGCCAGCACAGCCATTTGGATTTAATTATCTTGGTGGTAAACTTCTTGCTGCAATTTGTACTTCACATACTGTCAGAGAAATAGTAAACAAAAAATACAATTCAAATATTTGTTTATTTGAAACTACTAGTTTATATGGTACTGCTAAAACTGTATCACAATACGATGGTATGAAACCATATATTCGATTCAAAGGTCTAACAGAATCAGATATGGTGCCGATGATGCATGGACCAAGATATATTGCTTTAAAAGATTATGTTGAAAGTAGAGTTGGAGATTTGTTGGCTGGAGATACATCAACCACAAGCCGTAAGCTAAGAACTTTTACCAAGATTATAGCTTTGACTAAAGCAGCACTTAAAGGTACTACTGAAGGAGAGGCATTCCATTTAACGATTGAGAACGCTAAAAGGTTGACAGAAAAGAAAAGATATTATGTTTCTGATTTTGGATACAGTAATATGGTAGACTTCATGGCATGTAAAACTGATAAATTATTACCTGGTGAAAATTATCACAAACATGAATTGAATAACATCGTATCGTGGTGGAAACAAAAAGCATCTAACAGATATGATACACTTAAACAAGAAGGTCGATTGAGAACAGAACTTGAAATCTGGACTTCAGGAAAAGAGATTCAAATTATCAGATAAATACTCCTTATTTGGGAGTTAATAATGGCCGGTGCTTCAGCTGAACGACAAGAAATGGGTGTTATTGATAGTGTCAATTCATCCATCAAAAAAAATAAAAATAATCCAATAACAGTTATTGCAGGAAAGACTAAAATAGTTGGTGTTATTGGTGCTAAAAAGTTTACAGGTCGCCAAACAGGTGGATCTGAGCCATATACAGATGTTGTATTTGAAGTTGTAAAAGGTAAAAAAATCGAAGAATTAAATCTTTCTTTGAAAGGTGAATCTGCTCCTTCTTTGGCTGGTGGAGGATTAAAAGGATTGGAATTAGCTGTTCCTGGTATTGCCAAAAAATTTATGAAAACTGCATACGAACATTTAGTAAAAAAAGAAAAGTTGACGATTGGCGATAAAGTTCCTGATGTTTATGGTAAAATAGGAAATACCGATAAAATTAAAATAGTTGTTGGTAATGAGAAGATGGGTGGTCCAATAGATTATATGTACATTGGACCTATGAATGTTTCTGGTAGATATGATGATAAAAAAAATCAATTGATTCTTAATGGTGTATTAACAGAAGCCAATGAATATGCAAAAACACATGAGTTATATTTTAGATTGAGAGCAAGAAGGGAAGACCAAAGGTTTGATCCCGAAGTTAAAGATAATCAAGGAACTCCAAAAATTTATGGTAAATCTCCATCAAAAGGAGATTCCGCCGGTCGTATTGTTGTTACAGATAGTACTCCATCAAATGCAGTAATAGTGAGGATGTAATTATGCCATTAACAGACTTTGACAAAGTTATGAAAGAATACCAAAATCTAGATGATGATTTTGGTTTCTCTGCTGTATCTGAAGAAGAATACAATTCAGTAATCAACAAGACAGCTGAGACTGCTGATGATTACAAACAACGTTTAATGGAAGTGGAGAAGATGATTGTCCCTTTCCTAAACAAACTACATAGTACAGGTGATAAGGAATACATCTACTGGCCTAACCGTAAACCTGCAATTGAAAAACAAATAGAGAAGATATTAAAACTGACTAGAGGTTGATAATGAATGCTACTGTGATTATACCAACTACGGGTTCACCGGAGTTGAAAGATGCTGTTCAATCCGTACTTGAACAAACCTATGAAACAAAATGTTATGTGGTTTCTGATGGTATGAAACACCATTCAAAAACAAGAATCATTACTGATGACTTTCTTTCCAGAAAAAATTTAGAAAGATGTTATCTACCCATCAATGTCGGTGCCAACGGATTCTATGGCCACCGAGTCTATGCTGCTTTCACACACTTAATTGATACTGAATATGTTCTATATTTGGACCAAGACTGTTGGATGGAACCAGAACACGTAGAAACATGTATCAACACCATGAAAGAAAAGAAACTTGATTGGACGTATTCACTTAGAAAAATTTGTGATAAAGATGGCAACTACATAACAAATGATGATTGTGAATCACTTGGTAAATGGCAAACTTACCATGGAGTTAATCATATAGATACTAATTGCTATTGCCTTAAAACAGAAATTGCGATAAAATTGGCACAAGTTTGGCATGGCGGTTGGGGTCAAGATAGAGTTTGGTTACAAGCTCTCTCACAATACTTCCCCAACTTTGATTGTACTGGTAAATATACAGTAAATTATAGAGTAGATGGAAATCCAGGTTCTGTTAACGCAGACTTCTTCCACAATGGTAATAAAATAATGAATGACAAATACAATGGAGTTTACCCATGGCGAAAAATTTAATCATCGGTGCTTTTTCAGGATACAACTACAATCAATTAAAACCTTGGGTTGAATCTATTGAAACTTGTGGTTTCAAAGGCGACAAAGTAATGGTTGTCGGTGATGCAACGGATGAAACTTGTATAGAACTTGTAAGACACGGTTTTGAATTACACGTTATGCCGAAAATCAATGCACCAATTCATGTTGCAAGATTCTGGTCAATATATGATTTCTTGTATCATAACGGATCAAAATATGATATTGTTGTAACCACCGATGTTAAAGATGTTTATTTCCAAAGAGATCCATGTAAATGGATTACTGATAACTTGGGTGATAAATCTTTGGTGGCCGGTTCTGAATCCATGAGATACAAAGATGAACCATGGGGTAATGATAACTTACTCCAAACTTACGGCAGAGGTGTTTATGATAGGTTCAAAGATAATATAATCTATAATGTAGGAACCTTTGGTGGTAAATCTGACTATGTTAGAGATATGTGTTTCAACATATTCACCAATTCAATCAACAGGCCAATTCCTATCGTTGACCAGGCGGTCTATAATGTGTTACTGAACACACAACCTTATAAAGATAGTGTATTGTTTACCGACCAAGAAGATGGATGGGCAGTACAACTTGGTACTACTGGTGACCCATCTAAAATGGATCAATTCAGGCCGTTTCTGACAGAACCAGAACCTATCTTTGATTATGATAATAAAATTATTACAACAACGGATTATATACTACATTGCATCGTACATCAATATGACCGTGTTCCAAAATGGAAAAATTTGGTCATGGAAATGTACAATCAAGAAGAACCGACTCAATTTTTTACATATAGGACTACATGATGAGTGATACAATTACATTTAATACAGAAACACAAGCATTCGGAATGCAAAGACCAAAATGTTCGGGTTACGGACTTGGTGCCATGATTGCAAAGATGGAGAAACCACAAGTACTAGAAATCGGTTGTGATATTGGTGATACAACACAATTTTTATTGGATAGTAATCCAACTTGTGTTTTACTTGGTATTGATCCATATGAAAACTATATTGATTGGAATGGAAACAATCTAAATGAACGTGAAGTTGTTTATGACAAATTTATATCTCGTTTGGATGGTTATTCTAATCGTTTTGATTTGATACGTGACTATTCCGATAACTGTGTTGATAATGTTGAAGATAACCATTTTGATTTAATCTTTATTGATGGTTTACATACTTACGACCAGTTGACAAAAGACTGTGCCAACTATTATTACAAATTAAAAGAAGGTGGCATCTTTGCTGGTCATGATTACAATGCCATTCCGGGTGTTCGTAAAGCTGCTGATGAATTTGCAGCGAAAGTTGGTAGAGAAATTCATTTTACAGAGTGTGACGTTTGGTACTGGATTAAATGAAGATAGCAATATGTTTTTTTGGTGTATTGCACGGTGAAGTTGGCAGACCTTATGATGTAAGGCACTGTTGGCCAAATCTATCTCGTATGGTTGCTGAACCTTTTAAAGAAGAACATCAGGTTGATATTTTATTATCAACTTATAAAGTCGATGATGAGATGATTGAAAAAGAAATCTATGATATGATTAATCCGAATCATGTACAAATTTCCAATATACAAAATTCTAATTCTAAGACGACTAAATTGGCTACGTTCAAATTGTTGGAAAATAAAGATTATGATTTTGTTATAATGACAAGAACTGACCTTCATTTTTCGGAAGTATTAATAGATAAGATAGATTATGATAAATTTAATTTTTTATTCCACGAAAGTGGCCGTAAAAAAGAAAGTTTAACTTGTGATAATTTTTACGCATGGCCATATAAATTTACCGAACAGGTTAAGAAATCATTTGAAGAATGTCCTAAGATAAATGACCACGATACACATAAATTGTTCGAATCATTATCAAAAAATATTTCCACCGATGACATACACTATATTGCCGGTGAAGAAGAATATTATAGTGATGTGAATAAGTATTTTACAATATGTAAAGTATTCTCAAATAGTAGAATAGAACATGGTCTACATGAAGAAGTGATGGAAAGGTTTAATATTAAAAAATGAAAGATTGTATAGTATTATCAGGTCAATATAGGACCTTTGACGAAACATGGGGAAATATCAAACAATTCATTGAGTTAAATGATTTGGATGTTTATTGCCATTTATGGTCTACAGATGAAAATGAAATTGAAAATGTTCGTGATAGATTAAATCCAATTAAATTCTTACATGAAAATTACAAAGATTATGTGGATGTATTTGATGGTATAGATGAACGAATTCGTATGACACATCCAAAAGGGCCTAATCAAGACAAATTGGCTGGCAACGCATCAATGAACTTTGGTCGTAAACAGGCCTTCAATCTAGTTGATAAAGAATATCGTAATTTGATTTATTGTAGGTATGATATATCCTTTAATCCTGTTTTCAAATTCGATTATATTGATTGCCTTTTAACACCATTAGAAGAATCGTACAATCTAATTTCGGATATTTTTGCCATTATGCCGTTTAGTGATGCAAAGCATTATTTCATTTATAATGAATATGAAAGATTACATTCGACACAATTTGAAACAGAGTTTGAAAATTATTTGAGAAATGTTAGAATGTATGGTGATGAAAATATAAGAATACACAAATATGAGAGATACTGTCCACACATGATGTTATTGCGTAATATATACATGAACAACATAAAGAATGTTGCAACAAATCAACTTACAGTATCCTTACGCCGATGAAAATAGCATTATGTTTTGCTGGCCAAGCCAGAAGTTTTGAAAAAGGTTATGAATATTACAAGCGTAATCTTTTTGACCATTATGATGTGGATGTATACATTCATACATGGAAGTTTTTGAAACAAAATGATTTGGTTGCATTATATAAGCCAAAGGCTTGTGAGTTTGAAATACCACCACAAGGCGATTACAACTCAAAATATACCAATACACCAAATGCCCAAAAATATCCTCCAAAAAATACATACAATCAATTCTATTCACTCTATCATGTTAATCAATTGATTCAAGGGGAGTATGATTGGGTTATTCGGAGTAGAACCGATTATGCTTTAAATACATTCATTCCTTTTTCAGAATTGGATAATACCAAGTTGTATATACCAAATTGTCGAATGGTACCAGAAAGAGATTTTGGCAATGACCAGTTTGCTTTTGGTTCACAAGAAACTATGATAAAATATATGTCAACGTTTGTCAATGGTGATAAGTATTATTATGCTGGAACACAATTTATTGGTGAAGATTTGATGAGAGCCAATTTACATGAACACAATTTACATGGTGAAAATCTTGTTTATGTTGATATGAATAATCCTTTTCCTCCAGGTCCACATAATGGCACATGGCATTCTTTGATACGAGATGATGTTGACCAATGGAACAAATTATAAAAGAACTTAAAGGACATTCAGGTGCTCAGATTTTTTTAATGAAAAATGAAAGTGGTCTTTTTGTTCGTAAAACAGATAATATAGAAAGAAATATAGAACGATTGACCGTATTACATAGTGTTGGTTATCCTGTTCCTACTATTTACAGTCATACAAAAACTCAAGTTGATATGCAGTACATACATGGTTTAGATATGAAAACATATTTGACACACAATAATATTGGTGATTTGTCAAAGTTTATTATTGCGACATTCAAAGCATTTTCATCCGAATCTATTGAAAAGGATTATACCGAAACATATCATCAAAAGTTGAAATGGTTGGAATCAAATACAGATTTACCTTTTACTAAAGATGAATTGATAGATAAACTTCCAAAATTATTACCATCATCAATATATCATGGTGACTTGACTTTAGAAAACATCATACATTCAGATAGTGGATTCTACATGATTGATCCAGTAACAACTGATTATGATTCATATATTTTTGATATTGGTAAAATGAGACAAGATATGGAGTGTAAATGGTTCTTACGTGGAACTGACATTATGTTGGACACCAAACTACAACAATTACAGGACACAATCAAAGAATCTTTTCCATATGCGTTTGATGATTCTATATTGATTGTAATGTTACTGAGAGTATTATCACATTGTCAAAAAGGTGATGATGATTATAAATTTTTAATGAAGAATATAAAAAAATTATGGGAGAATTTGAAATGAGAGTAATTGTACCAGCAGCTGGATTGTCAACACGGTTTCCTGATATGAAACCGAAATATCTTCTTTATGATTACAAACATGAATTGATGATTGCCAATTCTATCAGACCATTTTTACGTGAAGGTTATAAAGTTACAATTGGTATACTTAAAGAACACGATGAGAAATATAATGCAACACAATTTATCAATTATGAATTTGGTGATTCTGTAGATGTTGTTGTTCTGGATGTACCCACAAAAGGTCCTGCTGATACAGTGTTTCAGATTATTGAAAAACTTGGTCTATACTCAGAACCAATATTCATCAAAGACTGTGATAGTTTCTTTGAACATGATATCTCAGAAGGCAATTATGTCTGTGTTTCTAAAATATCAGACCATGAGTTTCTAAAGAAAATTGCTTCTAAGAGTTTTACTGTGGCCAACAATCAAGGTATAATCACCGACATTGTAGAAAAAGAAGTAGTATCAGATACATTCTGTGTTGGTGGTTACAAGTTCTCATCCGCTTTGATGTACAAAGAAGCCTTTAAACGATTGAGTAGTGAACGTGAAGTCTTTGTTTCGGATGTAATTAGTGTTTGTATTGGTGATATGAATATCTTCAATGAGAAGAAAGTACGTGATTATACTGATGTTGGCACGGCACAAGATTGGTTTGAATATAACGACAAACCTGTAATCTTCTGTGATATTGATGGTACAATCATTATCAACCAAGGTCGAGTTGGTACTAACAGTTATACGGACAAACCTATACCACTAGAAAAAAATATCAAAAGACTTCTGGAACTACAAGACAAAGGTGCTCAGTTTGTTTTTACTACAGCAAGAAAGAATGAACACAAAGCACTAACAAGAGATATGTTATATGATTTGGGATTCAAAAGTTTTGATTTGATTACTGGACTACAGAATTCAAGACGTATTTTGATTAATGATTACAATGAAGCTAATCCATTTCCGAGAGCAGAATCAGTCAATATCAGAAGAAACTCAGACAATCTAAGTGACTTTCTATGATACCTGATAAGAACCTATTCATCATAACATCCTCATTGAAACCAAATTCGGGTGCTTTTAGTGATGACCAGAGATTTGCACAGACAGTTGCCACTTTAAAATCTGTTCGGAATAAAGTACCAGAAGGAATTATTGTATTTACGGATGTATCATTAAGAACAGTTTCCGATTTAGAACGACAAACAATTGCTGGTTTATGTAATGCTTATATTGATTTAAGTACTCAACCCGATGTTAGGTCACTTTCTATGAATGGCCAAAAGAGTGCAGCTGAAAATGCTTTATTATTCTTTACATTACATACACTGAAACAAAATAATCTACTGAAAGATGTTAAGAGAATCTTTAAATTCTCAGCAAGGTCTGAACTGGAAGATACTTTTGATATTAGGGAATATGACAATTTATTTGGTAAATATGTCTTTAAGAAAGCAATTCCCACTTGGATGCCCAATGGACCAGAAAAATTGTTTATTACCAGATTGTTTTCTTTTTGTTCATCATTAGTAGATAATTACTTATCAGTAATAAACAAAAATATACCTATAACAAATCAAATGGATACTGAACATGCTCATTGGGTAAACATACCAAAAGAGTATTTGGTTGAGTTTGACAAAGTACATTGCTGGGGTTGGTTGGCTGGTAATGGCCAGATTGAACATTATTGACCGCTATATATCTGTCCCAATATTTCTTCAGGTTGTATAAGTCTGGTGAAATCCTTTATAAATAAGCCCATTGGCAACCAAAGTGTGTTGCATATCTAAGGGTAAAATCAATGTTGACATTTAAATCATTCCTAACAGAAGAATCCGAAGGTTCGGAACTTAAGCACATTCACCATGCGGAAGACCGTCCTTTGATGCACGGACATGCAGGTTTCGAACACGCACATGAAGCACTAATGAAGGCTCATGCTCATATGACTTCTGGTGCAAATAGTAGTAACTTGACTATGAAATATGATGGTTCTCCATCTCTTGTCTTTGGTCATCATCCTAAGAATGGTAAGTTCTTTGTTGCAACTAAGTCTGCTTTCAATAAAGATCCAAAAATTAATCACACAGAAAAAGATATTGACCGAAACCACGGTCACTCACCTGGTCTGGCAAAGACACTTAAGCACGCATTGAAACATCTACCAAAAGTTACACCTAAGACTGGTGTTTACCAAGGTGATTTGATGCACCATGCAGAAACCAAACACCTACATGAAGGTGTTATATTAGAAGCAAAAGGTAGTAAAGTATCATTCACACCAAATACAATCACTTATACACCTAAAAGTAAAGAAGATGTTGATAAAATAAAAAGGTCTAAAGTTGGTATTGTAGTTCATCAGAAATATAGTGATGACATGAAAAGTGCTTCACCTCATGTTGACCACCAAAACTTTAAAGAACATCCAGATGTTCATATACATGGTGCAGAACATGACACCAGTAAAGTTAAACATTCAGCAGAGAACGAAAAGAAATTCCAGTCTCACATGGCTGCCGCCAAAGAAATCCATGATACACATGGTCACAAAATGTATGATGCAGTTCACCACAAACATGGTGGTGAATCTGGCCACTTATCTACATACATCAATAAAACTGTAAGACACGATGAAGTTCCGTCTGTTAAGGGTTTCAAAGAACATATAAAAGATGTGCACGAAAAACAGGCTGCCAAAGTTAAAACAGATAAAGCCAAGGCAGAAAAAACTAGTGAAGGCAATTCACAAATTGCTCACATCGAAAAGAATAAATCTCATTATGGAAATTTGTTTGCAATGCACCATCACTTACACCAAGCCAAGAATGCTTTGGTGAATTCTTTGGAAACACATGAAGGTCGTTACGAACACCACATTGAAGGTAAGAAATCTAAACCAGAAGGTTTTGTTGTACACCACGATAATCAACCAACTAAATTAGTTAATCGTGCTGAATTTGCTAAACAAAATTTGTTAAAGGTAAGAAAATGAAGGGCTTTAAAAGTTGGATATCAGAAGAAATAAAAAAAGGTAATATCACTTTTTATCATCCATCTAAGGGTTTATATAAAATGACTCACCATGCAGATGATAATGTTTATCATCTTCATAATAAATTTGGTGATTTGACACATACTTTTTCTGGACATATGTCACCAGAAGATGTAAAGCAAGAATTGAAAAAAAATCATGAAATGGTTTTAATAGATAAATTACATGAAGAATTAATTACAGAATTAAAGAAACCCACTTTATCTGACGAACATAAAGCAAATGTTGCAGCTGCCAAAAAAGAATCTAGAGCAATCAATAACAGTCGTGGTGGTTATAATGAAACACAATTAGCTAAACATTTAAATGGTGGAAAATATATTGATAAACAACACGAAACGGAAGATAAACACCACAAATCTGTATTGAGTGCTCATGACAAAAAACACGGTACACAAGAAGTAAAAAATCAACAAGTTAGAGCAAAAGAACAAGCTCATGTGTTTCATGAACATGCAAAGAAAAAAGGTTATGAAGGTGTACATGAAGTGCATTTAACATCAAAACCTGGAGATATTGAAAGAAAAACAGGAATTAAAGCTACTCAACAAGAAAATCCAACAGATGTTGCTGTTAAATTTCATAAAAAACCAAAAAATGCTGAACATCCTTACCTGGGTATCTCAGCAAAATCTAGCAAATCTAGTGCTATTGGATTCCACAATGGTGGAACACAAGAAGTTGGTAACTTTTTAACGAAGCATTTAGGATAAAAAATGAGCGAAGATAAAAAAATTAGTGAATATGATATTCACGGCCACGTAAACCAGCGTCACCAAGAATTTATGGATAAACATAAACTTGGTACAAATAAAGCTGCGGCTATTAGAAACATCAAAGGACCTAAACACCTAGACGATGCTAAAAAAATATTAAATCCACTTTATAAGACAAGCGCCACTTATCACAAAGGTGTTGAACATTCAAAACAAATTAATACCGAAGTCAGAGATAAGTTACATAAAGGCTATTCCGAAATGGCTAAATCACACCATGAAGAATTGAAACATCACATTTTACATACCTACATAAAAGGTAATTCAAAACATGCTTTGCCTTATGTAAAAGTTCATGGCCAAGGTGGTTATGACCATGAATCTGATACACATAAGCCTGTACACGCACACGCAACAGATCCATCAGATAATGAAATGTATCACAAGGTTAGAAATGCACATCATTTGTCTTTCCACAAATCCGGCCAAGGTAATATAACTGTTAAAGCACATGAACATAAAAATGATGAACACGGTAAAAAAGTTATGAGTTTACAAGTTAAACATGTGAATGGCCCATTAACTGGAGTAAGTGTTCTTGCAGGACATTAAAATATGAAATCATTTTTAGATATATTACAAGAAGAAAAGGGTGGTGAAAAGCACCATGTCTTTACTTTTGGTAGAATGAATCCGCCTACAACCGGACACTTGAAGTTAATTGATAAGGTTAAAGATGTTGCTGCAAAACATAATGCAACACATACTGTTGTTACTTCTCATTCCCAAGACACAAAGAAGAATCCTTTGTCCGCTTCTGAAAAAGTTAAACACCTAAAGAGATATTCTCCAGGTACTAATTTTCAAGCATCTTCAAAAGAACATCCTTCATTTTTACATCATGCAGCTGAACTACACAAAAAAGGTGTAACACATCTTCACATGGTAGTTGGTTCTGACCGTGTACACGAAATGAAAACTACATTAAACAAATATAATGGACCACATGAAGGTGCATTGTATAACTTTAAAAAGATTCATGTTCATTCTGCTGGTCACCGTGATCCGGACGCAGAGGGAACAGAGGGTATGTCTGGCACCAAGATGCGTGAACATGCCAAGAACAAAGACCTCTCAAAGTTCAAACAAGGTGTTCCTAGTCATGTTTCTGGTGCTCATGTGAAAGAATTGATGCATGATACTCGCAAAGGCATGGGACTAAACGAATCACACAATCGTGGTGTTTTTAAAGCCATCTTTGTGACAGGTGGACCAGGTTCTGGTAAAGATGTTATCATTCGTGAAGCAATTGCTGAATCAAGAGCAGTAGAGTTGAATTCAGTACAGGCTTTTGATTATCTGATGGACAAACAGAAGTTGGCTGAAAAGACCAGTGACTTCCGTAGAGAAGCAATTAGAAATCGTGGACCGTTAATCATTAATGGTCCTGCCGATGACCATTCACGTATCATTACAATCAAAGAAGAACTGGAAGAACTTGGTTACGAAACAATTATGATATTTGTTAATACTACAGACCAAGCAAGCCAAGAAAGAAACCAACGTTTGACAAAGATGGTTTCTGAATCAATCAGACGAGAAAAGTGGGAATTGGCACAATCTTGTAAAGAATCTTACGTTCAAAATTTTGATAACTTCATATATTTTGACAATAGTTCAGGAATTGAATCTATTGAGGAAGATATTACTGAGACCTATGGAAAAATAAATACATTCATAGACAGTAAAAACTATGGCGAAATTTCTTATTCGTGGTTGGAAAATCATGGTAGACTGAATGCCAATGAACCATTTAATTATTTTAAGGAAAATTATTATGCTAAAAACAGTACTAGATTGGTTGAAGCTAAAACCAAAACACCAAGAATCCACAGTTCAGGAGGCCCAAAAGCCGATGGACCAGACGATATCAGTCCCGACAATAGAGCCAGTGACGCCAATGCCGGAGATATCAAGTGGAACGGAGGTAAAAAGCGAGGAAGTTATATCTTCAAAACCTACAGTGAAGAAAACAAGAACCCCAAAATCGAAATCCACCCCAGCCCTAAAGAAAGTAACTTCTCCAAAGACAAAGAAAAAGTAAATAAGAAGAGGTTTTCCGATGTTCCTACAGTAAGCCAAAGACTTAGAAATGTAACGACCATCGGACAAGAATTTGATACACGCCAACAGGGAACAGTATACCCTATGTCTGGTCTAGGCGATGTAACATATAGAGAACAAGTAGACTTTAAGAATTTCAGAAGTAAGGTTAAAGAAGCAATTGACGATCCAGGTGCCATCGACATGGGTGTTGCAGGTGTTTTGAGTGGCGCTGGAAATAAAGAACCTATGCAATCTTATAAAGACCCCGACAGAAATGTCACCATAATTAAAAAGAAAAAGAAATGAAATCTTTCAAACAATTTTTAGATGAAGCGAATGCTCAAACAATACAACAAGACGCCGAAGAAATTAAGCGTCAGAAAAAATATTTAGCTGATAAAGCTCAAGAGTATAAAGACCAGGCCGAAAGAGAAAAAATGTATGGCCATGGTGGTGCAGCTGAAGCAAAAGGCGAAACATTCGAATTAGCATCTAAAAATATTGAAGAATCTTCACCAGCATGGCAACGTTCTGCTGGAAAAGATCCAGAGGGTGGCTTAAATAGAAAAGGTATTGCTTCTTATCGTAGAGAAAATCCAGGTTCTAAACTTTCAATGGCTGTTACAACAAAGCCATCTAAATTAAAACCAGGAAGTAAAGCTGCAAATAGAAGAAAGTCATTTTGTGCCAGAATGTCTGGTATGAAAAAGAGATTAACGTCTGCTAAGACAGCTAATGATCCTGATTCAAGAATCAATAAATCGTTGAGAAAATGGAATTGTTGATGCCTGCACCTAGCAAAAAACCAAATGAACAAGGTAAATATGAGTGTAGCATGTGCCATACTTGGAAATTACCAGAAAATTTTAATAAGAATAAGAAACAAAAATCCGGATTAAGTTACGCTTGTAGAAAATGTACAACAGAACATACAAGAAAATTTAATCTACCATCTAAATATAATATTACAGTCGCAAGATATGCTGAAATGTTATTGGAACAAGGTTGTAAATGTGGTTGTTGTGGAATGAGTTTTGAAATTGAGGGTAAACAAATCAATAGGCCTCATGTTGACCACAACCACAAAACTGGAGAAGTTAGAAATTTACTTTGTGGAAATTGTAATCTTGCTGCTGGTAAAGTTAAAGATAGTTCTGCTTTTGCGGAACAATTAGTCAATTATTTGAAAAAATGGAATTGTTAAACGGAGAACAACAATGATAAATTTAAAGAAAAACGATCCAGTTGCTGATGCAGTTAGAGGCATTATGGAAAAAGAACTGGTGGGCAATCAACATAAGATTGACAAAAATAAAAATAATAGGATTGATCCAGAAGATTTTAAGATTCTTCGTGGTGAAAAGAAAGCTGTCAAAGAAGAAGAAACAGTTGAAGAAAATGCTTTTGATTATAAAAGTCCTCGTCCAATAGAACCAAGGGGTGGTTCTGGTGTAAAACAAGGTTCACGTTATGGTGGTTCTAAACAAAAAGAAAAACCAGAACAAGAAGAACCAAAAGAAAAGAAAGAAGAAACTTCTTACTTTAAAGAACGCTTAATCGAAAGAGCAATGTTGAAAATGGCTGCTAAGAAAGCCTTCAAAGCATTGACTGGTGGTTCTGATGAGGACCAACGTAAAGACCTACAACGTAAGATGGGTGTGCCACAAACTGGTCAGAAACCAACTCAAAAAGAAGAAGTTGAACAAATTGATGAACTATCAAAATCAACTTTAGGTTCTTATGTAAAAGGTGCAGCAAGAGATGTTGATGTTTCTCGTAAACTTAGTGCTGACTTTGAAAATAAGGCAAATAAGTCTAGAAATGCTAGCACAAAGACAGCAAATTCTAGTATTTCCAAAAGATTCAATGACATAGCCAAAAAACGTCAGGCCGGCATCGGCCAAGCAGTCGAACGTTTAACAAAAGAAGAAAATGAGTTAGATGAAGTTGCACCTCCAGGTTTTGAAGGTACAGTTAAAGCCATGAAGAAGTACAAGAAGATTGATAATCCATTTGCACTTGCATGGTCAATGAAGAACAAGGGTTATAAGTCACACAAAAAGGCAGATGGTTCCGATAAATGAAAACATTTAAGGAATTTAAATCATATGTGGTAGAAGGTCGTCCACCGACAACTCAGATGGACGAACCTTTTATTACTGATGCAGAAAATAAACCTTTGAATTATGCAAAAGATTTGGCTACTAAATCTTTAAAAAAAATCAAAAGTGATATGACTGGTAAAGAAACTAAGGTAGAAAAATGAGTACTAAATCAGATTTACTAAAATCAATTATCAAAAATCCGTCCGATATTATGGAAGATGCTGCTCTAGACAAATATCTATTGTCAAAGGGTATTAATCCAAAGTTTGCAACCAAAGACCAAAAGGTTGCACATTCTAAGACGAATGCTTTTATTACTTGGAAAAACAGTAGAGTAATAGAAGATACATTAGATGAGGCAGTTGATAAAAGAGATACTGTTACAATGGATATTCCTTTGTTGATTCGTGTTTTGGAATTATCCAGAGAAACAATCAAATCTGATATGGATTTACACCGTGTTGTGGAGAAGTTGATTAATATACGTAAAAAAGGTATGTTGACAATGAAAGATTACAATTACATTGCTAAAATTCATGAAGATATTATGTCGCAAATATCTACAGATGTTATTGAAGAAGCAATGAAAACACCAAAAGACGAAAAAGAATGGGATAAAGTAGCTCAGACTCGTTCTGAAATTTGGCGTAGAAAACAACTCAAGAAAATTGACGAGAACCATATTGCTGTTGCCATGGGTAGAGAAATAGACGATGAAGGCAGTATGATTATGAATCAGTTGGATCAGATGGATCGTTCTATCAACATGATGCGTGGTGTGGTGAAAGATCCAAATATGCAGATTCCTGCTTGGGTTCAATCGAAAGTAACTTTAGCTGCTGATTACATTGAAACAGTTGCTAGTTATATGTCCAGTAAAAATGAAGAATCTTCTCATGATCCTTGGAGAGACAAACATTTTGGTCCAACTAAAATAGTTAAACAAAAATATCATGTTAAGACTGACACTAAGTCATATAATGTTAAAGCAGATAATGAAGAACACGCACATAAACTGGTAACTAAACATGCTCCTGGTTCTAAGATTGTTTCTATTGAACACAAAGGTCGCATAATGGAAGAAGTCGAACAAATTGATGAAATTTCAACTGATGGATACTACAAAGCTGCTAACAAGAGCAGACTAGATGCAGCTGTTAAAGTAGCATCTAGCATGGGTGCTGATAAGCAAGCAAGAACAAAGTTAGATGCTCGTAACAGAGGCCTTAAAAGACTAAGTGATAGAACATCAGCTGAAATGAAAAAGGCAAACTCTGGTCCACAATTACCACCACCAGAACATAAACCTCCTACTGAAGCTGAACGCCGTGGTTATGGACAAGGTCGTTACATGGGTGATTCTGTTGAACACGATGAATCATTGGTAGAAGCACAATCTGCTGCAATTAGATTCCAAAAAGCATTACAAAATGCTAAAAAGAAACGTGAAGAAGAAGAAAAAAGAAATGCAGAAAATGCCAAACGGGCTCTTACACCAAAACCTGTAACAGAAAGTAGAATGTCTGGATTATCCAAATCTGCTCGTATGATTAAATCAATCTACAAGAAAAAGGGCATGAAAGAAGAAATGTACGACCACGAAAAAGAAGATAAGTCTGTGGCAACATATGGTAAAAAACCAAAAATGGTAACAGTCAAAAAAGAAGCTAGTTTCGGAGAAAAAGTTCCTGGAGCAGCTGCTGTACTAAAAGGTGGAACAACATTAACGGGTCAACCTAGAGATACAGTTGAAATTGACCCGACCATGAGAAAGCGTCCTGGACCTGATAACACTGGCAGAAACAAATAAGATAAATACAACATAACCCTCGGTTAAAAGGAGAATAAAATGTCATCTTGGGGAAATAACGATAACGCAGCTAACGCACCTTACTGGGCTGTTGAGACAGTAGTTTCAACAAATGCGCCGACTGCATCCGCACCAACAGCTGCAAACGTTGCATTGCTGTATGGTAATACACAATTCCAGGCATATACACAAAATATGACTGTTGGATTGTTCTTGGTAGATGCTATTGAAACCACTTCTGGTGGTGATAATGTAGTAGATATCTCATTGTCAAATCAAGGTTCTGGATATGTTGAAGCACCAGGTGTAACAATTGCATCTAGTGGTGGTGCATATAGTGCAAGTGCAACCGCCAGTATTGCTGCTGGTAAAGTAAGTAATATAGCAGTTGCAAACACAGGTGTTGGTTACACATCAGATCCAGCGGTTACAATTCAAGTTCCCGTTCTAACTGTTCCAACAGCTACAGTTATTGCAGCCAACGATACTATTATGTACACAGGTCACGGCCAAGCAAACGGTGCCGCACTGGTATTTAATTGGGGTGGTACTGCAAACATCACTGGTTTGTTAAATGGTACAACATACTTCACTGCACCACTTGATGCAAACAGATTTCAATTGTCAACTACTGCCGCCAACGCAGCTAATGCCGTTGTAATCAATCTAACCAGCACTGGTGAAACTGGCCAATTCTTTACTATTGTTGATGGTGTACGTGCAACAGCGGTTGCAAGTCGTGGTTTAAGTCAAAGTGTTGGTGGTGCAGAACATGCAACACATATTGGTTGGAACTTGAAAACAGTTGGTTCAGGTGGCCGTGCAGGTCGTGTTCAGTATGAAACACTAGTTGCTTTGGCAAATCCAATTGGTGACGGTTCAGACGATATTTCTTTACCTGACGCTTAATAAAAAGGGGCTTCGGCCCCTTCTTTAATATGTTTGATGATTTGAATGAAGAAAACTTTATGATGTATGCAGTCAAATGCTATACCTCACCCCATTGTATTATGTCGGAATTTGAAGGAGACATTAAAAGAACAAAATACCTGAAAAGGTTATTTCGTAGATATAAGGTCACCAAAACAATCAAAGAAAGACTTATTCTAAATCACATCATTTTATTGAATAATGTTTTTGGTTCAGAAGCAACAGCAAGAATATTGTTCTATAAGACTGATGAACGAGATTATGATATTTTGAAAACATTTTTATCATACTTAAATATTGCACCAGATATGGTGTATGGCATAAGGGGTAAAAATATTTTAGTTTCAAGAATACCATTGGATGAAAATGTCACAGAGATATTACTAAAAATATGAAAACACTCAAACAATACTTAGATGAAAAAGGAAGATGCTGGCCAGGTCATAAACCTGTACCAGGTAAAAAGCCTTATTCTCCAGGTAGTTGTAAAAAAGAGGACCATGTAAGAGAATTGGAAAGTGGTTTAAAACAATTAGATAGTCACAGTTATGATACTATCAATAAATTAATGATGAAAATATCCAAAGAACATGGTATAACAGGTAAAGAATTACACAACGATTTCAAATCCAAACATGGAAAAACTCCTGATGACTGGATCAATGAAGATTTGAGACAATGGTTCAGGCAAAAGTGGGTTCGTATGGACACCAAAGGAAACATTAAAGGTGACTGTGCTCGTGAACCAGGAGAAGGCAAGCCAAAATGTCTTCCACAAGCAAAAGCACATTCACTAGGTAAAGAGGGAAGAGCTTCAGCGGCACGAAGAAAACGTAGAGAAGATCCGAATCCAGAACGCAGAGGCAAACCAATATTTGTTAGGACAAAGAAATGAAATCATTTAAAAAATTTACCGAAGAATATTTGAACGAAAAGAATGTGCCAACAAGTCCTGAAAAATGGGCTAGAGCTAAAGCAGCTGCAAAATCTAAATTTGCTGTATATCCATCAGCATACGCCAATGGTTGGGCTTCTAAGAAATATAAAGCTATGGGTGGTGGTTGGAGAGCAACATCAGAAGAAGTTGTAAAAGAAGATGGTATGGGTGGAGGTGCCATGAGTGCTGCACCGACCAATACTGTTGGTGCTGGAAACGTTGCTGGAACTGGCGGCCAAGGTGGTGAACCTGGTGTCAATCCAAAAAAGAAAAAAGGTCCTGTACTAATACAGATGGCCAAACGTAATACACCAAAGATGTAATCATGTGGATGTTGCAATGGTTACCAAATTGGATTTTTTACGCCGTGTTAATAGCCGGCGTTTTTGGTTTGGTCGTTTCATATTTCATACGATTCTTTAGTTTCATTCCTTTTCTTTATGTCTACAAAACTCCCATACAACTTGGTTCTATTATTGCAATTGCAATAGGTACTTTCATGTCTGGTGCAATATATGATAATGATGCATGGGAAGCAAGAGTTAAAGAGATGGAAGAAAAAGTTGCTATAGCTGAAGTACAATCCAAAGAAGAAAATGTAAAGATTGTAGAGAAAGTGGTAAACAAGACACAAATTATCAGAACCCGTGGCCAAGACATTGTTAAATATGTGGATAGAGAAGTCGTTAAGTATGACACAAAGTTTGCACCTGGTGGTATTTGTGAGATACCTAAAGAGTTCATCAAAGCACATAACGATGCGGCTGAGGCACCAAAATGAAATATCTTTTACTTTTATTGATGGTCGGTTGTTCAACCACTGTTCCAGTTACAATGAAGTTCCCTGAAGCACCAGGTACTGTTGCAATGACACCATGTCCACAACTACAAAAAGTGGAAGATGATGCTAAATTAACTGATATAACTAAAACTATAACAGTTAATTATGGAACATACTATGAGTGTGCTGTTAAAAATGATGCATGGATTGAATGGTATCAGAAACAAAAAATTATATTTGAAGGTGTAAAATGACTGAAGAACAAGAAATTACAAAAGAACGTACTGGTTGGATTATTACATTCTTGGCTGCATTTTTGGCCATCACTTCATTACTTGATGGTGGTAACTCTGCACAAATTTTAGATAATACAATTCAATCAAATAATGTTTGGGCTTTCTATCAGGCAAAAAGTATCAAAGGCACACTTGCTGAAATGGCATATGATGAAGCTGTTGAACGTGGTGATAAAGATAAAGCAGAAAAGTTAAAGGCTAAGATAGAACGGTATGAATCTGATCCTGTAAAAGGTGAAGGTAAAAAAGAATTAATGGCCAAAGCTAGAGGAATTGAAGCTGAAAGAGCAGTAGCGGAGATGAAAAGTCCTTGGTATACATATTCCAATGCTGCATTTCAAATTGCAATCGTCATACTGGCTGCATCTATGTTGACAATGAGTAAGAGGATGTATTGGATTGGCATCGGACTTGGTGCATTTGCAATACTATTGATGACTCAAGGTGCTTTGTTATGGTTACCGATAACAATATAAGGAACTGAAATGGAATTAACAAAACAACAATTAAAAGAATTACTTCCTAAAAACCCATACATTGACCAGTGGCACCATGCACTGTCAATTCTATTGCCTGATTATGAAATCAACACACCAAAAAGAGTAGCAGCATTTGTTGCTCAATGTGCTCACGAATCTGGTGGTTTCATGGTTCTTAAAGAAAATCTAAATTATAAAGCAGCATCACTACGTAAGTTGTTTAGTAAATACTTTCCAACCGATGAACTTGCACAACAGTATGCATCCAAACCAAATAAACAAGCTGCCATTGCCAACCGAATCTATGCCTCTCGTATGGGCAACGGAGATGAAGCATCTGGTGATGGTTATAAGTATTGTGGTCGTGGACTGATTCAGTTGACTGGTAAATCTAACTATGTTGCATTTGCCGATTCTCTAGAAATTTCTCCAGAAGAAGCATCTGAATATCTATCAACATTTGAAGGTGCAGCACAATCAGCTTGTTGGTTCTGGGAAACAAATAACTTAAATCAATGGGCTGATAAAGGTGATATTGTGACATTAACCAAACGTATCAATGGTGGTACAATTGGACTTGAAGATAGAATTAAACATTATGAACACGCCTTACATGTACTTGGTGCATAATGTCTTTTCTAAGAGATATGTTAACTGATATTGATGGTGGTATCAGTTCAAAAAGAGTAATAACATTTCTAGCGTTTTTATTATGTTCAGTTGCTTTTATTTCAAATATTTTTTGGAATTATGAAGTAAATAATACACTCTTTGAAAATATGATGTATATTGTGGTTGCCGGATTGGGATTCACAGCATCTGAAAAGTTTTCAGTAAAGAAAGAGTAAAATGAATATAAAAATAATAACACTAATTGCATTGATGAGTTTGGTCGGTTGTAGCGACCGTTTTAGATATTCTTGCCAAGACCCATCAAATTGGGAATCAGCAGAATGTAAAAAACCTGGATGTGAAGTAACTAGAACTTGTCCTGATTTGCTACTCAAGGAAAAGAATATAAGTACTGCACCAGTTACACCAGTTGAAAAGAAAACTGATAAAAAAGGAGATTGTAAATGATTAGAGATTTGTTTGTGGAGTCACCACGATACACTGGCCAAGAATTAATGGACCGTTTGAAGTTCTTCATCGGTATTATTCTTGCATTGACATTGTTTGGTATTGTGTTTGTTGTGTTATACAGTTTAATCTTTGTTACACAACCACTAGATGCAATTAGTCCGGTTGATAATAAGTTCTTTGAATTGATTATTCCAATTGCAACATTCTTAACAGGTACCTTATCAGGTATTATGTTGGCTAGTACACCAGAAGCACAAGCAAAGGCACTAGAAGCAGCTAATAAAGGATGGGACAAACCCCCATCTCCACCACCTGCACCAACAACACGTAGTATCTCAGTTACACCATCAGCTGATGCACCAGTAACAGCACAAGTAGTAACAGGTTTTGGTGGTAAACCAGCACCTGCACCAGCACCTCAACCAGAAATCTAAGGAGTTATTATGAAAAACATTTTTTGGTCAATATGCCTAGTAGTAGGCCTTTGGTTCCCAGTATACAATAATCATGTATTTGCTGCCGAAATAAAAGAAGTTTGCCGTGACAAAGTGGATAAGGCAGGTAAACCAGTTATGGACAAGAAAACTGGAAAACCAGTACAAGATTGTAAGAAAATCAAAATTCACAAAAAACTAGAAGGCACAGAAGTACCTGTGAAAAAATAAATGGCAACTACAGTAGAGAGAATAGGTATTGTTGAGACTAAGGTCGAAAATCTTAATGAAAAGATGGATGACCTGAAAGTTGATGTAAAAGATATGCATGATTGTCTTGATAGGACCCGTGATGATATCAAAACACAATTGCAAGAGATGTATGATGCTTCATGCACTCAACATGCCTCTTTAGCCAAGGAAATTTCCAACATTAAATCTCAAAGAGATAAATTGATTTGGACATTTGCCGGCGTTGTTGCGGCTGGAGGTTTCTTTGCTGGCCATGCCGACAAGATACTAAAAATACTTGTCGGTTAAATACCAAATCTCTACTTGACACAATATTAAAGTTCTGTTACAATAGCGGAACTTTAATCACATGGTTTCGTTATGTCCGTTTATATTGATAGAACATTTTTGCTGAGGCTTTCTCCAAAGCTGAACAAATTCACACAGAAGAAAGATGACCTGTATAACTTCAGGTGTCCTCTTTGTGGCGACTCACAAAAGAACAAATCCAAATCCCGTGGTTACGTTTACCGCAAGAAGAATGACTATTTCTATATGTGTCATAATTGTGGTGTCTCTACCACTTTCTATAACTTGCTTGACAAAGTTGATCCAAACTTGTCGAAAGAATATTCATTAGAACGTTATAAGGATTCAGCCAGTGCAAACAACTATGTCAAACCAACCTTTGAAGAATTTAAAACTGAATTACCGAAGTTTAAGAAATCTTTGGGCATCCCATCAATCAAGTCTTTACCAAAAGAACATTATGCTAAAGTGTATGTTGAGTCACGCAAGATACCCGAGGGATTTCATTCGGAGTTATACTTTGCAGAAGATTTCAAGGGTTTCGTGGAATCCTTACAGATTGAAAAAGAAGGCCTCAAAGAGGATGATCCAAGACTCGTAATACCATTCTATGATGCCGATAAAAACTTGATTGCATTTCAGGGTAGGGCACTTGGTGAATCCAAACTAAGATATATAACTGTCAAGCTATCTGATGACAACAGTAAGGTCTTTGGTCTTGACCGAATCAATCAGGAAGAGACTATTTACGTAGTGGAAGGTCCTATTGACTCCATGTTCTTGGAGAACGCTGTGGCAACTGCGGATTCTAACTTGTCATCAATCAGTAAGTTATTCGACAAGACTAAAGTGGTTTTGGTATATGATAATGAACCACGGAACAAAGATATCTGTAAACAGATTGACAAATGTATTGAAGAACATTATAATGTAGTGATTTGGCCTGAGTATATTGAAGAAAAGGATATTAATGACATGATATTAAATGGATTCTCACCAGATGAAATCCAAGAAATCATAAGTAACAATACCTTTGTGAATCTTAGAGCTAAGATGGAATTTATTAATTGGAAAAAGGTTTAATTATGAATGTAAAATTGATATCATACACACAGGGAACAGACGGTAAGAATTTGTTAGAACAAGTTGCTTTTGCAGCTAGAGTCTCAAATCCTGCCAATCAAAATAATACCGAAACATCTGAAAAGTTGGTTCGGTATCTTATCAAAAACCAACATTGGTCACCACTAGAAATGGTGAGCATTTGTTTAGAGGTAGACACAACAAGAGATATTGCAAGACAGATTTTAAGGCATCGTTCATTTTCCTTTCAGGAATTTAGTCAGCGGTATGCTGATGCGTCCCAGTTAGGATTTGAAATGAAGGAGTGTCGGTTACAGGATACAAAGAATCGTCAGAATAGTATTAAAATAAATGATAATGATGCTTTGGTTGAAATGTGGAAAATTAAGCAAGATGTAATACTTACACATGCCAAAGAAACATATCAATGGGCTTTAGATAATGGTATTGCTAAGGAACAAGCGAGAGCAGTATTACCAGAAGGTATGACTGGTTCACGTTTGTATATGAATGGAACGCTTCGTTCTTGGGTTCACTATATACAACTCAGGTCAGCGAATGGTACACAGAAAGAACATCAAGACATTGCACTAGCTTGTGCTGATGCCATTGAACCAATCTTTCCAATGATTAAGGAATATGTAAATGTATAATGATGTAGTGAAATTTATTGAAGCGTGTGACCAAGAACGTAATGAAAAAAATGTATTACTTTATTATGACTTAATTAAAGAAGAATATACAGAATTTTTAGAAGCAGTTATTGCTGAAGATGATGTAGAACAACTTGATGCTTGTATGGATATGATTTGGGTTATTCTAGGTTACTGTTACATGAAAGGTTGGAATGTTGATGGTGCATGGAATGAAGTTGCAACATCTAATCTTTGGAAAATTGATTCAAAGACTGGTAAGGTAAACAAAAGAGAAGATGGTAAAGTGTTGAAGCCAGAGGGATGGACACCGCCACAATTAGAACAATTTACAAAATAATAATAAGGCAAAAAAATATGGAAGAGTATCTAGGTATTAGAATAGATTTAGAAAAGGATAAACTGTTTGATGAGTTAGGAATTAAAAGACTCAAAGAAAGTTACATGAAAGAAGATGAACAATCACCGCAACACCGATTCGCCTTTGTGGCAAAACAGTTTGGAACTGATACTGAACACGCTCAGCGCCTTTACGATTACGCCTCTAATCATTGGCTTAGCTTTAGTACTCCAATCCTTTCTTTTGGTCGTTCTAAGCGTGGGTTACCTATTTCATGCTTTCTTAACTTTATTGAAGATACAGCGGAGGGTTTAGTTGATAATCTATCTGAAACAAATTGGCTTAGTATGCTTGGTGGTGGTGTGGGGATTGGCTTCGGGATACGTTCAACAGATGACAAGTCTACTGGCGTCATGCCACACCTTAAAATCTATGATGCAAGTTCCTTGGCTTATCGTCAGGGGCGTACTCGCCGTGGTAGCTACGCTGCTTATCTCGATATCAGTCACCCTGATATTATTGCTTTCTTGGAGATGCGGAAACCAACGGGTGATCCAAACGTAAGATGTTTGAATCTGCATCACGGGGTTAATATCACCGATGATTTTATGAACATCATTGAAAAGTGTATGTTAGACCCCGAAGCAAATGATGATTGGAACTTAACGGACCCACATTCAGGTATTGTACGTGAAACAGTATCGGCTAAACATCTATGGCAACAAATTCTAGAATTACGTATGCACACTGGTGAACCTTACATTCACTACATTGATACAAGTAATAGAATGATGCCTCAGTTTCTGAAAGATTTAGGTTTACGAATCAACCAATCTAATCTTTGTTCAGAAATTATTTTACCAACGAATGAAGAACGTACCGCAGTATGTTGTTTATCATCATTGAACCTAGAGAATTATGATGATTGGAAAGATAACGAACTTTTTCTTCGGGACGTGGCTGAGATGCTCGATAATGTCCTTCAGTATTTCATTGATAATGCTCCTGATAGCATATCACGAGCAAGATACTCAGCTAGCCGTGAGCGGTCTATTGGTGTTGGCGCATTGGGCTTTCATGCTTATCTACAACGAAAAGGTATTGCCTTTGAAGGTGTGGTGGCCAAGGTCACCAATAATCAAATCTTCAAACATATCAGAAAAGGATTAGATGATGCTAACCAAGTTCTTGGACAAATACGAGGACCTGCTCCTGATGCTATCAGCTCTGGCCAGCGCTTCAGTCATCTTATGGCTATTGCTCCAAATGCTTCTTCGTCTATCATTATGGGAAACACTAGCCCTTCTGTTGAGCCTTACCGTGCTAACGCTTACCGTCAAGACACTCTTTCAGGATCATTTCTAAACAAGAATCGTTGGTTGGATAAAATTATTCAAAAACACGCAGAGATTCATCCTGAAGGATGGGCTGATGAAGTGTGGAGTAGTATCATGGCGAATGATGGTTCGGTACAACATTTGGAGTGGTTAGATGATAATGAAAGAGCAGTATTCAAAACATCTATGGAAATTGACCAACGTTGGGTAATTGAATTGGCTGCGGATCGTCAACAGTATATTGACCAAGCACAATCATTGAACTTGTTCTTCCGTCCAGATGCACACATTAAATACATTCACGCCATTCACTTTATGGCATGGAAAAAAGGATTGAAAACTCTTTACTACTGCCGTTCAGAAAAGATTGGTAAGGCAGATAAAGTATCTAAGAAAATTGAGCGACAAGTTATTAAAGAACTAGATATGGTTCAAGTGGCTCAAGGTAACGATTGTATAGCTTGTGAGGGATAAAATGAAAGATTACAAAGACTTTGAAACTCAAAAAGAAATATTGATGGAATATTTACAAGTAATGATTGCAATGCAAGATTGGCATGGTGTTGCCGATGTTGCAATGGACTTGAGAGAATTAGAGGCAAAAAACAACAACGATTATAAGAGTAAATAAAATGAAAAAAATAATTAGATTTACAGCATCATGGTGTGCGCCATGTAAAGCTTTAGCACAAACATTAGAGAATATTGAAACAAATATTCCTATTGAAGTTGTCGATATTGATGTACATTCGGACATTGCATCGGAGTATGGTATTCGTTCAGTACCAACTTTAGTAATGTTGGAAGATAATATTGAAATGAAAAGAATGACAGGCGTAAGAACAGAAAATCTTATGAGAGAGTGGATCAATGGCTAAAAAAGAAGTACTACAAAAACTAACGGAAGAAAGAAACTATTTTAAACCGTTTAATTATCCATGGGCATATGATGCTTGGTTAAAACACGAACAATCACATTGGCTTCATACAGAAGTTCCAATGATGGAAGACGTTAAAGATTGGAAGAAAAATCTATCAGCTAGTGAGAAACAATTTCTTACACACATCTTCCGATTCTTTACACAAGGTGATATTGACGTTGCTGGTGGATATGTGAAGAATTATCTTCCTTATTTTCCACAACCAGAAGTTCGTATGATGTTAATGGGTTTTGCTGCTCGTGAAGCGTTACACGTTGCTGCATATTCTCATCTGATTGAAACACTTGGTTTACCAGAAACAACATATAACCAATTCTTAGATTATCAAGAAATGAAAGACAAACACGATTATGTGTTAGACATTTCTTCTAAGAATGGTGATACCGCTTCAACTGCAACCCACATCGCCGTGTTCAGTGCTTTCACTGAAGGGATGCAGTTGTTCTCCTCTTTCATCATGTTGCTTAACTTTCCACGTACAGGCAAGATGAAAGGTATGGGACAAATTGTTACATGGTCTATCGTTGATGAGACTATGCACGCTGAATCAATGATTAAATTGTTCCGTACCTACATAGAAGAAAACAAAGAGATATGGAACGATGAACTTAAAGGCCGTATTTACAGCATTGCAGAAAAGATGGTCGAACTGGAAGATAAGTTTATTGACCTCGCCTTTTCTATGGGCGCTATGGACGGTCTATCTAGTGAAGATGTCAAGAAGTATATCCGTTATATTGCTGACAGGCGTCTTATATCTCTTGGTCTTAAAGGTATTTTTAAAGTAAAGAAGAATCCTCTTCCATGGGTCGAGGAAATGATTAACGCACCAACACATACAAACTTCTTTGAAAACCGAGCAACTGATTATGCTAAAGGTGCATTGTCAGGTGATTGGGGTGATGTTTGGGCTAACTAAAGGAAAATTATGAAGTGGGAAGAAGATTTAGTCGGTGATATACGTACACATACGGCATGGGATGATAAAGACGGTGACCGCCGTATTATGATTGGTGATAATAATCCATATTATAAACACGGAGGCTGGAAAGAAACATCCGAATTGAGCCGTGAGGCTTTACTAGAGAGATTCTTAAAGGTACGTGATACTTGTTCGGCAATTTTAGAAATTGGTGTGAGTAGAAATGGTCCAGATTCTTTCAGTCAGGTCTTTCTGAAAAATAAAAAGAAAGAAACTGTCTACATTGGTATAGATATTGATGATAAGTCATATCTGAATGATGTTGAAAACAATGTACATACTATTAGAAACAGCAGTTCGAATATTGATGAGAACATGAAATGGATAGATGAAATATTTGAAAAATGTAATCTAAAGAGAAAACAATTTGACTTTATCTTCATTGATGGTTGGCATAGTATCAACCAATGTTTGATTGACTGGGAATACACAAAAATTCTAGGTGAAAACGCTATAGTTGGATTACACGATACAGCTTATCATCCTGGACCTAAAGCATTCGTTTCTGGTTTAAATACGGATATTTGGCACGTTGAGAAGAATGCATTATCAACACCTAAAGATTGGGGAATCGGATTTGCTTGGAAGAAAAATAATCCATGGACACCTTTTGAAGAAGGTTACATTTGGGATATTGAACCAGCTGATGCCGATACAATAGCTAATTCAAGATAAAAAAGGAAATCAAATGACAACAAAAACAATAACAGCAGAATGTCATAATTGTGAATCTAGTTACGACATAGTTTATATGGAAGAATTAGTTTCTGAACAGTATCCAGAGATTTGCCCATTTTGTGGTGAACACATTGAAGATTTGTCCGAACAAGAAGAATATATAGAGGATGATGAACTCAATGATGATGAAAAATGGGACTAAATTGGTTATACAAAGAAGTAGATTTTACAGAAGATTTAATTGGTGATAATTATGGATTTGTTTATCGGATTACCAACATGGTAGATGGTAAACAATATATTGGTAAGAAATTCTTTTACACATCCAAAACAAAACAAGTAAAAGGTAAGAAGAAACGTTTCAAAGTTTCCTCGGACTGGCAAACTTACTACGGTTCTAGTGACATTTTACAAAAAGATGTTATACTACATGGCCAAGATAACTTTAAGAGAGAAATCATCCACTTATGCAAAAGCAAAGGTGAATGTGGTTACCTTGAGGCAAAAGAACAGTTTGTTAATGGTGTGTTAGAAAGTGATATGTATTACAATAGCTGGATTATGGTTAGAGTGAGAAAGTCACATATTAAAGGATTACAATGTTAGCGTATTTTAAGGACATGACAGACTTTGATGTTTTGTTTTGGTTACCAACAGACAAAGAAGATGTTATGAAGGTTGAGAGTTGTAAGTATAAAATACCAGGTGAACAAATCGGTGGAAGTGATTTAGGTCCAGAATATCATATTGTAATATTTAAATTTGATAATGAAACTGGAACATATGACCATGATAGATGGGATGCCATTTTGTCGGATCCTAGAGTTTATGTTTCTGGATTAATTCCACAATCATGGTATGGATTTGTGGCCAGAAAAACCACAGAATCGCAAGATTTTGTTGATGACATACTTGACAAAATTAAGAATATCTGATACAATGTTACTTTATTGAAACTATTGAAAGTTTATTATGATTCTCGTTGACCTCAATCAGGTTTTGTTAGCTGGTCTAATGGCACAAATTGCCAATACAAAAAATGTAAAGTTGGAAGAAAGTCTTATCAGACATATGATCCTGAATATCATCAGGAGTCACCTAAAGAACTTCCGTAAAGAGTATGGCGAAGTTGTGTTATGTTCTGATAACCGTAAATACTGGCGCAAGGAGTTCTTTCCTTTCTACAAAGCCGGACGTAAAAAATCACGTAAAAATTCAGACTTGGATTGGCATCTTATCTTTGATATGTTGGCCAAGTTTAAGGTTGAACTCAAAGAAAATTTCCCATATAAAGTAATTGATGTTGAAGGTGCAGAAGCCGATGATATTATTGGCACTCTTGTTCCCCGTCACATTATGAATGAAAACATCTTGATTATTTCAAGTGATGGTGATTTCTTACAATTGCAAATGTATAATGGTCGTAGTAAATACACCGTTAAACAATATAATCCGACACAAAAGAAATTTCTCATTTCGGAAAATCCATTGGATGAATTGAAACAGAAAATTATCAATGGTGATAAAGGTGATGGTATTCCAAACATTCTTTCACCAAGTGATACCTTTGTACGTGAAATACGCCAAAAGGTAATGACAGAAGCCAAACTCACCAAATTTATGTCAGAAAATTATACCGAATATGATGAAAATTCTAAGATTGGTTTTTCACGTAATCAGACTTTAATTGACTTGCGTAACATACCAGGTGAAATACAGTCTAAAATTATAAATAATTATGAAGAAACAGTTCCAGCTAAAGGTAAATTACTGGATTATTTTATAGCAAACAAACTTTTTAACTTAATGGAAGTAATCGAGGAATTTTAATGAAAAATCTTTATGAAGTATTTGATGAATTTGAAACTGCTAAAAACAAACAAGAAAGAATGAAAGTGATAGAAAGAAATTTGTCACATAATCTTACCAATGTACTACAATTAACCTTTCATCCAGATTTCAAATGGAAAGTGAAAGAACTTCCAGATAATTATAAAGTCCCAACTGATATGTTACCTGGATTAACATATGATAGCTTAAATGCACAATTGCGTAGACTTTATATGTTTAGAGAAGGTGATCCAACAGCTGAATCATTAACAGAAAAACGCCGAACAGAAATATTACTACAACTGCTTGAGGCACTTGAACCCCGTGAAGCAGAAGTTATCTTGGGAATATTTCAAAAGGATTTAGGCGTTAAAGGTCTTGATTATAAATTTGTTAAAGAAGCATTTCCGGATTTAATTCCATAATTATATAAAAGGAGTAAGTAAGTGTCAAAGTTTGTGGCTAAGTTTCGCAAGAATGATTATGATGATGATTTTTCACCAAAGCGTAATAGACGTAGGGATGAAAAAGTAGAAAAGAGAAAAATTAAGCATAATTATGATGAGTATGATTATGATACCAGCCTCGGATCATCAAAAAAGAGTAATAAAGTAAGAAAAAGTTACTAATGTTGTAATCCTACAACACCGCTTGACATTCGACTGAAAAAAGAGTATAATTCTTATTCGTTTGGAGTAATATTATGATGTTTCATGTGAATCTACGTAAGTCAAAGCAAAAAAATGTGACAAAAGCCGCTCGTGAGCAATATGAGCAGTGGTTGGCTTCACACCAAAAACCCATAGTCAAAAAACTACATACACCAAGCACCAAATTATCAGGATATTCTTTGTCGGCACCTCCTGGTCGTGAGACAAAGCACTATCCGTCATTAGATACAGGTTTAGGTAACGCTATGAAGGCTGCACCTAAAGTTTATACAGGCACAAAAGTGATGGGAATTGCAACAATGCACAAATCAAACGCTGTGCCTGTGTTTAACAGCGAAGAAGCTGTAGAAATTTCAAGTATGAGGCGATAAAATGAAGAAAAATTTAAAATTAATTCTAGAATTGAAACGTCCGGTTTGCCGTACGCCGATTAAGCCTGTGCAAAAACACAGAATTGAAACAAAATTTGACCGCAAAAACGCTAAAAAAGCGATTATGTCGTCAATTTATGAGTTAGGAGACAAAAATGTCGCAAAATACTGAACAAATGGTGCCAGCTGACTTGGTGTGTGATGAACTACAACCTTGGCAAAGACTGGAAAACGTTATGAAAATGTGGGCAGCGCAATCCGGACATGATAATGACCAAGATTGGTATAAGAAAATGAAGGAATACTATGAATAAGATATACAATTACGAAGAATTATTTCAGGATATTCCTGGAGACCCCGATAATTTCCTTTTTACTATTCCTCCAGAAATGTTAGAAGAAACAGGATGGAAAACAGGCGACATTTTAAATATATCCACGGAAAACGGATCAATAGTGTTGTCAAAAAAAGACACAACCGTAACATAAATTTGACAATCTAACATTGACTATGTTACAATAGGATATATTGTTAAGGAAGTAACATGGAACTAATCGACTCAAAATCATTATTGGCCAAATTGATGGCCACAGAAAACCTAACGGTCGAACACCGTAATGTTCGTACAGCATCCTTTGATGTTAAGAACCGTATTTTGGTTATTCCCACACTAGATAAAAACTTATCGGTAGCTTTGTATGACCTTTTTACTGGTCATGAAGTTGGCCATGCTCTCTACACTCCGATGGACGGAATGATTGAAGCGAAGAAACAAAAAATTAATATGAATGTTGCCAATGTGGTTGAAGATTGCCGTATTGAACGCAAAATCAAATACAAATATCCAGGTTTGAAATTACCTTTCCTTAAAGCATACCAAGAGTTGCTTGAAAAAGATTTCTTTGGTACTAGAGGCAAAAACCTAAATCTCTTAAATTTCTTAGACCGCCTAAACCTTTATACAAAAGGCGGCGTATCTTTGGGTATTAAATTTAATGAGATTGAACGTAGTTTGGTTAATGATGTTGAAAAAACAGAAACCTATGATGATGTTATTGAAGTTTCCAAACGTATCGTTGAATACATGGAACAGGAAATGGAAGAACAAAAGTCCAAAGAAAAACTACAACCACAAGAAGATGATGAAGATGATTTTGGTGAAGATTTTGATGGTGATTTAAATTATGATCCACCAAAAGAATCAGGTTCATCTGATGATGATAATACCGAAGATTCAGACTCCAATGAAGATTTTGATGAATCAGGTGATTTGGCGAATGAAGATGACTATGAAGATTCTAAAACCAATTCAGAAATCCGTTCTTTCACTGATGAAGCATTCCGTGAAAATGAAAGCCGACTGTTTGATTTTGGCGAAGATTATTTGTATTCTAATGTTCCTAAAATGGAAGTTGAAAAAGTAATCTATGAATACAAACCTCTATGGAACCGATACAAAGAAGAAGGTCTTTCAGTGCAAACTGATGTTTACCTAAAACTCCGCCGTGAATCAAACAAAGTTGTTTCTTACCTTGTCAAAGAATTTGAAATGCGTAAGAACGCTGACCAATTGAAACGAGCCACTACTGCAAAGACTGGTGACTTGGATATCAAGAAACTTTTCTCATATGGTTTCAGTGAAGATATCTTTAAGAAAGTTACAGTTGTTCCTGGTGGCAAATCACACGGCCTTGTGATGTTCTTAGATTGGTCTGGTTCAATGACCGAACACATTAGTAACACTATCAAACAATTACTTAACCTTACTTTATTTTGTAAGAAAGTAAATATTCCTTTTGAAGTGTATACGTTTGTTGACGATATTGATTCTGTACAGAATTATCGTCCTAAACCTAAAAAAGGTGATTTGGTCGCCAGACCCTTTGGTATCTGTAACATTCTTTCAAGCAGAATGTCAGCAGCAGAATTCACTTATGCCGCTTCTGCTCTTGTTTCTATGGCAGGCTGTGGTCCTAATGGTAGAAGAAGTAAACAACCATATTGGATGTCTATGGCTGGAACTCCTTTGAATGAAGCAGTTATCGCCGCTATGGAAATTGTTCCGTACTTTCAGAAGAAATACAAATTGCAAATTGTGAACACCGTGTTTCTGACTGATGGTGAAGGATCTCCAATTTCTGAAGTATATGAAGATAATTTTGGTAACACCAACTACAATGCAAGATACAACAAGAAACACCTTATCATTCGTGATCCAATCACTAAACATCAAGAGACAGTGAGAAGCAATGCACATTCATTTGGTCAAACAAGTGCCTTGATTCGTTTATTGAAGAAACGTACAAATTCCAATATTGTTGGATTCTATGTTCTGAAAACCAAAGACATTAATGGTTCTGCTGGCAATATGTTCTTTCCAGATTATTCTGAAAGATATAAAGTCAAAGAACAATTCTTAAAAGATAAATTCTTTGTGGTTCAAAACACTGGATTTGATGAGTATTATTTGCTCCGGTCAAACGGCCTAGATACAGAAGATGATGTATCCTTTGAGGTTAAGGAAAATGCCACTAAGCGTGGTATCGTTTCCGCATTTACTAAGTATGCAGGTAACCGAATTAACAATCGTGTTATCTTGAACCGTTTTATCAACATGATTACATAGGAGAGCAAATGAGCAACATATATTCAGAGTATGTTAACTTAAACAAAAAAGCTACAGTAAGTAAAATGCAAAACATAGGATATGATCCTATGTTTCAAAAATGGGAAGTTAGTTTATTCATTGATGGTCGGATGATGCAAAAAATCACCACACACAGTGAAGAAAAGGCTGAACAAGTTGCTGAAGATTTTGTACAGAATGAGAATGGTGGTGCTTCATCACTGTTGAGTGAATATGTCTAAGAAGGACAAAGATTATCAAGCCGCAAAAGATGTAGTTGATGACCTTTTGGACAGATGCAGAAATGTAAGAGAGTATAAAATCTCTTGTTACTTAGACGAAGCTTGGATTCCCTCAGGTTCAATGCCTTTTGATATTATTATCAGAAATGGTGTTGTGACCTGTAGGGTTTTTGCGGAGAGTAAATTGGAGGCAGCATTAAAAATTGCCAACGAATTACCTGTTATTATGTTTATTGATGATTGATTATGGATAAAAAAACTAAAGAAATTTTTTGTATTACACAGGAAGAATGTGCTGAGGTAACTCAAGCCATTTCTAAAGTGTTTAGGTTTGGATTTGATTCAGTACATCCTGTTACTAATAAAAGTAATATGGAAAGTTTAGAAGAAGAAGTCGGAGACCTCCTTGCAATGATTGACATTATGGTGGAAAAGTGTATAATCTCTGATTCTAATATCAATGCAGCTAGAATTGCAAAGAAAGAAAAATTGAAAATTTGGTCCAGCATTTACAATGACTGATGAAGAAGCTTTAGCAATCTATGAGGACATGAAACGGATTTACGGACAAAACTTACCGGATCCTGACCATGAACCTATACGATTCAAATATTATTATACATTATACAAAAAATATCATGTCAAGTAAGAATCCTAAGGACACTATATAAAGATAAATGAACGAAAAACAAAAAACTATTTTGTTTGTTATGGGTACCTTGCTATCTATTCCATTCACAGTATGGTTTATTGTATTCTTTCGTGATTTTCTCTACCTTTTCATTTTCATTATAACTTCATTATCTTGTATTATTATAACCGCATATGGTTTATACAAAGAAGTTCATGGGGAACTTAGCCATCGCCATTATGTACATGAATTGTTGTACCATGGTAAATCTAAAGAATATAAAAAACATTTGGATTTTTACTTAGACTATTTTGGAATGAGTGAATATAAATGAAAAAACTACTATTACTTTTAATGTTTGCAATGCCTGCCTTTGCACAACAACAAATTGATATGACAAAAAGATTGAAATGTTCAAGTACAGAATATGTATTTAAATTATTCAAAGAACAATTTGATGAGAAACCAGTTTGGCTTGGTAGAGATAAAGGTACTGATACTTACATTACACTATTAGAGAACAAAGAAAAGGGTACCTGGTCATTAATACAATATGATGCCGATTTGGCATGTATCTTGGGTGCTGGAGAACAGGGAAGACCGAGTTAATTGTGACAGGAATATTACGAAGTGTTCATTATTATAGATAATGGAGACACCACAATTAATATTCCAAAATGCAAAAAACATACCGCACCATATTCATTAGTGATGTACACCTTGGCACCAAAGACAGTCAAGCTGACAAACTCAATAATTTTCTAAAAAATAATACATGCGAATCCTTATATCTCGTTGGAGATATTATTGACGCATGGAGAATCAAACAAAACAAATGGCGTTGGAAACAATCACATACAAATGTGGTTCGCAGAATACTTGGCCATGCCAAACGTGGAACTAAAGTCATCTACGTAGCAGGCAACCACGATGAATTCCTTAGACCTTTTATTCAATACAACATTGGGTTCGGTCTGATAGAAGTAGTCAATCAAACAGAACACGTAGGCGCAGATGGTAAACATTATCTGGTCACACATGGCGACCTATTTGATGGCATTACAAGACTAGCCCCTTGGCTAACACTACTAGGAGATAAAGCATATGATTTCATTCTTAGACTCAATCGTCAGTATAATTGGATTCGTCATCGTTTTGGTTTTGGGTACTTTAGCCTTAGCCAGTTCCTTAAACAACGGGTCAAAAAAGCAGTAGATTTTATATTTCACTTTGAAAAGAATTTATCAGAATATTGTAAGAAACGTGGATTTGATGGTGTAATCTGTGGACATATACATCAAGCTGAGATTAAAGAAATAGATGGTGTTACATACATGAATGATGGTGATTGGGTGGAATCGTGTACCGCACTTGTAGAACACCATAATGGTAAATGGGAAATTATAACTTGGACCAAGGAGAGTGATAATGACAAAGACGATATTGATAGTCACTGACAATTTACCGGAGCAGATAAATGGTGTCGTTACAACTTACAAGAATCTGGAAGCGCAGGCTGTTGCTGACGGTTATAATATTGTGTATCTTGACCCCTCTAGATTTCCCCATATTGATGCTCCTCGCTATCCGGAAGTTAAACTCTCTTGGGTTCGTAAGATTGGTAAGAAGATTAAAGAAATACAACCAGACCATATTCACATCGCAACAGAAGGTCCAGTGGGGCTTGCTTGCCGTGTGTGGTGTGACCGTAAGAATCTTACTTACAATACCGCTTATCATACTAAGTTTCCCGAAGGCATAAAGAAGTTACTTGGTGTACCTGAGTTTATCACATGGGCTTATGTCCGTTGGTTTCATAAACATTCTGGTAAAGTACTCACTACAACAGAAACGATGGTCAATGAACTAAGAGACCACGGGTTCGATGGTAATGTCATTCCATGGACCAGAGGTGTTGACCGTGATGTATTTTTTCCATTAGAAATTACTGTTGAGAAAAGTCCCGTACTTGTGTGTGTTAGCCGTGTCAGTAAAGAAAAGAACTTAGAAGATTTCTTTGAACTGGACTTTCCAGGTTCTCACAAGATTATGGTCGGTAACGGACCAATGTTAGAGACATACAAGAAAAAATATCCAGATGTAGAATTTGTTGGTTTTAAAACTGGTTCGGCTTTGGCTGACTATTATAGAATGGCTGATGTATTTGTATTCCCGTCCCGTTGGGAAACATTTGGTATCGTTATGATTGAGGCAATGGCATGTGGTACTCCTGTTGCTGCCTACCCAGCACCAGGTCCTATGGATGTTATCCGAGAAGGTTCTACCGGATTTATGGAAAAAGACCTAAGTACAGCAGTATACCGCTGCTTAGCTCTTGACAGAGACAAGGTACTAGAGTATAGTATGGAATGGAGTTGGGAACATTGTTGGAAGATATTTAAGGATAACTTAGTACCAGTATGAAGCCAAAGATAGCATTATTTCTACACCAGCCAAAGTGTTCAGTACAATCTGGTAATGGTATAATGCAATCCCTTTCCCAATATTATGACTTTAAGATATTCACTAAACATAAAGTGGAAGATGATTTCTTTGACGATATCCAAATCACTGCGTTCCCCGGAGGCATTGGCGATTCCGAATCCTTCAAGTTCCTATTCCGAGAAAACGGAGACACCATAAAACAATTTGTGCGCCGAGGTGGTAAGTATCTCGGTATCTGCATGGGCGGCTATTGGGCTGCCAATCACTACTTTGACTTACTTGATGGTATTGAAGCACACCAATACATCACACGTCCCAATACAGACACCAGACGACCTCATGCCAAGAACCAACGAGTCCTGTGGTCTGGCGAAGAGCAGAGAATGTTCTTCTACGATGGTCCCGCATTTACTGGTCCTGGTCTTGCTAGGTCAGAGATAATTTCCTTATACCCCAATGGCGACCCAATGGCTCTTATACAGGACAATATAGGAGTTATCGGCTGTCATCTAGAAAGTACACCACACTGGTATAATACATACTCATGGATGAAGCCTCACTATCATAATGGGAAAGGGATTGCATTATACCAT
>Ga0247723_1000146_pt1 | contig 44366 bp, 64 predicted proteins | sample MSEWelMarce5H_FC_FD_189079 | JGI IMG/M metagenome (GOLD analysis project Ga0247723, IMG submission 189079) | Subsurface sediment microbial communities from gas well in West Virginia, United States - MSEEL Well Study Marcellus 5H_FC | ecosystem: Environmental > Terrestrial > Deep subsurface >...
TGCTAAAGCTATTTCTGGTGCTTTTGGTAAGGGCGGGTTTGTTGCTGGTAAAATGGGAGGCACTGGAGGCACTGGCACTGGCGGTGGCGGTGGCGGTGGTGGCAGTATGCCTAACCAAGGCGACATGCAAAACAACAGTCTTATGCGTCCAGGTGTTGGTCTAACCGACTTTACTAACTTTGCTTCTGGAATGGCTAAGGGTTTAGGAAACTTCCTTCCTGACGTGTCCTCAACTATTCAACGTGCTGGAACATACTACAATGCTACTATTATGGGTGGCTACAGAGGTTCTCAAAGAATTTCTAGGGGAGAAGTAGAAAACCGAACTTTTGGTGTCCTGTCTTCTATGGGCGGTATAACAAGCGCTGGTTCAAGCGCAAACGTCGCTAATATTTTTTCTAGCCAGGGTATGGTTGCAAGTAGCGATACTTACATGCAAAATACTCGTGCAGTAGGTAACGCTGCTAGATACCTAAACATGTCTAACGAAAAAGCTGCTACAGCTATTGGTGGACTAGGCACTGGTGCAAGTTCTGGTAACCTTATGAGAAACTTTGGTATTTATACCACTGACCCTACAACGGGTAAAGAACGTAGTATGAGCGAGGTTTTTGAAGACCTTGCAAGTCGTTTTACAAAACCAGGCGCAAATGCATCTGCTGAAGATGTTCAAAACTCTATTCGTAAAGGTGCTCTTGGAGCAAACATTGCTGCTTCTGGGCTAAGTGCTGACCAACAAACTCTTTTTAAACAATACCTAATTGACCGTGCTGGTGGCAACAAAATGGATTTGAGCAATCAATCCGCTATGGATAACTTGATGGGCAAAGCAGGTAAAATAGGAAATTCCAATCCGTTAAACGCAATGATGGACCTTGAGACTGCTGATGAAGGTGCAATGAAACAAGCTACACCTGCTTATATTTCTGGTATTGAAGGTGCAACTATTGCTCTAGTTGGACTAAGTAAAGTTGCTGGTGGATTAGCAGGAGTTATTGGTGGGGTTACTGCTGGTCTTCAAACAGCTCTTGGAGCTAGAACTACACAAGGCCTTATGACTATGGCAAATTCAAGCTTAAACTTAATTAGCTCTGGTATGGAAGCAGTTATGTCTGCCGACCCTACTGGATTGTCTAGAGCTGCTGCAGGTGGTGCAGCAGTTACTACTGGAACTGTTGGGCTTCAAGTTACTGGAGCAATTGGTGCTGGTGGAACACTCCTTGGTCTTGCAGAGAAGGGTCTTGGTGGTGGTGGGGATACCTCAAACCCTCTTGCTGAGTTAAACGGAACCAGCTTCAATCTTGGCGGAAATGAAAAAGTCAGTATTGGGCAACCAATAGAAGGAAAACTACAGGTTACTAAAGGGTTTGGTGAAAAAGTAACTTTTGGTGAAAAAAAAGGCGACCCACATTCAGGTATTGATTATGCTGCCACGACAAGTACAAAAGTATATGCAGTTGCTGATGGAAAAGTATCTGCAATAGCCTCAGGGCAGGGGGACAGTAAAACTGGAAACGGAAATTACGTTAAACTTGACCATGGTATTGGTAAAAATAATTTAAGAATTCACAGTTGGTATAAACACTTAAGTAAAGTTAACCCAGACCTAAAAGTAGACAAAGAAATAAAAAAAGGAACTTGGTTAGGAAATGCTGGTTCTACAGGAGATTCTTCTGGAGTTCATTTACACTACCAAGTAACAGAAGGAAATACTGACGTCGACCCTAAGACTATTGGAGCTAAACTAGGAAACAAAAAAGAAACAAAAGTTACCATGGCTATTTCTGATGCGGCCACTTCTCAACTAAACGCACTAACTAGTCTTTATGGAGGGGATTTAGGCGCTTTAAACTCTCTTTCTGCTGGAACTATTGGAGACCTTACCTCAAAGTATGGAATATCAAGCAGTTCTAGTTCTCCTGCTAATAAGTACGCAAATGCTGGAGATACAGGCTTATCTGGTGGTAATGGCGGCTCAGGAGGCAACGTTACTAACAACGTCGGTGGAATTACTGTAAATATTAAAGACTCTACACCGGAATCAGCAAAGAAATTTGCCGAGTATGTTCAAGAGTATCTAAACAACCAATCTTTGACATCTAACCTTGGGAGTCTATAATGGCTATGATTCAATCCGTACGAAGTAGCCTTGCTACCTCTGATTTAAAAACACGAATTGCTCAGCTTCAATCTGATATAACGGTACTTGATAATGAGATAGCAGCACGCATGATTACAGTAGGTGCTGGAAATAACCCAACTAATGACTCTGTTGTCGTATCAAAGACGGCTGAAAAAGCTACTAAACTTTCTCAAATTTCCGAGTTACAGGCACAATTAAATGAAAACTCTTTAAACAATTCTCAGTCTGCGATTATTGCTACTAGAGCTAATGCAAACACTGTTGTTCCTGGAGCTTTTATGGATACTCCTGGGTATAACGCAGGACACATAACAAAGCCAAGTAATACTATAGAGTACAATTCTCCTAGCGTTGTTGACGCATACTACAGCACTAGAGCCAGCTTCTTAACTGCTGCTGGGTTTTCTTCTAACCGACCTGGCGTGGTTTCTTCTGCGAATGAACTTTGGTCTGGCTCTAAGTCCAGCAAGGGAATGATTGTATCTTATATCCCTCCATCAAATGCAATTGAGTACCAGGGTAACCAGAAACCTCCTAGCTCGGTAAGTACTTATGGAACTAATTATGGTTTCCAATTTATGTATAACCCTGCAACTATTTCTATGGACTATTCCGGTATGCCTAACGTTGACCAAGGGTTTGAAATCAGTGGTCAAGATAAGTTTGTGTTGTATGGAACCAATATTACTCAAAGCACTATTAGCTTCCAGCTTCTTATTAACCGCATGTTTGACATGAAGTATTACGATGAAAACGGTAGGTTAAAGCCACGAGGACAAAAAGCTTACGCAGGAAAGCAGCCTAGTGCTGCAGCTCAAAAACAAATCTATACAATGGGAACAATGTACGACGTAGAGTACTTGCTTAGAACATTGCTTGGCTACACGCTTAAAAGCTATTTAAGAAATAACCAAACTGCTGACATGGGTTATCTAGGAGCTCGTCCTGTAGAACTGCATTTAGGTAAATCTCTTAGATACTTAGGCACAGTTACTAGCCTTAAAATTGAGCACGTAATTTTTAATGAACAAATGGTTCCGCTGTTTACTAACGTATCCGTAGCGTTTGCTCGTCTACCTGATTACCCATTGGTTAACAGTCCTACAGAGCCGGCCCCTGCACCTGAAAGCGGTAAGGGCGCTAATTTTGGTTACGGTAGAGATGACCAACGAGGTCAATATGATATGGGTAACCTTGGTGTTGGTGGCGGTGGCCTTGGAACAAACCCGTATATTAACTAAGGAGAGTTATGATTTATTCAGATAGTAGATACGCAACTGGAACAGTTCTAAAAGCACAAGATGCTAGAACTGGTGAATACGTCGTAGCTGTTTATCGTGATTGGCCTGTAATCAAGTCTCCTTTCTATTACTACACTTGGGTTGATGGAGACCGCATTGACCATATTGCAGAGCTTTTATTAGGAAGTGCTGCTTTTTGGTGGCAAATAATGGATTTGAATCCTGAGTATTTGGACCCTTTTTCAATTCCTATTGGCGCAACAATAAGGATTCCAAGTGTCTAGCATCACTCATAATAAGTACCGCAAGGGTACTAAGTTTAAAGTTAGTTGGCCATCGCTTCCGTCTTTTAGTGCACAGCCTCTTCGTATTGATTTAATACAGAAACAATACAACCATGATGTTGCGATTCTTGAGTACTCTATGGTTAGCCCTCTTTATTTTGATACTGTTAAAACAGGTGTTCTTGTGGAGTTTACGTGGACTCAAGAAGGTCTAAGCAGAACTTGGGTTGGCTACGTATCCTCTATTGATAGAATTGTTAACAGCTCACGAGATGTGGCTATGAAGATACATTGTGTTGGAGCCAGCTACCCTTTAAAACAAAGGGCGACTCGAGTTTTTTATAACTCATCTGTTCCAGAAGCTGTTCAGGTTATTGCTAAAGAATTTGGTTTAAATTACTCGGGAGTAAATGATGCAAGAAGGTTTCCACAGTTAGCAATGACTGGTCATTCATACTGGGAATGGATGCACGAGCAAGCTAAGAAAATTGGATATGGGCTTGTCATAGATGGCACTAATCTAACGTTTAAGCCTATTGACAACATTATTGATGAGCATTTTAGTACTACTCCTGTAATGAGTTTTGATTCTACTCCAACAGTCCTTAACACAATGTATTTAGACAGGACTCTAGATTACTTTAAGGCTTTTAATGGAGAGCATATTGAAAATGTGCCTGAGATGAGAATGAACAAGGTAGTTGGTGGTGTAGACCCAATAACTAACATAGCCTCTGTTCACGTTTCTAAGCCAAACCAGCTGGGAAACTCTGTTAGAGATAACGTTAGTGATGTACTTTTTAATGACTTTAAAACAGGCATAGTAGCAAATGGGGGTATTGCTGTAACTCAGGCTGCTGATGGAATAGCTAACACCTCAAGGTTTGCTTTACCAGCCCATGCCAAAGGTCAAGGAGACCCTAGATTGATGCCTTTTGGTACAGTTCTTATTCAAGGTACTGGCGAGCTTACAGACGGTTATTGGTTAATTAAAGAAGTTACGCACACCCTACACAGGGTTGGGGACTATATGGCTGAATTAAGGTTGGCTTCTGATGGCCTTGGTGACACCTCAGAATCTGTGTTTAGAAGCAGAGATAATACCACCAAGGGCAGTGTAAACTTGAACGAGGCTTTAAAGAACAAAGGCAAGCACTCTAAGTTGTTTTCAAGGTCAGATGCTAAAGCAGTATTTGGGCACCACATGGTAAAGGCAGACAACCAAGGGTATAACCGTACTCCTGCTGTATGGAAAAGTGGAAAGGCTAGTGCTGTTTGATGAATGAATTAACTTCTGGTGAGTACGCAATTAGCCTACCTTTTACAATTGATGGTTACGGTAATATTTTAAAAACTTCAAGACAGATTGAAATTTGGGAAGCTAGAGTCAAATCTGCTGTAGGAACTGCTTTAGGTGAACGAGTAATGCGTTCTAATTATGGAACTAAAATTCCTGAGCTATTTTTTGATACGCAAGATGCTTTAAACGCGGGTATTACTAAGGAAATAACTGCTGTTTTTACAAACTACTTGCCACTGTTGACCTTGGATAACGTTTATGTTACGCATGATGAGCTTGAAGGAATGACTACAGCTGACGTGACATACTCTTTACCTAACCAGGAAACTACAACTACCGCAGTAAGCATAGTTACTATAAACAAAACTACCCCACCTTATGAGGAGACCCGATGACAACTCCTGTCAGTAATATCCCAGTTTCTATCGACTATACAAGTAGAGACTACTACGCCTTGCGCGATGCCCTTATTCGTCGAGTCCAGGAACGAACCGGGGGTAAGTGGGCTGGTAATGACCCTTCAGACTTTGGTGTTGCTCTTGTTGAAACTTTTGCGTATATGGGTGACCTTATTAATTATTATATTGACCGAGTTGCAAATGAGTCTTATTTGGGAACAGCAACTCAACGACAAAATGTATTAAACTTAGCTTCAATGCTTGGGTATACTGCTGGTGGGTACACAGCAGCAACTGTAAACGTAACTTTAACTAACTCGATTAATGTAGGGTATAGAGGTCAAATTGGTGCAACAAACCTTACAGGTGGAACAGCAAGATTAATCATTCCTAATGATAACGTAAATGCTAATCCGTCTATTGGTATTGGAGATAAAGTAAACGTATCTGGTCTTTCTAGAAGCGAATATAATGGTACTTTTACTATTACTTCTAAAGATTTAGGTGCTAATTCAATTGAATATGTACCATTAAATTTAACAGTGTCCGCAGTTGGTGACGGAACAAACGTTGTTTTTACTACCTCGGTTCCTCACGGAATCCTACAGAATGAAATAATTACAACTTCTGGGTTTAGTACTGGAACATATAATTTGGCAAACAAAACTGTTACTGCTGTTACAACTAACACATTTACAGTACTTGCAAGTTTAAGTGGTTCAGCATCTGGAGGAACTGTTAAATACGCGGATATTTCTATAAACAATGCAGTAACTGGGTTTGTACATAATATTGGGTATGTTACGGTTCCAGAAGGAACTCAACTACTTGCAGAAATTTCTAATAATGGAGTAGTTTCTCAGGTTATATTTACCACAAAAGCCCAAGCAGTTATCCCGTTTATAAACGATGATGGTACTGCAGGAAGTAGCACTGTACTGGCAAAACATGGTATGGATGTTTCTACACTTAACTCTAACCAGGCAAGCACGGCACTTACTCCTGATATTAATGGAGAATTAATTGGTTATTCTACTGGTGAAGCTGACCAGGTATTAGCATTACTAGAATCACAGGTTGATATTAGTACACTTGTTATTTACGTTGAAAATGGAAATAATTTTGATACTTGGACTGCAACACAATACCTAGAAGATGAATTACCTACTGCTAAAAAATATAAAGTAGAAATTGACTCTGAATATAACATTTTTATTCATTTTGGAGACGGAGTTGCGGGAGCTATTCCTACAAAAGGAAACAGAATAAAAGCAACTTACTATAAAGGTGCTGGTTTAACTGGTAACATACCAGCAGGGGCTATTTCTCAAATCTATGATGTACCTGGAGCAACATCAGCAACTAAAACGCTAGTTATGTCTAAAGTTACCCCTTCAAACGCAGAGGCTGCTACTGGTGGAGATGAACCAGAGTCTATGGACAGTATCAGAAATACCGCTCCTAGAACTTTGCGAGCTTTAACTAGAGCTGTGACTTTAGAAGATTTTGCTAATTTAGCATTGTCTATCCCTCAAGTTGGTAAAGCAAACGCAGTAGCTTCTTTACCAACTTCTGTAGCTGTGTATATTGCACCAGAAAAAAGTGTAAATAACATTGAGATTACTCCAGGTATTGACTCTACTTCTAAGGTTGCCACTCCTGAACTAATTCTACTAAAAAGTGAGGTCTCAGCATTTTTGTCTGATAAAGTTCAGATTGGAACTACTGTAACTCTTTTGGACCCTAAGTATACTTACGTTAAACTAACTGTTAAATATACTAAGTACAGTAATTACTCTCAGTCAGCTGTTGAAGATGCGATTAAGGCACAACTTCTAAACAGTTATTCTTATCAAAATGCAGATTTTGCGGCAACAATAAGCCCTCAGATGATTGAGGATGAATTGAGAAAGATAACTGGTGTTCAGAGTATTCTAGTTACAGAGCTTTGTAAGCTTGGTGGTAGTGGAAAGAACACTATTGCAGGAGATGTTAATGAGATATTTGTTTTTGTTTCTGGAAACATTACTTTAGAAACAGCTTCTAGTGAAGCTCGTTTAGATGCCTCTGGTGGATTAGTTTCCTCTATAACACTTACTCCAACATTTAGCCAAGACGTGTACTCATACGCGGCGGCGACAAGCAGCTCAACAATTACACTAACTGCTACTGCATCTGCTGGTCAAACTATTGCTATTGATAATAAAGCTACTGGTAGCGGTGCTTCAAGAGTTGTCACATTAAACACTGGAACTAACTCTATTCCTATTGCGGTTACTGCTGCTGATGGAGTTACCACAAAGACCTACGTAGTAACGGTACTTAAGTCATGATAAAAGACTCTTCTGGAAATCAAAGATTTTATGGGGTTTACAGGGCTGTAGTCTTTGATAATAAAGACCCTAATGTCTTAGGTCGCCTCAGATTAACAATTCCACAAGTATTTGCGGATGTTCCTACTGGGTGGGCATGGCCTACAAGCTCTGCTGGTGTTCGTACTTCTTCTCCTGAAATAGGTCAGGGTATATGGGTTATGTTTGAGGGTGGAGACCCTTCGTTTCCTATGTGGACTGGGGTATTTGGTAATGAAGTAAGTTCGGATATTACTGTGGCTATTAAACCGGTTTTAAAGGGAACAATAATTCCGTATAACATCACTGTTGGTTCTAACACTGATGGCAGTAATAGTATCGATTTAGTTAAAAGTTTAATACGCGTTGCGTCTGTTATTGACGGCGGAAGCGCGTAAAATAGTAAAGAAGCCTAGGAGAAAAAATGGCAGCTAATTATCCAACAAATGCAGTAACTTTTGGTTCTGACCGAATAGACTTAACGAGTACGGTTGTTGCAAACGATGTAAATAGCGTTTACCGAGAGGTACTAGCTATTGCGTCTGACCTTGGTTCAGGCAATATGGGTGCAGGTACTCCTGGACTTAAATACAGTGCTGCATGGGGTGTCGGGGCGTTTGACAATGTAACTACTACTTGGAGTGGCCTTCAAGCAAGAATTCAAAATATTGAAAATGGATTGCATAGAACCTACAACTTCAGCGTTGATTTGCAAGGTAGGGCATCTTTTAACACAATTCAAAGTGTTGATGCAAATACTGTTGGTTTTAGCATTAAAACGGGGGCAGTAGCTGCAACTAGCGTTACGTTTGCTACTAGCGATGGCACAACTGCTACCTACACTTCAGCAAATAAGTTTTCTGTTGGACAAAAAGTAACTGTTACTGGCCTTAGCGTTTCCACTGGTATGTCTCTAAACGTTGTTCTTCAGACTATTACTGGTCTAGTTGGAACTGCACCAAATTACATTGGTTTTGAAATAACAGCGCCTGGAGTTAGTGGAGTTACTGGAACAGCATCTACGGGAAATACATCTTTAACAATAGTAGGAGATATTACTCGCGTTGTTGCAGGTATGACTGTAACTGGAACCAATATCCCTTCAGACACTAAAGTGTCTAGCGTTAGTGGCCAGGTAGTTAACTTAGACAAAGCTGTGTCGGGCCCTGTCTCTGGAAGCATTGTATTTAGAACAATAGGAACCTCTAGTGGTACTGGTGCAGCTACAGCATACCAAACAACTTCTCTGCAAAGGTGGCAGAAGTTTGATAACACAGTAGTTGCTTCTATTAGTCCTGATGGTAATTTAGTTGCTGCTGGAACTGCTTCAATTGGCGGAAATACAACCGTTGGTGGAACCTTAGCAGTTACTGGTGCTGCAACTTTTGCTGGTGCAGTAACCCTCTCTGGAGCGTTTACAGTAGCAGTTATTGATGGTGGAACACCTTAATTAAGGAATAGCATTGGCTAGATATAATACCTTTAAATATGGCTCTGGGCAGACTTACGGTGAAGTTGCTGCAAGCACGTACTCTGTTGAGCCTTTTGTCGCCTATGCGTTTGACTACCAGAAGGTGTTTTTAACACTGTCTCAACCACAAAGTGTTGCTGGAAACGCAATTGTTTCCGTTAAAATCATTCGTAATCAATACGCGTATTCTGAAACCCAGACTGATGGTGTAGTAATTTGGAGTAACACGTACTCTCCTATAGAACTTATAGACACCACGCAACTTGCGTCTGGAAGATTTGCATTTTACTCAGTTTGGTTGGAATTAGAAGATGATTCTTGGGTGTTAGCTGGTGAGACAGAAGTACTTGTTCCATCAAAGCACTCATCCAGAATTTATCCTAAGTACATAGATGAAACAAACACAGTTGTTCCTGCTGACGTACTTTTGCAAACAACCCACGAAAGACTTTTAAATTATATACCTAAGATTTTTACTGCTGAGCAAGCAATAACGGATAATCAAAATACAGAAAGCGATTTATCATTATTTTTAGAAGGCTTTTCTTTTACAGTTGATGAATTCTTAACTTATACTCAATTAGTTTTGCCAGGGTTAAGTGGCAAGTACAGTAACGCTGGAATTCTAAAGCTTCAAGGCAATCAGCTGGGAGTTCCTGAGGATACTGAGGGGCTAACAAAAACCCAAAAGTACCTAGTTAGGGATGCTATATACACCTACTCTAGAAAAGGAACTGCTGCTGGGTTAAATAGGTTTGTTAAAGCAATAACTGGGTATGTACCAACAATTACTGTCAGTAGTAACTTAATGCTTTCTCTTCAAGAAAGTACTTTTTATAACGGCATAGGTAATTGGAAAATATCAAACGGAACAGTATCTATGACCGCTACAAACACTTCTGATGTTCCTGCTGTTGGTGGCAGTGATTTAGTTGTTGATAACAACTGGATTGCAACAGTTGTAGCAACCGCTGGAACTTACCCAACAATTTCATTAGGGTTTGATTCACCAATTTTAACCGGTATTCCAGTTACTGCTGGACTGGAGTACTCCCTAAGTTACTGGATAAAGCGTAACAGCACTACGGGTGGAGTATTTGCTCAATCTATAAACTGGTATAACCAAGATGGTAAAAAAATTAATGACTCTCCTACACAAGTAGGTCAATCAGTTACTACCAGTTGGGTGAGAAAAACTTACACAAGAACCGCCCCTACTGGGGCTGTATTTGCTGCAATTGGGTTGACATTTAATAGCGGACCTATCTTCTACCTTGATAGAGTGCAGTTTGCATTATCTAGCCAAACTAACTATTCTGAGGCTAGAGCTGTCCTAATATCTGTTGCTTCAGATGCTGCAACTAGACTAACTAAGATTCCTCGTTTAAACTTTGAAATTACAAGGTATTTGCCAATAAATAAGGCTTATTTTATAACTTCTTCTAGTGGCTTTGAAAGTTCCGGAATTTCATCGTAAGATACTTACATGGATATCTTTTTTATAACTTTAGTAACTGGAATGGCTACGGGATTCACTCTCGAACTTCTATCAACAATATTTAGCAGAGTCTCAACTAAGCTTCTTAGGCTAGTTTTTGTACTCCCACTCTCCTTCACCGCCGCCTATTTTTTGGGCGTAACTTCGCCTATTTTATGGGTTGTAGGGGTGGCCGCTAGTTTCTTCACATTGTTTGTGTTGCGCTGGTTAGATAAACCTGTTACGATTCAAAATATTCGGCGTTAAGAAAGGTTCACATGGATGAGTTATTCCTATTATCGTTAACTCCATCCGAACTTCGTACTTATTTAGCGTTGCGTCATCTATCGAATGATTCTGGCCTGGTCAAGGCAACTATGGTTGAACTTGGCGAGGTGACTGGGTATTCCCGGGAGAGCATTCGTTTAGCTGTTCGTGAGCTAGAGGGTAAGGGTTTGGTGGCTACTCACCGTACTAAACGTAACTTGGGTAGGCTGTATAAAAATGAGTATCAGTTGTTGCAAGTTGACTTGGCATCAACAGCTGTCTATACTGATACTGATAGTCAGCAGACTACGTTAACTACTAAAGCAATAAATACTTCGTATTTATTGGGGGCTACCGCCCCGAGAGAGGCAAGTATGAAAAAGGAGATTGTTTTGAACAGATGGAATCCAGATGCAGATGACAACATTGCAGGTGTTGGTCGGTTTGATAATGAGATTGCTATTGCTCGTGAGGGTACCAAGGTCAGCAAACGTGACCCGAAGACTAGGTACCTACGCTCAGAGTCTGAGTGGACTGCGGCAGATGTTGCTTCAGAGTTTTCGTCACGGGTTTACGCTAGAGTTCGGGGTATTCCAGGCTTGGTGAACACCGCAAACGTTCGTGGTGCTTTGGCAAAGTGGCGCAAGGAGCATGGTATAACCGCTGATATTGAGCTTGAAATTATGGACATGTATTTTGCTGATGAACGTTTTTTGATTAATGCTAAAAAGAATCCAAAGTTTATTGTCGGCGGTTTCTTGAAGATGTTTACGACTCATTTGGACAAGGCACTAGAGAACCTAGGACTGCCTCAAATCCAGGCTGAGGAGCCTCTTGTTGCGGATTCTGAGCGCAGGGTATATGTTTATGCTTCTGACGGCAAAGCGTTTGACAACTCGCTTCCAGGCCGTAAAGCTAGAGACCGTTACGAACTATCTATCAAGGGAAAATAAATGGCATACAACATCGCAGAACTTAGTCCTCTCAAGAGGAACTGGCTATACCGCAACTCAAACATTCCTCACCGTTTCTTAGGTTTAGAACCGTCTGATATTGAAAAAGACAAAGGAACTTTTCCTGAAGAGATTACTGACTGGGTTGAGTCCGCTCTTCGTGGTGAAGTTATCAAAGCTATTGGAGGTCTTGGAGTAACTGGTGTCGGTCTTCTGTTTGACGGTAGTCCAGGCCTGGGCAAGACAACTCACGCTGTGACAGCAATTATGGAGTTTGTCCGTAACTTGCCTGAGAGCGATGACGAGATGCGTAAGATTCTTGGCGTATCAGCATCTGACTTTGGTCAGGCTATGCGTCCTGTGTACTACCTAACTTTTCCTGATTTCTTATCGAAGAAAAAGGCTACGTTTGACGCCAAAGGCGATGAGCGTGAGCTTTCAATTGCTGAGATGGAGGGATTCCACGGACGTTCCAAGATGGACCATCTAAACGTTCGTGTCCTAGTGCTAGATGACCTAGGAAAAGAATACGGCTCGAAGTATGATGACTCATCATTTGACGAAGTACTCCGTTCCCGTTACGATAAAGCTCTACCAACAATCATTACCACTAACCGTGACCGTGAAGATTGGGAGAAAGTATATGGCAAAGCTATGGGCAGTTTTGCTTTTGAGGCGTTCCACCTGGTTCGTCTTGTAGGAAAAGACCTTAGGAAAGAGGGCTAAAAAATGAGTGAAAACCGCAGAACAATTCAAATATTTATTTCTAATACGCTAAACACCAAAAATGCGTTAGAAGTAAGTGAAGTTTCAATGGATGCAGAAAGTACTGGAAGTATAGAGTGCACCTGCAAAGATTATAAAAAGATAGAAATTTGCAAACACGTTAATTATGTAATAAAAAAAATAGAAGATAACGAAGGAAGTTTTGGTCTACTAATTCCAGAAAATGTCCCAGATGAAGTAGCGTATCTTGCGTTTAGTGATTCTGACTCTTCTCGTAATTTCATACTTAACTACGGAAAAATAGAGGTAATGTAATGCGCGGAGGCGACATATCAAATGAAACGCCTCCACGGATTATCGTAATAATAGATGTGGTCTGTGAGTCAGTAATAAAAGAAGAACGTAAATTTCTTCGTGGCACACAGTACCGCACCTATTCAAAACTAAACAATCTAGCTTTATCTGAACTCTGGAGGCTTGCTGACCGTTATGGATTATCAGTTGAACTTGCAGCTTTTGAAGATGAACTTTGGACTCAAGAAACTCTCGATGCGTTTATTGATAAGCTTGAGCGTCGTGGTGGTAATCCATTTAACTACGCAGAGCTTTATGTAAACATCGAGGATTTTATTGGGGACTTACCCTATCGCAATAATTTAAAAGGTGTGATAGATTTACAAAGTCGTGTTGCAAAATACGGCTCATGGGGTATCGAACTAAACAACTTATAAGGGAGCACTAAATGGCACATGATAACGAATACAGGCTTGTAAGCAAGGTAATTGCAGAACGCCACATCATTCCAGTTCTAGAACACGGAATCAAAGACGACTGGATTATCGATGACGACTTGCGTCGTGTGTGGAAGTTTGTACGTGAGCACTACACAACCTACCGTGAGGTTCCAACTGTCGTTGCGGTCAAAGATAACTTCCCTAATTTTCAAATACTTAAAGTAGAAGACACGATGGACTACCTCATCGATAAGATGGTGGAGTTTCGTCGTAACTCTATAACTCGTCAGGGTGTGACTGAGGTTGTCCAAAAGATGACTATGAATGACCATGATGCGGCTCTTATGGAGATGGGTAAGGTAATAACTCTTGTCAATGACCAGGGTGTTATCGGTACTACACATATTGACTTGACTCGTGACCCAGACAAGCGTTGGGAAGAGTACGAGAACGTTCAAAACTCTGTTCTCCTTGGAGTTCCTACAGGATTTGAGAAAATCGATGAGGCAACTGCAGGACTCCAAGGAGGACAGTTAATTACTGTGATTGCTCCCCCTAAGACAGGTAAGTCACAGATTGCTCTACAGATGGCTGTAAATGTACACAAGTCTGGAATGACGCCTATGTTCCAGTCATTTGAGATGAATAATCACGAACAGTCACAGCGTCACGACTCTATGAGAGCACACATCAGCAACGCACGTCTTCGTCGCGGAAAGCTTCACCCACCAGAGGAGACTCGCTACAAAAAAATGCTTGCTTATATGGACCAGGCTCACCCATTTCATTTAGTTGACGCAGTCAACGGTTTGACTATTGACTCTTTACTAGCCAAGGCCGAGCAACTAAATCCAGACATTTTATTTGTGGATGGTGTGTACCTGATGCTGGACCAGGTTACTGGAGAGGCTAACACTCCGCAGGCATTGACTAATATTACTCGTGGTCTGAAGCGTGTGGCACAGCGTCTTAACATCCCGATTGTCATTACTACACAGACATTGCTATGGAAGATGAAAGGTGGAAAAGTATCTGCAGATTCTATTGGTTACTCTTCCTCATTCTTCCAAGACTCAGACGTTATCCTTGGCCTGGAACCCGTTGAGAACGATGATATGGTTCGTTTGCTAAAGGTTGTTCAGGCTCGTAACTGTCCTCCATCTGAGACGTCTATTACTTGGAACTGGGACACTGGTTGTTTCCACGACGAGACAGCCCAGGCTACCTGTAAGTTCTGTACTCCTTGGAGTCTCCCATAATGTATGACATTCCTTTAGCTCTTACGGCACTAGGTATTGACTTTACTGACCACGGGCATGAGGCACTGGCATTGTGCCCAACTCACTATGAGAGGACAGGAAAAGAAGATAACAATCCATCTTGGTGGATTAATCTTGACTCAGGACTACATACCTGTTTCTCCTGCGGATATAAAGGAAACCTTCTACAATTAATATGTGACGTTAAAGGTTTTTACTTTAATGGTTCATACGATTACCGTGCTGCTGAATCTTGGTTAGCTACTGCTGCAGAAATATCTATAGAAGACTTGCAAGCTGCTTTAATGGCCATGCCGTCTTATATAAATGAATACGCAAAACCCTTAGAGATGTCTGAGGCTCGTTTAGCAGTGTTTGTTGAGCCCCCACAAGAGGCCCTAGATTCTCGCAATATTACAGCCAAAGAGGCAGCTGAGTACGGTATTTTATGGGAACCTAAATCACAGACTTGGATTCTACCTTTACGTGAGCCAACTTCTAACAAGCTTATGGGCTGGCAGGAAAAAGGAACGGTAGACCGTACGTTTAAAAATCGTCCAGCAGGATTACAAAAATCCAGGACACTATTTGGAATCGAGAATCAAAATGAACAATTGGTTATTCTGGTTGAATCTCCTCTTGATTGTCTCCGCCTATCCGCTGCTGGTATTCGTGGAGCGGTTGCTATCTGCGGCTCATCCCTATCCGAAGACCAAGTCAAACTCATCCGCTCCTCAGGAAAAATTGTCGCAGCATTCGACAACGACAAAGCCGGACAAAAAGCCTCAAAAGAGCTCTTAGAATTTGGAATTAAATACAGTTTAAATCTCCACTTTTTCAACTATGGTAGTAGTAGAGTCAAAGACCCTGGCGATATGACTGATGAAGAATTGCGCTGGGGTGTGGAAAACGCCATATCAGCACTTTTTGGAGAATCAGCCTATGTTCAAGGGAACGCTCAAGCCGTATCAAGTTGAGGCAGTAGCCAAGATGGTAGAGCAACGCTGTATCTTGGTAGCGTATGAAATGGGTTTAGGAAAAACCCCGATGACTATTGCAGCCATTGAAGAGCTACGAAATAAAGGAAAGATGGCTAAACCCGTTTTAGTCCTATGCCTGGCATCCCTTAAATATCAATGGGAAAAAGAAATAACAAAGTTTAGTGACTCTTCAGTAATTGTTGTAGATGGAACTCCAAAACAACGAAAAGAACAATACGAAAAAGTCAATGAAAACAAGTATGTAGTAATGAACTACGAACAAGTTTTAAATGATTGGGAAGTTCTAAAGCAGTTTGAGTTCAGTGCTGTTATCTGTGACGAGGCCACGGCTATTAAAGGGTTCCGAGCTAAGCGAGCTAAAAAAGTTAAAGACTTATCTAAAAATATTCCAGTAAGGTTTGCCTTAACAGGTACGCCAATTGAAAACGGAAAACCAGAAGAAATATTTTCTATCATGCAGTTTGTTGACCCAAAAGTCTTAGGAAGATTTGACATCTTTGACAAGACTTTTATAGTGAGAAATTACTTCGGTGGCGTTCAAAGATACCGTAATATACCTACCCTTCATTCAGCTTTAATGAAGCATACTGTGCGAAAGTCTCAAAAAGACGAGGATGTTAAACCATACCTACCAGACGCTGTATACAGAGAGCCGCTATTAGTAAAGCTAGACCCTGGTGCCCAAAAAGTTTACAACTATATAGCAACTGATTTACTAAATCTATTAACTGAAGCCAAAGAACTATTTGGTGCAAACTTTAACCTAGCTGCTCATTACGGACAGGCTTTTGACCCAGGGGACCCAATGAACGAAATGCGGGGGCAAATTATGTCTAGGATTTCCGCACTACGAATGCTTTGTTCTAATCCATTTTTACTTCACAGCAGTGCTGCAAACTTTGAAAACCAAACGGGAAAAGGCAGCTCATACATACACTCTTTGTTAGAAGTGCTGGATGGAGTATCTAAAACTCCTAAGCTAGACTCAGCTATTAGCTATATCAAAGAACACCTTGATATTGACTCTTCATATAAAGCTGTAGTATTCTCATCTTATCTAGAATCAGTTGACAGAATAGTTGAGAAGCTGTCCCAGTCAGGCATAACAGCCGTAAAGTACACAGGAGAAATGAATGCAAAACAAAAAGAAGAAGCCAAAGTCAGCTTTCAGACTGGACATGGAATTCGCGTTTTGGTTAGTAGTGATGCTGGTGGCTACGGCGTTGATTTACCTCAAGCTAATCTCTTACTAAACTACGACCAACCATGGAGCTCTGGACTTGCTGTACAGAGAAACGGTAGAATTAACAGAACATCTAGCGACTGGACAACAATTACAATTCAAGATATCCTAGTTAAAGATTCAATTGAGCAGCGTCAGTATGATATGCTCAAGCAGAAGGGAGCCGTTGCAGGAGCAATCTTAGACGGAGCCAACATAAACTCTAAGGGCGGAGTTGACTTAACGGTTGGAAGCCTTATAGAATTTATTACAAATAAAATAATCTAAGGAAACTAAATGGAGCACTCAAAAGACGATTTAACTAAAATCGTACTAAACGTAATACATACAGAAACCAACTACCCAGAGTCTAGTATTGGATTAACCAAGTCTTTGTCTGATGAGTTAGACATTGACTCTATATCAATCATGACCATCTTGATAAACACACAAGAACAAACTAAGATTGAAATACCTGATGAGGACTGGGCGTCCTTGACAACAGTAGAAATTTTAGTAGACTACTTACTAACAAAACAAAAAGGAGAATAAAATGGCTAATCTAATTCCAGAAGAACCACGCGAGTTTGCTGACCCGGAAGACTTTACTACTCAGGTAGCAGAGTACATCCGCCTAAAGGCAAGCATGAAATTAATGGAATCTCGCACAAAAGAACTAAACAAACTTATCTCTCAAAAGATTGATGAGCAGGGCTATGAAGATGGCGACGGCAACTGGCTCATTGACCTTGAAAACCCAATTGATGGAATCTCTCGCCTAGAAAAGATGCGTAAAGCATCTCGTAAGTTAGACGAAGACGTAGCTGAATCTATTATCAGTGCTGCTGGTATTGAGGAAGAAGTCTACGAAATGGTAAAGACATTGAGTGAAGAAAAGCTCATGGCTGCTTACTACGATGGAAAAATTACCGAACAACAACTTGACGAAATGTTCCCTGTTGCTATATCATGGGCACTCTGGACAAGAAAGTAAAGATTAAACATGCCAGGTATGCGCAGTGAAAAAGAAATCCTTGAAGCTTTTGAGGGTCTTGACCGCGCACCCGGTTCAAAAAAGTTACGCAAACCGACCACCACAGTTGCTGAAAAACGCCGTAAGAAAATTATGGGTGAATCGAATGGATGGGATGCAACTCCTATCGTTCGCAGTATAAAAGGAGTGGAGACAGAGTTGTTTACAATCAGTGCTCTAGCACATGCGTTAGAGAAAACTATTGTTACTATCCGTCTATGGGAAAAAAAGGGTTACATCCCTGCTGCTCCCTATCGCTTGCGTTCTAAGAGTCTTAATGGTAAAAAGGTATTAGGTAATCGTGTTTATACGAGAGCCTTAATCGAGATTACCATTGAGGAGTTCACAAGGCGTGGACTTCTTGGTTCTGCTCGTGTAGAATGGAACCAACATCACGACTTAACAGAGGTTATTATTAATCGCTGGAAAGACGCGGTGGAAACCCGAGAGTCGTAAGACCTCCGACAAAATGAGAGCCGCAAGGCCTCCGACCGAAAGAAGAAATAACTATGGCTATTACACAGCCTTCGTTCAACGCTGATGACTACCTAGTAGAAGACAGTGAAACCGCAACACCAAAGCACGGCACCACTGTGCAGGCAGGATGGGGAGCAGCAGCTGCTTTCCTAAAGCCAATGAAACAAAAGAGTCTGTACCCTACAGACATGAAGTTCAGCGAGCAGGCACAGCTTGTGCGTTTCCTCAGTGACGAACCATTCATGGTTTACGAACTACACTGGATTGACGCAATCAAGGAAGGCCGTCGTTCATTCATTTGCCTAGGCGATGAATGCCCACTGTGCACCATTGCTGGTGACACCCCACGTCCAAAGTTCGCTTTCAACGTGATGGTAATGACTGACGAAGTTCCTAGCGTTCAGATTCTAACCGCCCCTATTACATTCGCCCGTCAGCTACAGGCTGCTAACGAGGACCCAAAGCTGGGCCCATTGTCTAAGCACTTCTGGGCTATCGCTCGTCTTGGCACAGGTCGTGAGACTCAGTACACACTAAACCGTGTAAAGTCAACTGACCTAGCAGAAGACTGGGAGTTGGATGCGGAGCAGTTGATGGCTACTCTGACCGATGCTGTTGCATACGGTCCTGACGCTATCTACGTCGCCCCACGTGAGGATATGCTAGCAGTAGCACGTCAGCTCGTTTCCTAACCAACTCACTCACTGTGGGGAGCCGGAGGCTGTTTCTCCCTTTCTTACTTCGGCTCCCCACTTCTAACATTTCAGGGGCATTATGAATATCATTACAACTGTTGAACAGTTACAAGAATTTGTGGAGTACTACTCCAAAGTTGATGCGTTTGCATTTGACGTAGAAACAATTGGCGACGACCGCCTTTACCCAGTCATCAATGATGTCTGCTGGATTTCTTTTGCTACCGATGGACGTGTTGATGTAATCCCTATGGGCCACCCTAATGGCGACCTTGAAGATTATGATAAGCCCCTTTTACTAGCAGGCCAACGTCGTCTAGCTGAGGGTAAAGAATTATTAGACTCACACTATTCAAAAGACGAACGCAAGTGGATTCCTAAATTTGGACAGCCACCAACCCAGCTAACACCCTCACAGGTTTTCAAAGCAATCCAACCCTTAATGTTTGGAGACCAACTAAAAGTTGGACATAATGTAAAGTTTGATTTGAAATCAATTGCAAAGTACTTTGGTGGCAAGGTGCCGTCAAAGCCATTCTTTGACACATTGACTGCACAGTTTATTATTAACAATCTAAATAAAAATAATCTTAATCTCAAGGATTCTGTAAAACGTGAACTACATGTTGAGATGGAAAAAGGTGTAGGAGAGAACGTTGCCTTACACTCATTTTCTGCAGTAGCCAACTACTCTGGTATTGACGCAGAACTAACCTGGAATCTTTATAAGGCACTACTTCCTAGAATCACTGGTGGACTTACTAGGGTTTGGAAACTAGAAATGGACGTACTTGCTGCCCTATGCGACATGGAGTTGACTGGTGCATATATTGACACTAAAACTTTAGAAGAACTTGCTGAGCAGATTAGCCAAGATAAAGAAAACGCCAAGGCCAAGGCGTTCAAGGTTGCTGGCGAAGCTTTTGCCATTAACTCTGTTCCCGCTAAACAAAAGCTTTTGTTTGATTCAATAGATGGTAAAAAGCCTCGCATAGTCCCTAATACCAAATTTAAAAATGTACTAACACCAAAGGGTTTTGAGACACAGCGTTCAGGAGGAACTCTTACCTCAGCACATTACTCAGTATCTGCAGACGCTTTAGAGTACTACCGCGGTAAAGATGACCTAGTAGATGCTCTACTGGGCTACCAAGACTTGAACAAGCTTATGACTACCTATGTAACACCTTACGCAGGAGGAACTGTAGAGCGTGAAACTAATGGTAAAAAGACCTCAACTGAGCGTAAGAGCCTTCTTATTAATGGACGTGTCCACACCAACTTTAAGTCTCACGGAGCCGAGACGGGTCGTTTTAGCTCGTCTGAGCCTAACCTGCAGAACATTCCTTCATCAGGTGACTACGGTAAATTAATTCGTAATCTGTTTGTTGCTCCTCCAGGACACAAGCTAGTTATTGCGGACTACTCACAGATTGAGCCTCGCGTTATTGCGTCGTTTAGTGATGACCCACTTCTGGTAGACAACTACATGACCGGTAAAGATATCTACACGACTATTGGTGACACTATGGGAGTTGACCGTAAGGCAGGCAAGGTTCTTGTACTAGCTATCTCCTACGGTGTAGGTCCAGACAAGATTGCTGCATCTATTGGGTGTACTTTACTAGAAGCTAAAAAACTTCTTCGTGACTTTGAAGCAAAGTTCTTATCTATACCTAGATACAAAGGTAAGGTAGTCCGCATGGCTAAGCAGTCTGGTCCAGTACCTTTTGTTGAGACTATATTTGGTCGCCGTAGATACATCCCAGATTTACTTCAGCGTGACCCAGGCCTACTTGCACGTGCAGAGCGTCAGGCTTTCAATACAGTTATCCAGGGCTCAGCTGCAGATATAATGAAGCTGGCTCTAGTACGTGCTCACTCATGTTTTATAGATGAGCCTGATATAAATGTAATATTGACTGTTCACGATGAACTTGTTACAATTACACCAGAGGACCGTGCAGACGAAGTAGCAGAAGCTATCCGCGTTTCCATGGAAGGAATACAACTTAAGGAGATTACTGTTCCACTAATCGCTGATGTGAAAATCGTAGATAAGTGGGGTGAGGCTAAATAATGGGTAAAAAGAAAAAGAAGGCAAAAAAAGCCTGGACAATAAATGACGTATCAGCCAAACTGCGTGAGTTTATATTAGACTCACAGATTCAAAATGCTCACGAGCTTAGCGTACTACTAGGCTGTGGAAGAATTAGCGATGAGCTGGCAGAGCGTGAGGAAGAAGAGAGCGATAAAAGAGTTGCAAGAATCAATCATTTAATCCCTCTTTTATTTGCACATGCACACGCACTAGCAGAAGGTTCAATTGAATATCAAAAGTCAAACCTTCCAGAAGAACTAAAGAGTCTATCTGATGAGATGTGGCAAGAAAGCCGTAAGTTGATGGAGCAGATTGCAATATCAGCACTTGTGGGTTCTGTGTCACAACTAGTAGACTTAGGACTAGTAAAGCTCGTAAAGGAGAAGAAGTGAACAACGCAGACTGGTGGGCAAAGAGATTAGGTCAACAGCCTCAGGCACCTCAAGGAAGACCTGACCCGACACCTTCAATGCCACCTTCACAACAGCCTTTGCCTCAGATGCCTTCCTTTCAACAGCAGGAGACCTCTAAAGCGCAATCTGCTAGCCAGACTGCTTCTTGTCCTGACTGCGGGTCAGGCAATTACTTTTCTATTCAAAATGCAAAAGCACGTTGTTACGACTGCGGGTATCCCGTGGAGCAATCAGGGTCGCGTTACGGTGGCCTCGCTGGTGCGAATGTTCAAGGCGCACCTAAAGCAGCAACAGGAAACAGCGGAACAAGTGGATTTAGTGCCATGCCAGCCGGCTATGGACCTAACGGACAAAAATTAGGATAATACAATGGATGAATCACAGGTACAGCTAATTAAAGATAAAACCTTCCTAGATATAAGAGCAAGAGTTGCAGAAATACTTCTAGACCAAGGAATACTAGATACACATGACGGAAAAGTTGGTTGGTGGGTAGCCTCTTCAACCCCTACTTTTATTTCACTTTACGATGTCTTGGAGGATGCCCGTGATTAATTCAGATGCACTAAAAGTGCTAGCACAATTAAACAAAAAGTTCGGTGAGAATACCGTAGTTATAGGAGCAAATATTCGTGGAGACCTTATTAGCCGTGTTACTACCGGCTCTACTACTTTTGATTATGTTCTTGGCGGTGGGTTTCCAGCTAATCAATGGAATGAACTCATTGGTGAAGCAAGCCACGGGAAGACAGCTATTGCTCTTAAGACAATCGCGGCTAACCAGGCGCTTAACCCAGAATATATCACAGTATGGGTTGCCGCAGAACAGTGGGTCCCAGAGTACGCAGAAATGTGTGGAGTAGATGCAAGTCGTGTTATCGTTATTGAAACTAATATTATGGAGGAAGCTTATGACGCGGTTCTTGCTTTTGCTGAATCAAAATCAGTTGACGCTATCGTTATTGACTCTCTTCCTGCCTTAGTGCCTGGGCCTGAGAACGAGAAGAACATGGACGAAATGACCGTTGGTCGTGGAGCCCTAATTACTAACAAGTTCTTCCGCAAAGCTGGAGCTGCTATGAAGCGCTCTCTGGTAGAGGATGAGCGTCCTATTCTAGGTATTGTTATTAACCAATACCGTATGAAGATTGGCGTGATGCATGGAGACCCTCGTACCACTCCTGGAGGTGAAGGCAAGAACTATGCGTTCTTTACTCGCGCAGAAGTTCGTCGTGATGAATGGATTGAAGCAGGTACTGGAACCAATAAGGTACGTGTTGGTCAGCGTATTAAGATTCGTGTTATAAAGAATAAGACCGCTCCACCACAGCAAATTGCTTATATTGACTACTACTTCTCAGACCACAGCATCTACGAAGCAGGAGATTACGATACTGCTAAAGAAGTTGTTGCGATGTCAATTGTTAAAGAGATTGTTGACCGTCGTGGTGGCTGGATTTACTACGGTGAGCGTAAGTGGAATGGACAAGAAGCATTTGTAACTTCCCTACGTGAAGAGGTAGACTTATATGAAGAGCTTCGGGATAAGGTCCTGAAAACCCCAACTAGCTTTATAGGAGCAAATAATGACTGAGCAACAAATTAGAGACCATGAACGCCTAAAGATTGTTACGTATATACGTGCAGTAGCAGAAGACCTTAGGAAGTTTGACAACGCTTACGATGCAACTTTTCTTGATGAAATTGCTGAAGTGTTGACCCACCCAGACTGGCCATCAAAGACTTCTAAGTTTAAAAATTAATCATGGCTAAATCTGAAGGTCAAAAACAGTCTCAAAAACACGAGAAAAGAATTGCCAAAGCAGTTGGAGGAAGTACTACTGCTGCTTCTGGAGCATTCTGGTCTCGTAAAGGAGATGTCCGTAACAACGACCTTCTAATTGAGCACAAATGGACAGGCAAAAAGACTAAAACCATAAGTTCTGCAGAATTGAAAAAGATTACTACTGAAGCTATTATGGATGGTAGACTACCTGTTTTTGGAATACACCTTGATGGTGAAGACTACGTCATTCTTTTAGAGACAGACTTCCTGGAGATGTGGAATAATTCGTGAATTTCTATTATGATGAAGACCTGCTTGAACAAGCACGTTGCTCTGGGATAGAAAACCCTGATATATTCTTTCCTAACAGAAACAAAGATACCTACAAGCAGGTTGCTGCTCAGGCAAAAGACTACTGTTTTGGCGTTGGTGGTAAAGACCCGTGTCCAATTAGGGTTAAATGTCTGTGGCAGGCAGTAGAATCAGATGAACAACACGGTATTTGGGGCGGCCTATCACACCGTGAACGAAACGCACTTGTGCGTAAGTGGCAAAAGAAGTATAAAAATACTATGACTTTGAAAGAATATATCTTTCAATTAGATAAGAAGGAAAAATAAAATGGCAGTATCTAAATCGGAACTACAAAAGTTCTTAGAAGCTAAAAAGAAACCATATCGTTTACTAGGGGATATTGAACGTCATCTTTTACAACGTCCAGTAGGTGACCGTAGTACTACCGTTCTACACCCGTCTGAGATTATTAAGAAAGATTGGTGCAAGCGTGCATCTTACTACTTGCTACAAGGCCACACAAAAATTGCAGAAAAGCCTGCCCTACAACTTCAAAGCATCTTTGATGAGGGTCACGCAATTCACGCTAAGTGGCAAAAGTATTTCCAAGAGATGGGTGTTATACACGGTAACTTTGTATGTGCGGTATGTGACAAGTTTACTTGGGGAACATCACCTAAGACCTGCGAACACTGCGGTGCTCCAGAGCACAAGCTGACCTATGCTGAGGTTACTCTAAGCGACCCATCACTACGTATCAAAGGACACACCGATGGTTGGATTAAAGGTCTTGGAGAAGACACTCTTATTGAGATTAAGTCTGTAGGACCAGGAACCATTCGTTCAGAGTCCCCAGGCCTTATGTATGATGCAAATGGTGATTTTATGGAGGCATGGAAGAACGTCAACCGTCCATTTAGCTCTCACATCATGCAGGGCCAGGTTTACCTAGAACTTTTGAAGCGTATGGGAACCCCTGTAAACGAGATTGTTTTTATTTACGAGTTAAAAGCTAACCAGGCCTACAAAGAGTTTTCTGTAAAAGCAGACTATGAGTTAGTACGTCACATCTTTGATGGGGCTAAGATTGTGGTAGACGCAGTAGATGCCGGAGTTGCACTTTATTGTAGCAACAATCCTGGCGGAACTTGCAAGCAGTGTGAACCTTATAAGGAGGACTAATGTCAGCTCTAGAAAAGTTTAAAGACTGGGGACTTACGTTCTACAAGCCAGAAGGCGAGCAAGTACGTATCCCATCAGATATTACAGTCATTGGTTCTGAGGAGTTGGGGGAGTTGTTTACTCGTTTAACTGCATGGACTGACTATATTAACTCTCAGTTGACCATGGCTCAGCTGGAAGAGCGTGCTGCTCTTAAAAAGAAAGACTTTACTGAAACCACCATGCTTATTAAGCGTGTTGGGTCTCAGGCAAAGGGTGAGCGCATTACTGCTATTAAAGCAGAAGTCTCTATTAACCCAGAGATTGTACAACTTGACAACGATTATGAAGAGAAGTACGCTTATCGTAAGTTAGTAGAGATGCTACTTACAAATCACGAGCGCGACCTATCCTTGGTTAGCCGTGAAATTACACGTCGTTCAAACGATTTTAGGAGAAACATATAATGGGATACATAAAAGAGATGTACACAGATATGCACACTGAAGGAACTGAGCTTGGAGAAATCAAGGACCTTCCAGATACAATCAAAGAGATGATTCGTAATGGTAACCCTAATGGGGCATTTGAAGAAGCAATTCAACAAAAGTTCCAGCACGCTAAATCAGTACTTCTACAGAAGCATAAAGATTATGGGCCAAAGAATATTGCACTGAGTCCAGGCGGTCCACTCAATGGACTTCGTGTTCGTATGTGGGATAAATTTGCTCGTATCAATCACCTGATTGACACGGGTGCTACTCCAGAAAACGAAAGCCTAAAGGACTCGTTTTTAGACATGGCAAACTATGCCATTATTGCAATGCTAGTTTTAGATGAGGAGTGGCCAAATGAGTAAGGCAACCGGATTTGAACCACGCTTTGACCGCGACATGGAGCGTGGAGAAGTAGGCGAACAGTTACTAGACTTACTATTTGAGGACAGCAAAGACCCTAATGTAACTATTGAGGTTAAGACTGACTACCGTACCAATGAGACAGGTAACATCTACGTAGAGACTCACAAGTATCGTAATGGTAAGGTAGAAGACGCTGTTCCATCAGGAATTTACGGTACAGAGTCTAAATGGTGGGCCCAAGCATCCCCAGATGGTACCGCAGTACTGCTAATTAAAACAGAAGCACTACGTAAGTATATTGACATTGTAGAGCCCCCTAAGAGCTCCCAGCCTATTTCTAACGCCCATTCTGCAGCTAGCCTTGGGCTACTTGTTTCTATGAAGGGCTTGATGAAATACTTAAAGATGTGGAAGTCTACGGACTAGGTATATCATGAGTATTAAGGAGTTCGACGGAGGCCTAAAAGAAGGCAACCAAGAAGTAACTATAGGCATTGACCAATCACTAACAGGGTTTGCGCTCTCAGTAGTTTCCGTCGAGTTCCCTAATAAACATATGACTTGGGTTTATAAATCCGAGTTTCGAGGCGTCCAACGTCTTGTTGATATCTATAACTGGCTTGACGCAAAATTCACTGAGTTTATGTGGAATGGCTGGGACGTAAAAGACGCAGCTATGGAAGGCACTGTTTTAGCATCTCATTCCGCACTAGCCCTAGGAGAACTAGCCGCTGTAGTAAAGTTAGTCCTTTGGTACAAACTTCCTGAGCCTCCCCTTCAGATTCCCCCAATGACCCTGAAAAAGTACGCTACAGGAAAGGGTACTTCCAAGAAACAAGAAATGCTTCTACAGATTTATAAGCGTTGGGGAGTCGAATTTAACGACGATAACGCCGCAGATGCGTATGCTCTAGCTAGACTGGCCTCTGGGTCAGCAACCGGTGCGATTGAGCTAGAAACCCAAGAAAAAATAAAAGACCCTAAATATAGAGATTTTATTCAATAATTACTCTATTCTTTAATAAGAGGACGGCACATAACTCGTATATTAAAGGACTACAAATGAGTGAAGAAGTCGTACTCCCACCATCTACCGAAGAACCGTTTCTTCGTGTTTCTGCTGGGTCTAATCCACAATCCGTTGCATCAGCCATCGCACACGCTATCTATGAAAAACGAGCCGTTCAGGTTCGAGCTGTAGGTGCAGGTGCGGTAAACCAAGCTGTTAAGGCTATCGCTATTGCTAGCGGTTACGTAGCCCCACGCGGCATGGTACTAAGTTGCAGACCTGGTTTTACAACAATTGAATCTCGCGATGGCGAGATAAGTGCTATTGTGTTTGCCGTTACTGCAGTATAAAAAAGGTTTACTCTTATATAGAGATGAAGGAGCCATTATGGCAACTAGTTACAGTGTAGGTCACGGCCAAAGACGTCGTGCAGGAAATACCAAATCAAGCTATACAGAAGCGGCAGGAAAAAGCATGACACGTAAGTACCCAACAACAGATGAAGCAATGTCTAGTGCAGCAGCAATGGGAAGCCCACGCGCAAGCATGGCGTCAAATCCTATGGCAGTATCTGCAGATGCAACCATGAGCTCAGTTGACGAACTAAACCCAGGACAGCTTCGTGGTGCTCTAATGCCTAAGAAGAACGTTCAGGCAGGCGACCCAACAGGTATGGGAACAAAGCAGAACCGCGTAAACGTTCCTTACAACGAAAAGCTTGGTGCCTCATACCGAGTTAGTGTTCCTTTCACCCCAACCATTGACCCAGCAGCTGGTCCTACAATGCAATCAGCACGCATTGTTCCGTCAATTTCAGGTCGTGCAAATCCTAACTTTGAATCAGGTATCCAAGGCTCTAGCTACTAGGAGTTAACCTTGTCAAGTCCATCTGACCTAATGGGTTCAGGAAACTCTGGCCTTTCTCTCTCTACCGACTATGGTACAGGGCAATACAATGGCAACATGTCTTACGAACAAAACGTACGACCTCAGTCATCCCCAGATGTTTTGCCATTTCAAAAAGGAACTAGCGGAAGACAAAACCGAGCTTGGGCCTTTAGACAACAGGTTGGTTTTATGGGCTCTATTATGAACCAAGATTCCGAACCAGTTCAAATACCACGTTCTGACCCAGGTGTTGGAAGACAGCAGGATGGTGCCTAATGGCTGGTCCAGTAAATAACTTTAGCCCTAATCAAAACTGGCAATCTATTGGCGGTAACGGGTTCAGTGGTTATAACAACCAGGGTGACTACGGAGGCTCTGTAGCTCGTGGTGAACTTGATGCCATTCGTATTGGTACAGGACGAGTTCCTTCTGCTGAATACCCAGACGGTTATCTAGGCACAATCCGTTCACGACGTGATGACCGCTTACTTGACTCTATTAAGAACCGTGTAGGACAGAAGTCATATCAACGTGGTGTTCACAAAGGTGAACGTATTGAAGGTTCAGCTTACTTCTGGACTCCAGAGTTCAACGACATGATGGGTATCAGACGTCAGATGCGAGCAAAGCCAGTCAACGTTAACGGGACTATGGTAATGCTAACTCCAAAATACTCTCCACAGATGCAGCTCATGCCGGCACCTCATCTAGTTAACGATGGTAAGGCAAACACCGTTGCTAACCAACCAACAGCTTTTGATGCACAGCGTGCAAACGCACTCAATTACTTGAAACCTGCGTGGAAATAATGTCACAGTTTGATGGTAATTATGATTATACAAAGCCTTGGGCAGGTCCGGGTGATTCAGGATATTCTGCGTATGGCAACTCTGGCACCCCTAAATGGTCTTATAATGGACCGTGGGCTTCTAATATGGAACGCCTTACACAGCAGGCGTTGTTGGCAGCAACGTTGCCTGGAGCACAGCTTAGGCAACTAGTTCGTCCACCTCTCCCGCAAATAAGATTATTCCCAGAGCTTTTTGGTTATGGGAGTCCTCGTCTTCAACCAGGTATTGAAGATGTGGTTTCAGTAGACAGAGTTTACACAGACCCACGAGTTTCATGGTTCTCAGGTTCACCCGCAGGCTACTCTGGAAGTAGCAGAAATGATTTAGGAGCTAACTAATGGCTGAGAAGAAAAAATATAGAGGAGTACGCAAGTCAAACCTAAACGTTGAGTTTGGTATTCCTAAAGTAGAGCTCCCGCAACAAGAGACCGACAAGCCTCAGATGGGTAGCGAAAACGTTGTTCCTGCCGTAATTCCTGAAGGAGAAGACTACACAGGTTCTGCAAAGGGTGGCGGACTATCAGGTACCCCTAAGATTTTTAGCGGTGGACGAATGGTTATTGACCGTTCTGCAGCAAGAGACGAAGACACTGAAAATAGAATTAAAGAAGTTTTAAGCGACGCCAGACTAAACAGAATAGTTAAAAACGAAGACTGGGATGCTGCAGCAAAGCAGGTAGCTAAAGGCGCAGAGCCTCTTGCGTTAGATGCAAATGAGTCTTATGACCACATATCAGAAACTCATGCAACACTTAAAAGCTTTTTAAGTAAACTTCCTGAGACTATTCTTAGTAAAGCAGACGCTCACGATGAGGCCGCCAAAGCAATCGATAAAATTAAAGCAGGACATCCTGAAGTTCAAAAGCAACGAGCCATGGCTGATAAACTTCGTACATTTGTAGGAATACCTTCAGGTATGACTAACATCCACGAACTACGTAAAGCAAAAGACGCAGTCATGAGCGGTGGCGGTACACTAGACAACAACCTAGAGTACCAGTCAAAAGTTGCTAACAAAATTGTTACAGCCCAAACCAACCTTGCAAAACTAAAAAGAGGGGGAACGACATTTGTGTCAGACTCCCCTGAGGTCAACCACCCAGCACTAAAAGCTGCTCACAAAGAGGTTATGAGTATTAACGCCTCTCTCAATAGCATTTTAAAACCACTGGGAATATCTTCTCCAGTACCAACCTCTCAACTAAAGGTTTTAGACAAGTCAATTGGAAAACTACAGGAGCCTAGTAAAACAGTGTCTCCAGAAGAATACCGCGACCCTCATCCAGAAACCGAAAAGCTATCAAAAGCTGGCCACATTTGGGGAGAAAAACCGGGTCTAGGACTTACAGACAGCACTAAAAACTTTAACCCTTATGCCGCAAAAGATGTTCGTGAACGTGAGCAGATTCCTTTGACTGAAGAGGGTGAAAACTATATTAAAAAAACTTATGGAAAAAACCACCCAGTAATGACTAGATTTAGGTCAGCAAAAGCTTCCCTAAACAAAAAGAACATTCTCAAAGCAAAACTTAGAGATGCCACCCCTGCAGCTGACGGTACTCCTAGTGGAAAGAGAATTACCCCTAGAATTGACGATTTATTGTCAACAGATGACGGTAGAAATGACGAACTAAAAGACAAACTTACTATGGGACAGTACTCTGAAGAAGCCCAACAAAAGTCTGGTGCTAATCCTGCGGCTAAGTTTGTAGATACCTCAGATGCAGGAACTATTGCTAGAGGAGCACGAGCTGCAGCAATGGAAGGTGCAAATATTGATAGAGAAGCAAAGAAACTAACTGAACATCACGCTAACCAAGCTTTTGAATCTTTAATTGCAGGTAAGTCTGTTCCATTAGCAACTGTTAACTTTATTGCTGGGCATCCAGAAGGAGACCAAATCAGAGAGCGTGCAGAACAAAAAGCAGCCGCACATATTAGCGCAGTAGCTGCCTTTAAATCAAACCACAGACCTACTATGGAACACCGTGTTATTTTGGGCCCAGCTGGACTAAGAAGAGCTCAAGCTCAGGCTGAATCTGGTGAGTAACAATGGCAGTTCACGTATACGAAGTTCATATAAAGACTCCTTCTTCTAAAAATTGGACCTTTCATAGCGAGCACACAAGTAACACCTCTGCTTTGGGTGCTGCAAACAAGTTAAAAAAAGCTTCACTTAGTAGCGATACTATCCGAGGCACTCAGATAAAAGTAATAAAAATAGAGCACAAACCAGTTTCAGAAACAGTTTTATCAACACCGGCAGCAGTATCTAAAAAACCTCCTAAAAAGGAAAAGCCTAAAGCTAAAACAAACTTAGAGAAAATGACAGACACTAATGCTAAACCACACGCTAGAACCCCTAGGGAACCTTCAAAAAAAGTTAGATTACCTAGAAAACCAGGAAAAGTAGTTGCAACAATGCCTGGTAATACCCCGAAAAGAGGAAGATAATGTCATCAGACGGAGACGGCGGAGAGATGATGGAGCTTCAGGCCTATGATATTATCAAGAATGGGTCTAGACCTTGTCCATCATGTAAAACAATGATGAATCCTGTAGAATTCTTATATGGAAAAGGCGTATGCCCAGAGTGCCTGGATAAACGCAATGAACTACGTATTAAAGGAAGGCTAGCATAATGGCTGGTAAAAGAAATATTGGTGGTAACCCTGCAGAAGAACTAGCTCCGGCATCTTCAACCCCTAAGAAAGTTATTCTTCCACAGTTTAGCGATTTATGGAAAAGTTCAGAGACACCAGCTCCAGCAATTTCAGATGAACAACTAGGTAGTGTTCAGGTTGGTGGTGGAGAAACACCTGCTCTCCGAGAAGAGCGCGAAGCCATGCCTGCTGACCCATTTGCTGAAGAAAGTAAATCAAGACGGTTTGTATCTGCAGTTTCAAATCTAGGTAGAAAAGGGTTTGTAAACCCAAAGAAAAAAGTTAGCTACAGAGACCAGGCTATTATACGCCATGGAGACCTTACTGAAATAAGTGGTTCCCTTGCTAGCAAGGTTGAAGAACTGCGTCGTCAAGTTCCTATCACTGAAGATGGAAAAGCTAGTTCAATGTACGACAGAATTCACTCCATTCTTGACCTAGCAGACCACCACATTGCTCAAGCAAGCATTGAGCACATGCGTGGCCACTATGGGGTTGGTTACCTTGACTCCCACCCAAACATGGATAACAAACCAGTTGATGGTGTTGGTATGTCTGCAATTAAAAAAGCAGCACAAGCAAGAACAGATGCTAAAGGGTTAATCTCTGTTGCACCAATTATGCCTAAAGGTTCAATTAACTTTACAAGACGCGCTGCTGAACTTTTAAAGCAAGCATCTGCACACTTGACAACTATTAGCGTTCAAGGTCAAGCAGCAGCAAGACAAGACAAGCGCCTAACCGCACCAGACCCTCATGACGTTGACGGTGCTCTTCAAAAAAACATCGATGATATATCAACCGAATATGCTAATACTATTGACGTAGGCCATAAACTTCAAAATCCAGACAGACAACAGCCAGAAGGTATGGCATCAGCAACTGCAGAAAGAGAAGAATCCAAGAGAATAAACACTCCTGACTTCTTGTCTGCAATGGGTGAGCCAGAAATTGGTGCATCTAGAGCCGCTGATATTAAGTCTATGTTTGACAGACGAGGAAAAGCTCCTCAGGTTCTAGCAGTAGCTAAAAAGGCTCACGCAACCATTCAACGTACACTAGCCTGGAATGCCTTCCACAGAATTTTTGGTGCAAAACTTGGTGCTAATGAAGCGGCACAGGCTGCCAATATGGACTTTATCAAGCCTACATTGCACCGAAATGCTGATATACGTACTGGTAATGACTACGAAGCAGCAAAAGTTCGTACACTAAGACAGCAGTACCCCGTTACTCCAGTATTTGCAGACATGCCTGTTGCTGAAAAAGTTGCCAGAGATTTGGCGGGACGAAACGTTTCAGTAGATAAGACCACAGATTTACCAGCAGATAGCCTAATGTCAAGAGCTAAAGAAGCTATTGACAAAGCAAACGCATCGGGAGACACAGAGACCGCAGGTGTACTGCAAGGTCACATCGACTCTATTACTCACCACACTACCCTTAGAAACTTAAACTCTGACGCTACTCGTGGAGCAGTTCTTAGAAGTGGTTCATCAACAAGCGCGCTTAGATTGCCTAAAGAACAAGACGCGTTAAAAGATGTTGGAACACGAAGCAACCTTTACGGAAACATGGGCGGTCCTAGACCAGGAGAATCCGCAGATTCCTTAATGACCACAAGTGATTACGCAGACCGTACCCTAAGCGACAGCGGAACTCCTATTCAAACTATTGAAAGAGCAGCAGGTTGGCTTGCCGCTCACCCTGGCGATTCTATTACAGAGCTAACCAAGTCATCTGCTATTGATGATAATAAAAAGACAATTGCAGCAAATAAAGAAGAGTTAAACGCAGAAGGACTAAAAGATAAGCGTAAGAAATCTCTTATAAAAGAAAACAAAGCACTTAACATTACTAACGAAAGTGCAGAAGACGCTCAAGATAAGATAACTCCACTAAAAGCAGCACTAACAACTTATCACGACGGGGCAATTAACAGAAGCACTGAAGCACTTAAGATGGCACTTTTTAACTCAGGTAATATTAGGGGTAGAGAAGGAGACGCACCAGTAAACACTGGTATCCAGGCTGCTGTAAAGCCTCAAGAAGCTCTCCCATCTAGAGAGAGCCTCCCTTACCCACAGTTACCTAATCCAGAACTACCTGACCGTAAAACTTTGTTTAAAAGATTTATGGCTACATCTGGAGTTAACCCAGACCCTAATGAGCCTAACGTAGTTCAACTGAGAGACAAAAAGGGTAAGCCACTAGATTATAAAAGAGCAAGAAAGCGTGGAGCAGTATTTGCAGACGCTGCTCTTAACCAGTATGCCGACAGCCCTACCTTTAAGGTCCCTGAGGATGAAGCAGGGTTCTATAAGCAAGAGCAAGAAGTTGCTAAGCAGCCTGTTCGTGGTTCTGCTACTAGAGAGAGCTTAGCAAAACTTCAACAAGATGTTGCAGATTCTTTAAAAACCGAAGACAAAGAACGGTTTGCACGAGCTGACCGTGAAGATGCTGCGTCAAGAGAGCTAGGAAGAAGTTTTGGTATTCCAGAAGACCTACTACCGATGGTTACAAGCGGTAGTGGAGTTAGAGGATTGCTTCCACTAGGAAACAAAGAAAGCAAGCCACTTGTTTCAGCGTCTGGAAAATCAGCAATTGTTCCTGGTATTGGACGCGTTCCAATTCCTGAAAGAAAAAAGACTCAAAGAAAAGCAGCCAAGGGAAAGCTAAAAGCGGCTGACCTACTACCAGGCCTACTAGACTCTACAGATGAGCCTAAACTACCTTCTCTTGATGTAAGAAATTATATGAAAAAAGGTATTAGAGGTGAAACCGACGCTACTGGAATGGAAGGTGTTGACGCAACAGCTACGCCAGAAAAGCTAGGACGTCAATTCAAGGGGTACACTGTTGAAGGTGCAACTGAAAATGAGATTAAAAAACTAGGTGAAGTATAGTCATGGAAATGCCTGAGGAAAACTTATCTAAGCAGATGATGGCTAGATTTAGGCGTGAAAATGGCCGTACTTCTGTCGAGCACGCGTCTAATATTTTGCGAATGGCACATAGTATTAAACAAGCCGCAGAAATGGCCAGACCTGTTCCAAAAGAACTACTAGACCAGGCAGGTTTAGGTGTTTCCCATACGGAAAAGGCACTAAAATTACATAAAGAAGGTGGAAATCTTGCAGAAGTTTTGCATCATTTGAAGCCTGGAGTAGATGCCCTAACAGGTGCAGGACATGCTATATTTAATCTAGGAAAAGATGTTCACGGTAAACTTGAGGCGGCATCCGAGAACTTCCCTGGAGTATACTCAGATGTAATGGATACTACTCTAGGAGTTCCTCAAGAGCACCTAGATAACTTTGTTCAAGAAGCTAATAAAGGAAACTAACATGGCAGTAAACAGCAGCCGTTCAATGAACGTAAGCCTTACCGAAGGCACCACAGATGGTAAGTATCGTAAAGTTCGCCCTGACACCGAGATTGGTGATGCAATGGGCAATGAAAAGACTATGGACAACCGCCAGAGTCTCCACCCATTCTATGGTTACGGATTTATTACATCCGAATACCCGGATGACCAAAAAGTAAACCCAGGAAAGTAAGGAAACATATCATGGCAAAAGGCCCAATCAAGTCAACAGCAGCAGCTAAAAAGGCAAGACGCCTAGCTGTAGGTTCAGGTAGAGTTAAGAGTTATATTAAAGACGGCACTGACTGGAATACCGGAAATGTAAGAACTAAGCCAGGAGCTCCAAAGATACTTGCAAAGCCTCTTTCAAAGCGTGAAGAAAAAAAGGGTGCTAAAAAAGAGCTTAAGTCCTCTTCATCAGCAGTAAGACGTACAATGACGGCTAGCACATACGACCACAAGAACGCTTCTGCAGCAGCTACTAGAGCAAACGCAGCGGTTGATAGAGCAGTAAAAGCAGGTGTTTCAACTAGAGCTTCTAAAAAAGCAGTTGATAAGGGCGATAAGGCAGTGTTGAAGGGTAACAAGTCAAGAGCTAACGCAGCAGCTAAGACCGCTAAAAAGACCGGTTCTATCAAAAAGAACTACAACATGACACTAGATTAATTTTATAATTTAATAAGTTAAACCCCTTCCATTTGGGAGGGGTTTATACTATGATGGGTATATAAGGAGTATAGATGCAAGAATTTAAACCAACAATCGGGTCAAAGCCTATCGATGGCCCAGTAATTCGTTTGCTACGTTGTTTAGTATGTGAGTCATGGGAAGAGCTGCCAGATTATGAAGGCCCATCTAATTTTGATTACCTACTAGAGATTTCACTAGAGAAGCACAAGTTTCCATCTGGTGAGCCACACGTAGGTAAGTTGTTCAAGGTCCCAGTAAAGACATGGATTAACCCAGAGCAGAAGAAAGCCGTCCTTGACCAGTTAGCTCAGGGTGGCTCAAAAGGTCTAGATGAGTTAGACCCTAACAAAACATTTTATGAAACCAAGATGACATTTGCTGATGAGGCAATGACATGTTGGATTGCACATAATAAAGTCACAGCCAATTGTGACGATTATGAAACACCTAAGAAGCGTTTGCTACCGGATACAGCGGTAGAACGTAAGGAACTAGGTATGCCTAAGCCAGAACATCTGGAAGGCCCACAAGTCTACACTTGCCATTTCTGCCCGTACCATGGTAAAGTGTTAGAACGTAAACGCCAAATTCTTGGCCTATATTAAATAAGGAAAATAACATGGAAAAGCAAGTAGAAGTAGCATTTTTGGTATTAGCCCACACTGATGGAACATTCGCAGTAAAGCTAGAAGACCTAACCGCACCAGTAGAAGCAAATCGTCTCGCTAACACAGGAGATGTATTTGGTATTTCACAACAGATTACAAAAGAGATTGAACAGCAGTTGCTAGTTAGTCGCATTATTGACGCACTAAACCCACCAGTTCAGAGCGTACCAGAAGTGATTAAAGAAAAGTTAGCAGAACGTGGCATTCAGGCAGAAAGCACTGAGCCAACAGCATAAACTAGGTGTATGACTAACGCCACCTCGTATTTCAGTAAACCTGCAGATACCCTTGACCCTAAGCTATTCCAGGGAAGGGTCCTAAAAGCATCCATTCGTAATGGTATTATGTCACTCATTAAAGATTTCTTAAATGAGAGTTACCGTCACAGTGAGATGTGGGCCCATCCTTGGTTAGCAGGGTCAGGGGTTTCTTACCAATGGCAGGCAGCACGAGAGCCAGCAGATTTAGATTGTTTGATTGGTATTGATTTTATTAGATTCAGGAAAGCTAACCCAGAGTTTAGCGGCCTAACCAACAAAGAGATTAGCAGCCAGTTAAACGAAGAGTTTCACGATAGCCTTCAGAAGAAGACAGAGGACTGGAACGGTTTTGAGTTAACGTTTTATGCGTTGGCAACAGATGATATTAAAAGCATAAAGCCATATGCAGCATACGATTTGATGTATGACGAGTGGTCAGTCGTGCCAGACCCTAACGCAGCACCTCCAACAGTTCCGGAGTGGGATGAGGTTGTAGGTATTGATGAGACTAAAACAAACAATATCAATACAAGATTTGAGACAGCCCTACAGGATTTACGATGGGCCACAGCAATGCCTGCACGCAGAAACGCTGAAGTTAGATTAGATAGCGCAGCCGCACAAGGTGGAGCATTGTTTGATGAGATTCATAATAACAGAAGCCAAGCGTTCTCCGATGTAGGTGAAGGGTATTCTGATTTCCACAACTATCGTTGGCAAGCAGGTAAGCGTACTGGAACAGTCCAGAAGCTGAAGTCGATGAAGAAGTATTTGATTGATAATAGCAGGACAGGTGCCAGGGCATCATACGGCGTAGAATTGCCGGATGCAGATACGCTGATTCGTCGAGCAGCAATATATAGGATTAAATAGTGTCATTAACGGATACATGCCGCCTATGTGCGCATGAGTTGTACGCAGGTATTTGCACTGAAGACCAGTGTAAATGTGATTGTTATGGAGAAACTTACGAGGAAGACTGATGCATATAGTTGTTGAATTAGATGGTGTATTAAGAGGACACAAGCATGATGAGCCAATTCTTGCCGGAATCCAGATGGTAGGGGCGCTCAGTTCCTGGAATAAAGTTACGTTTATTACCGAGATGAACGCTGCCGAGGCAGAGCAATGGGTCAATTTAAATAAGATATTTGATTATGATAATATGATTGATTCATCGATTGCCCTAATTGATGAGGATTTAAAGCAGCGTCAGCTAAAGATGGCGAGAGCAAGCGGGTCAGTAGAGTTGTTTATTACAGCAAACCCAAAGTTGTGGGCAGTCGCATTTGATTTGGGTATTCCATCAGTATTGTTTGGAGTGCCATCATACACCAGACCAGAGTTCCGCCCAGATGCACCTAAAAAGGTAAGGGCATGGAATGATATTGAAGCAGCCGTAAAGAAGCAGCACGAATTACGCACCAAGGATGCCCGGTTAAACCGCACAGAAGGCGTAAGATTTGAATGATTATATTTAGTGGTGTAGAGATTCCATCCAACAGAACGTTGCTGGAAAAAGCTGGTGTACAAAACGTGATGCTGAGTTATTGGGGGTTAAGGAAGCGTGGGTTACCAAAGACAAAGCCATATCTAATTGGAGAGCATTTCCTACCTAATATGAAAGTATGGGTGGATTCAGGGGCCGTTCAAGCAGATAAAGCAAACCTATCCAGGCAAGAGCTGGAGGAATACGCAGCGGATTATGAAGAGTTTATTGCAATGAATTATGACCGTATTGAAGGGTGGGTTGAGTTTGATTCACAAGTACTGGGGTTACCATGGGTAAACCAGCAGCGTGCAGCGTTCCAGAATGACCCCAAAATGTGGGTTGTATGGCACGAGGCGTACGGTATTCCGTTATTACAGGTCTGGGGTCAACAATATAATAATATCGCCATACCGGGCGATGTAATCGAATCTGTGACGTCCCTGGCAGCCGTTGTGAGGAACCTACAATTGTATAATGATGTACAATTTCATGCGTTAGCAACAGCAAAGCCAGATAACTTACGTCAGATACCGTTTGCAACAGCAAGCACACTGTCATGGATTTCTCCGATGAGACGTGGAGAGACCATTATATGGGATTCTAATAAGCTGGCACGATACCCAAAACGGATGAAGGCCCAAGCCAGGCCGAGATACAAGATGGTGTTGGAAAAAGCAGGATTAGATTTTACAAAGTTCCTAGAAGACGATACCCTGGAAGCAACTAAAGTTGCAGTTTGGTCATTTTTACAGTTAGAGAAGACAATGGATAATAATAAAAAGCGCGTAGTATCTGATAACAGTGATGACACCCTATACAGTGGTTTGATGGAATTAGGGGGGGTACCTTCTGATAACAGTGGTAGTGAAGTGCGGAAAGTTGAACGCGTAGAAGTCGTACAAAGAGACCCAAATGAGATGCAATTGATGCCTGGTTTGGGGTATGAAATGAAGACCGTAATAGAAAGTATTGATGGTCGAGATGTACTGGTAGAAGTACCAGTTGTTCAGTCCAATATGAGTAGTTTGAGACAGTGTAATACCTGTTTTGTATCCGCAAATTGCCCAGCGTTTAAGCCAGATAATGCATGTGCATATAACCTACCAATAGAGGTAAAAACTAAAGAACAGTTGAAGGGTTTATTGACCGCAATTATTGAAATGCAGGGCCAGAGAGTAGCATTCATGCGGATGGCGGAAGAATTAAACGGTGGATACGCAGACCCAAACACATCACAAGAGATGGACCGTTTGATGAAGTTAGTAAAGTCCGTAAAGGACATGGAAACTAATAAAGAGTTCATTCAAATCACCGCAAGCAGAAGCTCAGAAGGTGGAGTATTATCACAGTTGTTTGGTCCAAGAGCAGGCAACCTAAATAGCAATCAACCGTTGTATTCAGAGGAGCAAACAACGATGATTATTAAAGATTCCCTAGAATAGTTATATCTGATAACAGTGTTCACTGATATATGAATCAGGGTGGACAGGGGCATTTGACAAAGTTAGTAGAAGGGTATTAGAGTAATCCCTGAGATACTAGTAATCCAACAAAGAAGATATAGGAAATAATATGACAAGTTTTTCATTTAAATTGGCCGAAGAGTTCGTAACGGGGTACAGAACTAAGAAGGCACCATTCGGTTACGCAGACGTTGCCGGAAACTCAGTAGGAGAGATTACATTCCTACGTACATATAGTCGTTTGAAAGAAGATGGCACCAAAGAAACATGGGCAGAAGTATGTGAGCGTGTTATTAACGGCATGTATTCATTGCAGAAGGACCACGCAAAGCAGAACCGTTTGCCATGGAGCGACGCAAAAGCTGCCGCATCCGCCAAAGAAGCGTATGACCGTTTATTTAATTTGAAGTGGACACCGCCAGGGCGTGGGTTGTGGGTAATGGGTACTGATATTGTAAATGAGCAGAAGAATTCAGCAGCATTGCAGAATTGCGCGTTCGTTAGTACCAACGAGATGACAAAGAACAACCCGTCAAAGCCATTTGGATTCCTGATGGAAGCGTCAATGCTGGGTGTAGGTGTGGGGTTTGATGATAAAGGCGCTGATAAAGGGTTTGATATATATGAGCCAGGAATAGTTCAAGAGTATCTGATTCCGGATACCCGCGAAGGCTGGGCAGAATCCACAATGGCGTTGATTAATTCATATCTAAAGGCAGACCAGCCAAAATATGAATTTAATTATGATGATATTAGACCATATGGAGCAGTTATTAAGACGTTTGGAGGAACCGCATCAGGTCCGGAACCGTTGATTAAATTGCACGAGAACATTAAGAAGATGTTTGATGGCCGTAAGGGCGAGAAGTTGACACGCGTTGATATTGCCGATATTGGTAATATGATTGGTGTTTGCGTGGTTTCTGGAAACGTACGTCGTTCAGCTGAGCTGTTAATTGGACGTATTGATGATGAGGATTTCTTGAACCTAAAGAATGCCGACAAGTTCCCGAGCCGTAATTCATATGACCCTGAGAACCCTGGTTGGGCATGGATGTCAAACAACTCTGTGGATGTTTGTGTTGGGACTGACTTTGGACCTATTGTTGAGGGAATTGTACGCAACGGAGAGCCCGGCGTATTGTGGATGGACGTAAGCCGTAAGTACGGACGTCTTGTAGATGCGCCTAATAATAAAGATAGACGCGTGGTAGGCTACAACCCTTGTGCAGAGCAGAGCCTTGAAAGCTTTGAGATGTGTACTCTAGTAGAAACCTATTTGAATCGCCACGAATCCCTTGAGGACTTTAAGCGTACGTTGAAGTTTGCATACTTGTATGCAAAGACTGTGACACTACTCCCAACACACTGGGAAGAAACTAATGCCATCATGCAGAGAAACCGCCGTATAGGTACATCAGTATCTGGTGTCGCAAACTTTGCTGACAATAAAGGTATGCAGGCTCTACGTGAGTGGATGGATGAAGGCTATAAGACTGTACGTGACTACGACATTTCTTACTCAGAGTGGCTAGGTATTCGTGAGTCTATTAAGATGACTACAGTTAAGCCATCAGGTACTGTATCAATTCTTGCTGGAGAATCTCCAGGCGTTCACTGGCCTAGTGGTGGTAAGCACTTCTTGCGTGCTATTCGTTTTGGAAACAACGACCCTATGTTGCCTCTGTTTAAGATGGCTAACTATCGTGTAGAGCCAGCGTCTGAATCACCAGAGACTACATCTGTTGTGTTCTTCCCTATTAAGACTGAAGCTAAGCGTTCAGAAAAGGAAGTCTCTATCTATGAGAAGATGAATTTAGCCGCTACTGCACAACGTTGGTGGTCAGATAACTCTGTCTCTGTGACTGTAACGTTTGACGCTGAGAAAGAAAAGGATGATGTTGGCACCGTACTACACATGTATGATGGCCAGCTAAAGACTGTAAGCTTCCTCCCTATGGGTAATCACGTGTACCCACAGATGCCATATACTCAGATAACTGAGGAGGAGTACGCCGAGTATGCAATGCAACTATTTGCAATTGACTTTACTGGGGTGTATGCTGGTATGGCAGCAGATGCTGTTGGTGAGGCTTACTGCACCACCGATGCATGTGAAGTAAAACTAATAACAGACAATAACAAGGAGTAATAATGTTCGGTAAACTAAAGAAACTAAGTGCAGAGATTGAAACTATCTGGGCATATATTGATGACTACAAGGATGATATTGCTCAGCTCCAGAAAGAACTGGCTGCAACTCAAAAAGCATTGAAAGCTTTGACACCTAGTAAGAAGTCAAGCAAGTAATATAAAACTAGAAACCCCCCTGCATATACTGGCAGGGGGGTTTCTTATTGGGTCAATGGTTCTGGTTTGTGTGTGTTTGTTACTTGCTAGTTACTTTAATAACTAACTCTTTCATTGCGCGAGGGTTGTTACGTACAACCGTGCGCTCGGACATTGTAGTGCCCCCCCATATACCAAACTCATCATTCTTAAGAGCATGGGTTAGACACTGTAGTACTACTGGACATACGCCACAATAGCTTTTAGCTTCAGCAACTTTATCTGTTTCTTTTGCATCAGTAAAGAATAGCTCTGGGTCAGCAGTTTTGCAGGCTGCCTGGTCCATATCAATATCATCTATATGCATATTATTTTCTCCTGTTCTTTTTAATTATTACTAATCCATTAACACGTAAGTCACGCTTAATGTTTTCTAGTGCTCTGTGGTCTGAAGGTGTTGAAGATACAAACACTATGCCTCCATTAGGAGACAAGAACTTAATGTGATTGTTTTTATTTCGTTCTACCTCCCAACCTTGGTCCTTGGCTAACTCAAGCAAGGACTTCATTTCTTTTAACACTGACATCTTTACCTCCTTGTATAGGCCATACATAGTTGTAAGACTCAGGTGCAACCCCTCTGTCTTCTTCCCAGTTGAATTGATTGTAATGCTCGTAGTGTTTAGATAGCAATGCTGTACGGTGACTGGCTGCCATCGCATCAAACATTTCTTGGTCACGCATCCACTCAGGAAAGTTGTTGCCCAGCATATTGTTTTTTCTTGCTTCCATAACTGTTGCAAGTACTTTAGGACCAAGAGTAGTTTTAAACCCACGTGCTAGCCATTCGTTAATCATTGCTTGAATATAGAAATACAATATTAACTCTGAGCCACGCCACATCTTAACTGCAGGGTGGCTGGACCACCCTGCAGGTGTACGATGATTGCCTTGCGGGTCAAGCTCTGTAAGGTTCATAAGAATCTGCCAACCTTCAAGGGCTTGTTTGAATAACCGCTTATTATCTAATTGACGAGCAATATCTGCACTCCACTTAAGGAGTGGGTCTATATCAGAATTAGATGTTGTTTCAGAGTTAATTGGAATCGATATCGGCAAAAACGTCTGCATATGTTTCCTCATCTAGTAGGCCAATGTCATTTAGTATTAATGCAATAGTTGTTTCGCTAAACTCGTTCTCACGAAGGATAGGAACTAACTTGTCTACTACTGATAGGCGCTTGTACTTCATGCCAAGAGTAAAAGACTCTTCCATCTGTACACGTACCTTGCTCAACAGTCTGTCTGTTGCATCGTTGATGATTGTTTCTCTTTCCATTTGTTTCTCCTTATTTATTTTTCGCAATTTAATATTGCTTCGTGTTCTGTGAGATAGTTATCCCAACAGGTCTTTGGTGTATCTTTAGTGCATTCACTTACAGTGTGAGTACCTTGTAAGTCTTGGTATTGACTAGTAGCGCAGGTGTAGTTTTCTTGCCAATAAAGATATACTACAACTAACCCCAGACATAGTAAAGAAATTAACAATAACTTTAATTCTTTATTCATAGTCTTACCTATCCAACGTGTTTAGAGCGTCACACTCTTCACAGTGAACATAGATTTCGCTGTCACGTTTACCCGTGATTGCTTCTATATTGAGGTTCTCAGCCTCACACTCTGAGCATTCAAATGAGACATCAACTGCTATCTCATCGTCCCAAGGGGTTGCTAGTTTCCATCCATCATATCCTGGTATTGATTCCATTAGTTCTCCTCCTGTACTATATAATCTACGTCATCCCAAGCTAATTCTGTATCTACTTTAGTTAATTGGTCAACAAGTTCGTTTACTTTTTCCATAGCATCTCTGGTTGAGTCTGCTTCAAAATCGTATACAACAAAACTTACTCTTGCAGTGTACTTACTCATTACATACCTCCTAAGTGTACATCTAAGTCAATGCCTCTGTTACCATCGACATCCATTGCTACCCAGCCTTCGTAAAACATAGCTTCACGTAGGACATTCATCTTGATTAAATACTCGATGATTCTTTCTTGCTCGTGTTGTGCTCCTAAATGGTAGTCAGCACTACGGGTTGTACCATCATTCGTTTCCATTGTTATCCTCTTTCATTTCTTGTAGTGATTCAGTGTCGCAGAATTCATCGCCTTTTCTAAAGTACCTTTCTACATCAGGTAACTCATCGACACTTGTTTCTTCTTGTGCTTCAAGAAGTAACTCTTTAGCGTGTTCTAGATTGTCTGCATTAAAACTGACAGTCCATTTACTTTCTTCCCATAGATTAAATGCGTATCTTGGCATTAGTTGATTCCTTTCTTTGCTTTGTAGTCTTGGACGATATGCCATAGTTCCATATCAAGATACTCTGCTACACTATCATCGATAGCGTCACAGATTTCTTCCCACTCAGCATCAGTTAACTTGTGGGCTAGTGTGTCATCAATATAAGACTCAAAGTTTTCTTTATCGATTAGTAGTGTTTCCATTGCTTTTCTTTTGTTCATTTCTTTTTCCTTTTCTTTGTGTGTTTAATGCCGTGTTCGGCATCGATTTCTTCGTGGATATCCTTACGAAGCTTAGGTAGAATTACTCTCTTGAATACAATTCCGTAAAGTAGTCCAATGATTAGTACATCTTGAATGATTGTCCACCCTAGTTCGGCTAGGATGTGTGCTGGGTCAGTAAAGACTTCCCAAGCGTGTTGCCAGACTGTTTCATCTGAATGTTCGTGTTCGTGTTCCATTAGTTATTCTCCTCTTCTATTTCAAGTACTGAAGCATGTGTCTCCCAGGTTTTCTCTGGGTCATCAATCCATTCTTGTGCTTCTTGTTTAGTATCAAAGGTTGGTGCCCAGTGAGCAGGTTGCCAGCCTTCACCTAAGCGCCTTTCTTGTATCATATACCTAGTCTTCATCTTCTTCAACTTCCTCTTCTATTGCTCTAACTGGTGATTCCCAATCATGGCTGTCATCATACATCCATTCTTTGGCTTCTTCTTCTGTTTCAAATAAAGGGGCCCAGTTAACTGGTACCCACCCATAGCCTGAGCCATA
>Ga0247723_1000147_pt1 | contig 44274 bp, 43 predicted proteins | sample MSEWelMarce5H_FC_FD_189079 | JGI IMG/M metagenome (GOLD analysis project Ga0247723, IMG submission 189079) | Subsurface sediment microbial communities from gas well in West Virginia, United States - MSEEL Well Study Marcellus 5H_FC | ecosystem: Environmental > Terrestrial > Deep subsurface >...
GGCTTTGGTCTTGGCGGGTAGTGAGTTGATGGAGCAGGGTATGAACCGCACTGAGGTGTTGCGTTCTTTGGTGGAGCATAGTGAGAAGGTGGTGGATGGATTAAAGAAGAAGTCTAAGAAGTTATCGAGCAAGATGCTTTTGGATGTGGCGACTATCTCAGCGAACAATGACAAGGAGATTGGTCGTATCATATCAGATGTATATAGAGGAGTTGGTAAGAATGGTATCGTAACTGTTGAGCGCAGTCAGACTGCTGAGACATATTGCGAGACGACTATGGGATTAAAGTTTGACAGAGGGTATAGCTCTCCGTTGTTCATTAACGATCAGAAGAAAGACGAGTGTGTGTTTGAGGACACCATGGTCTTGGTTGCTGACATGGAGATTAGCAGTGTGTTGCAGATTGAGAACATCTTGAAGCCAATCATCACTGAGGGTAAGAGACTATTGATCATCGCACCCTGCACGCCTAACGTGTTGAATACTTTGGCAGCCAACGTGATGAAGGGTAACTTGAAGGTGTGTATTGTTGCTCCTCCTAACTTCGGATACAAGCAACATGAGTTGATGCATGACATTGCCGTGAGTGTGGGTGCTACCTACTTCAGTGAGAAGACCGGTGACGACTTGAGCCTTATTAATTACTCTGACCTTGGTCGCGCGAAGAAAACTATTGTAAGCTCCGATAAGACCATCATTATTAAAAATGATACCCAAGATAACCAAACCATCATTGACGAGCGCGTGGCTCAGCTTTGGGGGTCTCATGCTGCTGCTACTAAAAAACTTGACAAGGACTTTTTGCTTGAGCGCATTGCTTCGCTAACCGGTGGTATCGGTGTGATCTATGTGGGTGGTAATACTGACCTTGAGCAGAAGGAGTTGTACGATAGAGTTGACGATGCGGTGTGTGCGGTACGTTCGGCACTTGAGGAGGGTATACTTCCGGGGGCGGGTATGTCACTTGCATATATGATTGGTGACAAGCTTCCTGAAGGGGCAAGCAAAGAATATGAGGTAGCACAGAAGATATTGAACTTAGCTCTGTTAGCTCCAATGAATCAGATCATTGAGAACGCGGGACTGTGTGTAAACAATTTGTACCACGGCAAGGAGGAGTTCGGTGAGGGTGTTAACATCAAGACCGGAGAGAAGGGTGACCTCATTAAGATGGGTGTCATTGATCCGTTCAAGGTTACACGTAGTGCATTACAAAATGCTGTGAGTGTAGCAGTAACAATCTTGAGCACCAACGCTGTGGTTACCATGGCTCGTGTATATGACGCAGGAGATGGACCACAAGGATAAGGATCTTGTTATACGATGGTTGGCTTTCTTGCTGCTTGTCTTCATATGCATTGCCGTCTATCAGCGCACTGCGTATGAGATGGCTATAAGATAATTTGTACCTTAGCAAAAAAAATTATGGCACAACAGTATATCAAGAATCCAATCTATGTGTTGGCAGTTCAATACGATGGAAACATTATCTCAGCTTATGGTATTGCAGAAAAAAGTTTTCCAACTTTTCAAGGAGGGATTAAATTTATTGCTAACCAACGCTTTGTGTTTTTCTTAAAGACACAGCAGGGTACTGAGATAGTTATTGAAGAGGGGAACTTTGTTATTCAAGGGAGCAATGGTGAGTTTTTTACATTAACAGAAGAAGCGTTTTACACGCAATATCAAGAACAACCAAAAGAAAAATGAAACCAATAGGTAAGTATATTATAGTATCTCAGATTGATGAGACCGTTAAGACTGACTCAGGTCTTATGTTATCGGGTGAGGACATGAATCAATTTAGATATCGTTGTGGTGTGGTTGTAGAACCTGGCACTGACGTTAAGCATATTGTCAAGGGCGACAAGATCTATTATGACAAGGCTCAAAGTTTTGTTATGATGATCGGTGCTTTTCAGTATACGATTCTTCGCGAGACTGACGTTGTCGTAGTCGAATAGTCTCGTTACGTATTGCTAATTGTTCTACATGGCGCTTGTCCATGTAGGACTGTTTCTTCTTTGCGAAGAGTGGAGAGTTAGACTCTTGGGTTAGACCTCCATTGAGTTGCCTATACATTGTTGCAACAACGGCTACTGCCTTTCTTGACAGTTGGTATCGTGCAGCGTATCTCGCCTTTCCTTTTCTGAATATATCTATCCATCCTGCATCGACCATTTGGTTGAGTCTATTTCTATTTAGCTGCAGGACTCTATTGAACTCGTCAAACTTTTTCACTGTGAAGTATGGCTCTGAGTATAGGAAGAGCATCATGTCAATGTCACCGCTTGTAAGGTTGTGCTTGACTTTGGTGTAGTGGTATATCGATCTCCAATATTTCAGGTAGTCATCCTTCCTAACCGGAGGTGTCTCAATTAATTTTAGCATGTATTAAATTTGATTATATTTGTCCAAAGTTACACAGCAAAATTAAAATAATGAAAGCTCCTATCAAAAGAACAGTTACTGTAGATCCAACTACAGGTTCAAAAACTAAAACTCTATCGTACCTTGGTAAGAATACAAAGTATGTTAGAGACGTTACCACATCTAAAGATGGTAGAGACAAGGTTGTAAAATCAGCTTTGGGTATGGGGAATGCAAATGGAGAGTTTAAGGCTATTAAAGGAAAGGAAAAAATTTCTTTTGATGGGAAACCTGTAAGTAAAAAAGTAATGACTTCTGTAAGAAACAAAGAGGGTAAAGATATAGGTGGCAAGTCAGTGAATACTAAATATGGATTGACAGGTAATTTTAAAACATCTGTTAAAGACAATCCTATTACAGGCAAGTCTACTTCTAAGACAACTTATCCAAACAAAACTTACAATACAAAAGTTGTAAAAAAATCTAAATAATGAAAGCTCCAATCGAAAGAAAGAATCTATTAGGTCGTGACGTAAAGATTACGACAAGTGGAAATACTAAGACTCGTGAAGTGACAGGTAACAGAATGGCTAAGACCACGGTTACTAAAGATGTTAATGCGGGTGGTAAGAAGATTACTACAAGTAAGATTAAAGTTTCTCCACGTGAGCAGATGGTTGACGTTACTAACAAGACCAAGTACACAGGAGCAGCAGGAAGAAAGCGCATGCTTGATGTTAACCCTGCTACAGATAGAAAGAAGACTACCTCTAAAGCATTTGCTGTTAATCCTGAAAAAGCTAAGGAAACAAAGAACACATTGTCTGTAAGAGAGAAAGCAAAGAAAGCATACAAGGGAACTAACTTACCACGCAGATACAATGGCTAAGGATTACAATTCTATCAATTTCAAGAATAGAGATATAGATAAATTCTCTAAGAGATTTGGTAATGGTGATCCAAAGAAGAAAGCTGAGACGTCTGACCGTACTAATATGTCAACGCCAAACCTTCCTACATTTAAAACCACTGCACCTAAGTCTACTGAGAAAGATTGGAGAGATCGTTCACGTGTTGGTGCTGCTGTTCACGGAACTCCTTACGCAGGTGGTAAAGACAAGGGTGGTAAGAAAGGAAAGACTGTTGGATGTGGTAAAGGTGGAAGACCTGACTACGGTAATATGGATGAGTCTTGTAAAAACCCTAATGCTAAATAAGATGGCTGAAGAAAAAAAGGAAGAGAAAAAGGAAGAGAAGAAAGATAAGAAGGTCAATGTACAAGAAAGGCTCGATGCAGTTGCTGCTAAGAACGAGCAGATAAAAATGGTTGAGGACCTTCAAAATGAAAACGCTCGTCTTAAAGATCAGATTGGAAACCGCAAGAGAGGATCTCGTCCTGAAAATGCGGCAGGAAGAATACAAGGTCTTCAGACATTAAAAAATAGTTTAGGTAGACAGTTCATGAGAAGTCAAAGTTAAAAACAAAAACCCCTATATAAAATGAAAAACACAGGAATGAAAGCCGGAGGCAAGAAAGCAGTTCCAACTTTACCTGCATCATCACGCATGCAGATGCCAAGCAGCGGAGGACCATCAGCTCCAATGATTAAAGGAATGATTAAAGGTGCAACCAAAACTAAAAAGCGATAATAACATGGCAAAGAAAAGCGAAGTTATTAACGACGTTGCTCAGGAAGAGCAAGTTGTTCCAACAGTTGAAGAGACTGTAGTAGAGAAGCCGTATGATGGACAACCAACTCGTGCGTATCGTTCATTTGCATACGTGCCACTTGAGTGTCGCCCTGATTATGTACCGCAACCACAAGTAGATGGCGGACAAGAAGAAGCTTAAATGTAATAGCCCACGTCCTTCTGACCGTCCCGGAAAGAAGATGATGGTAAAGGCATGCTCCAATGGAGAAGAAAAGCTTCTCCACTTTGGGGCTAAAGGCTATGGCAATAATTATTCTGCTGCAGCAAGAAAGAGTTTCAAGGCGAGACACAGTTGCGACACGGCTAACGATAAGTTGACCCCACGCTATTGGTCTTGTAAGTATCTATGGAAAGGGCCAGGTGGTGCTACCACTTCTAATCCATCAAACCGTAAAGGAAAATACTGATGAACAAAGCAATGAAGCAGGCTGCTAAGTACGAGTCTAAGAAGTCCTTAGATGGTGCTATGAAGTTCCTAAAAGGAAATGTCAAGGAAGCGAAGAAAACCTTGAAAAAAAAGTAAGATGCCGAAAGACGCTTGCTATAAAAAAGTGAAGGCTCAGTATGATGTGTTCCCATCGGCTCGTGCCTCACAGGCTATTGCTAAATGTCGTAAGTCATCGGGCGTAGTTAAGAAGAGCGAAGAAGGAACTTCCCTGAAAAGATGGGAGAAAGAAAAGTGGGTAGACACGCGCACAGGAAAGGCTTGTGGGGCGGGTGGTAAGAATGAATACTGCCGTCCATCTAAGCGCGTATCCTCTGCGACACCTAAGACAAAGAGTGAGATCTCACCGTCTAAGTTATCCGCAAAGAAAGCGGAGAAGTCAAGAATTGGTATGGGCCGAAGAGTTTCAAAAATTTAATAGCAAATTTTTATATCTTTGTGCCATGAGTAAGTTTAGCAAACTAAGTACTAAGATCCAAAAGAAGGAAGGTGTTAGCAAGAAATCTGCTGATGCAATCACTGCTTCTATTGGTCGTAAGAAGTACGGCAATGAGAAGTTTCAACAAATGGCAGTAGCCGGTAAAAAGAAAAAGAAATGAAAGCAGCAATGACTAAAGCACAGATGGATGCGTCTATCAGAAAGAACTCAGGAACTACAAAAGCCTTGATGAGTATCCCCGGAGCTATACTTGCTCCTAATGCAGGACAAGGTTGTTACGATGAGGCTATTGCTAATCGCACTATCAAGACTAAGCTAAGCGGAATCATTTCAAAAAAATGAAGATAACTTATCACGAAAAGAAAGAGAGTAGAGGACTTGGTGATACCATTGCAAAGATTACGTCTGCAACTGGTATTAAGAAAGTTGTTGATACCATTGCTGAAGCAACAGGTGGTGACTGCGGTTGTTCTGCTCGACAAGAAAAATTAAACGAGATATTCCCATACGAATCTAAAAAATAAAAGACATGTCAGCATTCAGCTTAGCATATTCAAGAGCATTACCTATTGTAAAATCGGACAATGCAAACATTCCATATCCTGCAGTTAATCAGACAGGAGCTAACACAGCTCTTGTAGCTACAAATGTACTATATGATAGTTCTGCTGCTTTTGTAAATAATGGTGTAAACACAGGAGACATTGTGTATAATGTAACTGATGGGCTTATGGCTACCGTTGTTTCTGTTGCAGGAAATTTCTCATTAACAATGAACGCTGATATTTTTACAGCTACATCTAAAAACTATATTATTTACGTAGCATCTCCTCAAAGTACTATTGGTAACTACGGTTGTTATTTATATATAGGTGTTGCAGGTAACGTATCTGTTGATACAATAGGAAATGATTTGAATGTTACTTTCTTAAATGTACCTGCAGGAACAATTCTTCCTGTTCAAGTTAAAAGATTAAGAGCTGCAACTTCAGCAACTAACATCATAGCTCTTTGGTAAGATGAAAAGCCCTCAAGAAATACAAGATACTGTAGCCGCAGCAGGAGCATCTACTTCTGTTGTCACGGCTATAGCGGCTAAGGCTACAGAGTTTCAACCAATTATATCAGCAATGTCCGGATTGATAGCTATCATTACCGGACTTTTTGCTATACTATACTACATCAAAAAATTAAATCGAATAGATGGCAAAGATTCAGATCAGCCCAAGTAAACTTGTAAAGAACAAGGTGTCAAGACCGGGCGTTCATTCTAAGACTAAGACAAGTGTGTCTAAGCAAAGCAAGAACTACAAGAAACAATATAAAGGTCAAGGACGATGAACCTATCACAACACTTTACTTTAGCAGAGATGATGTTTAGCCCAACGGCTATCAAGAAAGGAATTGATAATACTCCAAACGCTCAGGCTATTAGAAATCTTACGGTTTTGTGTGAGAAAGTTCTTGAACCATTGCGTGCTCATGTCGGTGGTCCTATTAAGATTAGTTCAGGATACAGATGTGAGGTGTTAAATAGCCTCATAGGCGGAGCTAAATCAAGTCAGCATAAGTTTGGTCAAGCAGTTGACATTGACCTAAAAGATAAGTGCGCTGAAGCGTTCAAATGGATTAGAGAGAACCTTGACTATGACCAAATCATTTGGGAATTTGGAAATGATAAGCAGCCTGATTGGATTCACGTATCATTTTCTACTAAGGGTAACCGCAAAAATGCACTAAGAGCAATCAAATCAAATGGCAGAACCAAGTACATTCCTTTCCAAGCTTAAACGCAAGGACAGAAAGAAGTTTAAGGACACCAAAGTAGGTGTCTTTCTTAAAGATAAAGCCCCTGAGATCCTCGATACCGTCGGAGATCTCCTTCCTGACGCAGGAGTTCTTGGTGTAGCCAAGAATCTTATCAAGATGTCGGACAAATTAACCCCTGAAGAGAAGGAAATCCTTACAGAAGACCTCGCTCAGCTGTATGAGACCGAGGTTCGAGACAGAGAATCGGCTCGTTTACGCGAAGTAGAGGTTTCAAAGGTAGGGAGACATGATTTTTTATTCACATTAACAGGATTAATCGGGTTGGCTGTGTTTTGTTTCATCGTATACGCCATTGCCTTCCTTCAAATACCCGATGCTAACAAAGAAATATGGATTCACCTCATAGGAATCTCAGAAGGAGTAGTACTTTCTATCTTCGGATACTACTTTGGTAGTGCTATGAAAAAGAACGTGAACTAAAATCACTATATTTGTCAAAATAATTTAATCTAATGGACGCAACAGTACTTTTAAAAGAGGAGTTAGAATTACTCCAACAACTAAGCAAAGACTACACTAAAGCTAAGAACACTCTTGGTGATTTAGAGTTAAGAAAGCACGATATCCTAAAAGATATTGATACTATCAGAGACATCTCTGCTGAGAATGAGAAAAAATTAGTAAGTAAATATGGTAATGACGCTGTCATCAACATGCAGACAGGGGAAATTACCAAGAAACAACAAGAATAACAATGGCTAAGATTAGTACATACCCTACAATTTCAAGCGTTTCTACTTCCGATATGCTTATTGGAACAGATGCAAGTGATAATAGTGCTACAAAGAATTTTATTGTAGGTGATTTATTAAATCTATCTATATCTAATCTTCAAGCGTATAGCTTGGTTACTCAGCAACACACTACAATCAATACAAATAAAAATATAGATTTTGAGTTTGGATCATTTACAAATGGTGTAACTCTTACTTCAGGAAATCAAATAGGCTTTAACAGCACAGGTAAGTTTATGATTGACGTTAGAGTAAGATTAGAACATGTGAGTGGTGGTGGTGATGCACAGGTGTCTATGTGGTTAAAGTATCCAACTACTAATGTGTCTAATTCAAGACAGGTATATACTATAGCTAATGCTCATGTTCAAGAGTTGTCATATGGATTTGTAGTAAACATAGCAAGTGTAAGTGATACTATTTTTGTTCAATGGGCTACATCAAACTTAGCTGCAAGATTAATCCCTGCTCTTGCTACAGGAATTTATCCTACTGCTCCGTCTGCTATCTTAAATGTTTATAAAGTAGGATAATGGACATTCGTAAGATATCAATAGGACCTGACTACAAGGGTGGTGCTATGCATTACCTTGTAGGTCAAAAGGTTCTTGGAGATAGCTACGAGATAAACTGCATTAAGTACGACGAGAAGAAAGATTCTATCAAGATCTATATTATAAACGAAAAAAAAGAGATTCTCATTTGGAAGGAGTTCAACTCCGCTATTCCCACTTCAATTGAATTTAATATAAATTACTAAATGAAATCACCGTTTTATTTTATAACGAGACCAACAGAAGGAAAAAGATACAACAACACAAAAGAGATAGCAGGAATAGAGTTTATAGTCAACACATCAGAGGAGGAGCACAAGTTCTCCAATCGTGAGGCTGTTGTTGTAGAGACTCCACTATGGTATACCGGACCTATTGAACCGGGAGACACACTACTTGTTCACCACAATGTCTTCAAGTTCTACAATGACATGAAGGGTAATAGAAAGAGTGGTCGTAGTTTTTTCCGAGAAGATGTCTTCTTAATTGACAATGAACAGTTCTTCTTATATAAGAAGAATGATACTTGGTATGCATACGATAAATATTGTTTTGTAAAACCAATTCCTCCTACTGAATCTTATATCAACAAGCCGTTCTCTGAAGAACCTCTGATGGGTATTATGAAATACCCTAATGAGTATCTTATATCTCAAGGAGTTAAGGCAGGAGATAATGTAGTCTTTTCACCTGATAGTGAATATGAATTTAAGGTTGATGGAGAAAAGTTGTATCGTATATACGATCATCAAATCACAGTTAAGTTATGATAAATATAATTGATAACTTCTTAGATAAAGATACCTACAACTCTGTCTATAGTAAACTCAGTTCAAATGAATTTGCAGAAATACCTGTGGGAGATAAATCCTTTTGGGTTCAGTTTAGTGATAAAGAGTTTGATCAGTTAGTGTTAGATAAGATAAGTGAAGCTGAGGGAGTAGAGAGAAGAAACATATTGAGTTTCTTTAGAGTGGCTACTGACAAAGTTGATACAGATTGGAGGATTCATTCTGATGCTATCATAAACGGAGAGAGACCGGATAGGGCGTTAGTACTTTATCTATCTCCATCTTCTATGCAAGGATTGCATGGAACTGCATTTTGGAAACACAAGGAACTTGGAGATTGTTTATCAGAAGATATTTCTTTTGAAAAGTTTGATGAGATTCTTTTGAGCGAGTCAAACAATGTAGACAAGTGGGACTTGCATTCAGTCATAGGATATAAGATTAATCGTGCTGTATGCTATCCTTGCAATTATTTCCATAGCAAGTACCCTAATGTTGGGTGGCCTGAAGGAAGAATGGTGTATGTAATGTTTTACAAGTAAGCCAATATGAACACAAAAGAATTAAAGCTCAAGATTATTGAGTCTGGATATAAAGCTGTTGAGCATCTCATTGAAGTAGCTGAAGAAAAGATTATGCAAAAGCACGTTGATTCCGATGGAGAAATATCTGAATTGGCTGCAGACAGATTGAAGAACGCAGCAGCCACAAAGAAAATCGCTATCTTTGATGCATTCGAGATCCTTAATAGAATAGAGTTAGAGAAAGAATCTCTCAATGCTATTGAGAATGGTCCGAGTAAAGTTGATACAAAACAAGGATTTGCAGAAAGACGATCAAAATAATCTATATCGAGTACTCGATAAATATATCCCGGCTAAAACTGTTGCAAAAAGAAATGCATCAGCAGCATGGGAGTATGGGTATGATAGCGACTATGATATGGTTGTTATCTCTAAGAACGGAACTATAGGTCAAGTCATAAACATAGCGGGTCTAAACATAGCATTACCTGAAAAGCCTGACGAGTGTTACAAAAGAAGAGAGGCTAAGGAGGATCAGTATTGGGAAAGAGAAGACCTACCAAAGCCACTTGCTAAAATTCAAACTATCTTCCAATGGAATGACATGCCCACTGACTTTAAGAACAGATGGGTAGATTATATTGAGAAGCAGTTTGATTATCGTGAGGAAGGGTATTGGTTCATGAATAATGGGACTCCTACGTATATCACAGGGTCTCATTGGATGTATCTTCAATGGGCAAGTATTGACGTTGGTTACCCCGACTTCCGTGAAGCTAATAGAATCTTTTGGATTTTTTGGGAAGCATGCGTGGCGGACAGTAGATGTTTTGGAATAGACTACCTAAAGATACGTCGTTCAGGATTCTCATTTATGTCATCATCAGAGTGTATTAATGTAGGTACTCTTGTGAAGGATGGGCGCGTAGGTATATTATCAAAGACAGGGGCTGATGCTAAGAAAATGTTTACCGATAAGGTTGTTCCTATTAACAGCCGTCTTCCTTTTTTCTTCAAACCTATTATGGATGGAATGGATAAGCCAAAGACTGAATTGGCGTATCGCGTTCCGGCTTCGAAGATTACGAAGAAGAACATGTTTAATGCTGAACAAGAGATAGTAGAGGGGCTTGATACCACAATAGATTGGAAGAACACAGAAGACAACTCCTATGATGGTGAGAAGCTACGTCTGCTTGTACATGATGAGAGTGGTAAGTGGACTAAGCCAAACAATATCAAAGAGAATTGGCGCGTAACAAAGACGTGTCTTCGATTGGGTAGTAAGATCATTGGTAAGTGTATGATGGGGTCTACCTCTAACGCTCTCGCTAAGGGTGGTCAAAACTTCAAGGATATCTATGAGGACTCTCGAGTAACTACGAGAAACGCCAACGGTCAGACTAAGAGTGGGCTGTATGCTTTATTTATTCCTATGGAGTGGAACATGGAAGGGTTCATTGACATACATGGTATGCCGGTATTTCGTAAGCCAAAAGAAAAGATAAGAGGTGTAGACGGAGGTTGGATTACTAATGGTGCTATTGACTTTTGGGAAGCGGAAGTAGAAGGTTTGAAGAATGATGCTGATGGGTTAAATGAATTTTACAGACAGTATCCACGCACAGAGTCGCATGCTTTTAGAGATGAGAGTAAGCAGTCGTTATTTAACTTGACTAAGATATACCAACAGATTGATTACAACGACTCTATCATAAAAGATCACGTGATAACTCGTGGTTCATTTATGTGGCAGGATGGTATAAAAGATACTAAGGTTATATTCAGTCCTGATAGGAAGGGTAGATTCTTAGTTAGTTGGACACCAAACAAAGTACTTCAGAACAATGTTCACACCCGCAATGGAGTTAAGTATGCGGGTAATGAACACATTGGATCTTTTGGTTGTGACCCATACGATATCTCTGCTGTTGTAGACGGACGAGGTTCTAATGGATCACTGCACGGTATGACTAAGTTTCACATGGACGAAGCACCGGTGAATGAGTTCTTCTTAGAATACATTGCTCGTCCTCAGACTGCAGAGATATTCTTTGAAGATGTTCTTATGGCATGTGTATTTTATGGTATGCCCATCTTAGCTGAGAATAATAAACCTCGTTTGCTTTATCACTTTAAGAACAGGGGGTATAGAGGGTTCTGTATGAACAGACCGGATAAAGTCTTCGCTAAGTTATCTGCAACAGAAAGAGAGCTTGGTGGTATACCAAACTCATCTGAAGATATTAAACAAGCGCATGCCTCAGCTATTGAGTCTTACATAGAGAAGTGTATAGGATTAGATTTAGAAGGTAAGTATAGAGATCCTGAGGAAATGGGAACGATGCCGTTTGCAAGAACGCTTGAGGATTGGGCGAGATTTGATATTAATAATAGAACAAAGTTTGATGCCTCGATAAGTTCGGGGTTAGCCATCATGGCAAATCAAAAACATCTGTACATTCCTGAGAAAAAAGAAACGAAAATAAGTATTAACTTCGCAAGATACAAGAATGATGGAACATTAAGCCAAATGATTCAATGAAAAATATAGCAATAAATATTGTCTCTACAAGTTTCCCAAGCCAATTCGCTACAGATGCTGAGAAAGCTACTGATGAATTTGGATTGCAAGTAGGTCAAGCAATTCAATATGAGTGGTTTAGAAAAGACGGAACTTCATGTAGATATTACGGTCAGTGGAGAGAATTTCATAGACTTCGTTTATACGCTCGTGGTGAGCAGTCTGTTGCAAAATATAAAAATGAATTAGCTATTGATGGTGATTTATCTTATCTAAATTTAGATTGGACTCCTGTTCCTGTTATACCTAAGTTCGTTGACATTGTTGTTAATGGAATGTCTGAGCGTTTATTTAAGGTAAAGGTTTATGCACAAGATGCTATGTCTCAAGCAAAGAGAAACAAGTATCAAGAGATGGTTGAAACTCAGATGGCGGGTAAACCTGTATTGCAAAGGATACAAGACTTGACAGGAGCTGATCCATTTATGATGGACCCTGATGAACTTCCTGAGAGTGATGATGAATTGCAATTGTACATGCAGCTTAACTATAAGCCTGCTATTGAGATTGCAGAAGAAGAGGCTATCAATACTGTTTTTGATGCTAATCACTACGAGGATATTCGCAGAAGACTTGATTACGATGAGATGGTGTTAGGTATCTCGGTTGCTAAACACGAGTTCCTTCAGGGTACAGGTGTTAAGATATCGTATGTTGATCCTGCGAACATGGTATACAGTTACACAGAAGATCCTAACTTTAAAGATTGTTTCTATTGGGGTGAGATTAAAACTCTTCCTCTTACAGAATTGTATAAGATAGATCAATCATTAACTGCTGAAGACTTAAAAGAAATATCTCAGTATAGTAAAGGGTGGTATGATTACTACAATGTAGCACGCTTCTATGAGAACAGTATCTTTACACAGGACACTTGCACGTTAATGTATTTCAATTATAAGACTACCAAGAAGATAGTCTACAAGAAGAAAAGACTTGACAATGGTGCTACTCGAGTAATTGAAAAAGATGATAGCTTTAATCCTCCTATAGAAATGATGGAGGAAGGAAACTTCGAGAAGATAGAAAAGATTATTGATGTTTGGTATGAGGGTATTATGGTTATGGGAACTAACATACTTCTTCAATGGAAGTTGTCAGAGAATATGGTTCGTCCTAAATCAGCTACTCAGCATGCATTACCAAATTATGTAGCCTGCGCTCCTCGCATGTATAAGGGAGCAATTGAGTCATTGGTTCGCCGTATGATTCCGTTTGCCGACTTGATTCAGATTACCCATCTTAAATTACAGCAGGTCATTGCACGTGTTGTACCTGACGGTGTATTCATTGATGCTGATGGATTGAATGAAGTAGACTTGGGAACAGGTGCAGCCTACAATCCTGAAGATGCATTGAGACTTTACTTCCAAACGGGTAGTGTGATTGGACGAAGCTACACACAAGATGGTGAGTTTAATAACGCTCGTGTTCCTATTACTCAACTTACATCTAACTCAGGTGCTTCTAAAACTCAGATGCTTATAGGGAATTACAATCACTATATGGATATGATTAGAACTGTTACGGGACTTAATGAAGCTCGTGATGGTAGTACTCCCGATCCTAACTCTTTAGTTGGTATTCAAAAATTAGCTGCGCTTAATTCAAACACAGCAACTCGCCATATCCTTGAAGCAGGTCTCTATATATATCGTTCATTGGCAGAAGCAATTACATATCGTATTGCAGATATCTTGGAGTACTCTGACTTTAAAGATGAGTTTATCAATCAGATAGGTAGATTTAATGTATCGATACTTAACGATATATCAGATTTGTACATATACGACTTTGGTATTTTCATTGAGTTATCTCCTGATGAAGAACAAAGAGCTCAACTTGAACAGAACATTCAAATTGCATTGTCTAAAGGCAACATTGATATTGAAGATGCAATTGATATTAGAGAGATACGCAATCTAAAACTTGCTAATCAGTTGTTAAAACTTAAGAGAACTAAGAAAGAACAACGTGAAGAGAAGATGGCTATGCAACAACAAGCTCTTGTCTCTGAACAAAATCTTAAATCTCAAGAGATGGCAGGACAAGTGGCTATGCAGAAGATACAGATGGAGTCTCAGGCTAAGATGCAAATGAAACAGGCTGAGGTAGCATTTGATATTGAAAGAATGAAACAAGAGGCTATGCTTAAAACTCAGCTTATGGCTGAAGAGTTTAAGTACAGTCAACAACTTGCTCAACTTCAAGCAGGCACACTAAATCAGCGTGATATGCAGAAAGAAAAAGCAAAGGATGATAGGGTATCTATTCAAAATACTCAGCAATCAAAACTAATTGAGCAGAGAAAGAACAACCTTCCGTCTTTAAACTTTGAATCTAATGAAGACAGTTTAGATGGGTTTGACTTTGCTGAATTTGAACCACGATAAAATCATATTAAAATTTTACCTAACTTTGTAAAAATTAAATCAAATGGAATTTACATCAGTACGAGTTATTGACGGAGGCGAGACTAAAGGTGTTGCCGAAAGAGAAGCTGAATTACTTGCTAACCATGAAGCTGCTCAAGCAGCAGCAGCAGATGCAGCAAGTGCAAATGCAGGTGCAGCAGATGCAGCAAGTGCAGGTACAGCAGATGAGGAAAACAATCTGCCTGACTTAAAAGAAGAAGACGTTCTTTCATATATTGGTAAACGATACAATAAGCAAATCAATTCATTTGACGAGTTGATGAGCGAACGCAGTCAGGCTGAAGAGATGCCTGAAGACGTAGCTGCTTATATGAAATACAAAAAAGAAACCGGCCGTGGGTTTGATGACTTCGTTAAGTTGAAGGAAGATTACGATACCATGGATCAGGATAAGCTTTTAAAAAGATATCTTCACTCCACACAGGAGGGACTTGATGGTGATGACATCGAGGCGTTAATGGAAGACTACACATACGATGAAGATCTTGATGATGAGTCTGCTGTTAAGAGGATTAAAATCGCGAGAAAAAAAGTTGTTGCTGAAGCAAAAAAGTTTTTCAATGATCAAAAGGAAAAATACAAAATGCCCCTTGAGTCAAGTGTGGCAGGTATTTCCGAAAGTGATAAAGAAGAACTGAATGCCTACAAGCAATACATACAGCAATCAAAAACGATTGAAGAGGAGAATAATCGTAAGCGTCAATGGTTTGACCAAAAGACGAGTGAGGTGTTTAGTAACGAGTTCAAAGGTTTTGAGTTCGATGTGAACAACCGAAAAATTACATTCTCTCCGGGCGATGCATCTGAGTTGAAAAAATTACAGTCGACTCCACAGAACTTTATTCAGAAGTACTTGGATGAAAGCGGATTAATTAAAGACGCAGTTGGATACCATAAGTCGTTGGCAATTGCAATGAACCCTGAGAAGTTTGCTAAGTTCTTTTATGAGCAAGGCATGTCAGACGCAACAGATGATGTTACACGTAAAATAAAAAACGTAAACATGTCTGAACGCAGAGCGACAGAAACTTCAACAGGTGCAGGCGGAATGCAGGTTAAAGCTGTGAATCCTGATTCCGGCAGAGGCTTAAAAATTCGCAGCGCAAAAAGAATATAAAAATTAAAAATTAGAAAAAATGCCAGGACAAGTTTTAACATCCCCCGCAAGTTTAAATTTTCAACTGCAACCATCAGTTGAGCGCGTAGCCTTATCAACAAACTATATTGGTACAGGTACTTCTTCGTTTAACTTCTTGAATCAGTATCTTCCTGATACTTACGAGAAAGAATTTGAGCGTTATGGTAACCGCACAGTATCTTCATTCTTGAGAATGGTAGGTGCTGAGCTTCCTTCTAACTCTGACCAAATCAAATGGGCAGAACAAGGACGTCTTCACATTAAGTACACTTCTGTAACAGTTGGTCCAATTGGAACACCTGCTGCAGGTCAATCTGTTTTGACATTTGTGTTGCCTTCAAGCCAAACTACCTTAGCTATTCGTATTGGTCAAACCATTATGATTCAGAATAACACTACAGGTGTATTCAGTAAGGCTATTGTTCTTTCACTTACAAGTACAAACCAATGTACTGTAGCTTTCTACGAAGCAACTCCTGCAATTACTGCAGCAGCAGGTAATACTGTATTCGTTTACGGTTCTGAGTTTAAGAAAGGAGAAGCAGGAATGCAAGGTTCTTTGGAAGGAGAAGATGATATCTACTCTAACAAGCCTATTATCTTAAAAGATAAGTATGCTGTTAACGGATCTGACATGGCTCAAATCGGATGGGTAGAAGTAACTACCGAGAATGGTGCTTCAGGATACCTTTGGTATTTGAAGTCTGAGCATGAGACTCGTCTTCGTTTTGAAGATTACATGGAGACTTCAATGATTGAGGCAGTACCGGGTGAGACAACTTCAGGAGCTGCAGCTCAAGGTTTCTATGGTTCTGAAGGAGTTTTCTACGTAGTTGGTACTCGTGGTAACGTATGGGGTGCAGGTAACCCAACCGCTTTGGCTGATTGGGATACTATCGTTGCTCGTTTAGATAAGCAAGGTGCTATCGAGGAGAACGTATTGTTCGTTAACCGTCAGTTAGGTTTTGACATCGACAACATGTTGGCAGGATTGAATGGTTTGCCGGGTGCAGGTGTTGGTGCAAGTACTTACATCGCAGGTGGTGCTTCTTTCGGATTGTTTGACAATGATGTTGAGATGGCATTGAATCTTGGATTCAGCGGTTTCCGTCGTGGTTATGACTTCTATAAGTCTGATTGGAAATACTTGAACGATCCAACAATGCGTGGAGGATTAAGCACAACTGTTGCTACCGCTACAGGTACAATCAACGGTTTGTTAGTTCCTGCGGGATCTACTTCAGTGTATGATCAAATCATGGGTAAGAACGCTAAGCGTCCATTCTTGCACGTGCGTTACCGTCAAAGCGAAGCTGAAGATCGTCGTTACAAAACTTGGATCACAGGTTCTGCAGGCGGTGCTCAAACAAGCGACCTTGATGCAATGGAGGTTCAATTCCTTTCTGAGCGTTGCGTTTGTACATTAGGAGCTAACAACTTCTTCTTGTTCCGTTTCGGATAATCTTATTCTTCAAATTAAAAAGGAGGTGTCCACACGGACACTTCCTTTTAATACTAATCAAATTAAATCTAAAATAAAATGGCAAAATCAGTAGTCCTTACGGACAAAGTCTACAGACTTTTAAAAGGCTCTCCCCTTTCTTACACGTTGTTATCAAGAAACAATTTAAGAGCTCCACTCATGTGGTTTGATGAAGAGAAAGGAATCAATAGAGTGTTGCGATATGCAACCAATCAAAACTCACCATTTGAAGACGAGCAAGATGGCGCAGCTATCTTAGAACCAATTGTCTTTGAAGACGGTATGCTTTATGTCCCAAGAACAAATCCTGTTCTTCAACAGTTTCTTCACTACCACCCTCACAACGGACTTATATTCGCTGAGTTGGATAAAGAGAAAGATGCTTATGAAGAAGTAAAGGATCTTAACCTTGAAGTTGATGCATTGATAGAGGCGCGTTCTCTTGATATTAGTCAAATTGAAATGATTTCACGAGTGCTATTTGGCGTAGACCCATCCACTATATCTACCTCTGAACTTAAAAGAGACATCTTAGTTTTTGCTAAGAGATATCCTGAAGAGTTCTTAGATACTATCAACGATCCTGAGTTGAAGTTTCAAGCTAAGGTTAGAACATTCTTTGAGAATGGGTGGATTGGAATAAGAGGTAACAATAAAGAATTGTGGTACAACACAGCTACTAATAAAAAGAAGATGTGTACAATACCGTTTAACAGTGATCCATTTGAAACTGCTCTATCCTTCTTAACAAGTGATGAGGGTATTGATGGACTGAAAATGTTAGACATGTTATTAGAAAGTTGATTTTGGTTTGATGTGATTTATGATGAAAGATAAGGGCTCTCGGGCCCTTATTTTTTTCACTATATTTGTAAAAAAGTAACGATGATCAACTCAGTAAGAAACACGGTTCTATCTGTACTGAATAAGAATAACTACGGTTATATCTCTCCATCTGATTTCAATCTATTTGCTCAACAGGCTCAGATGGAATTGTATGAAGAATATTTTAGCAATTACAATAAGCTTATTAATCTTGAAAATTCAAGAATAGCAGGTGAAGATTATGCTAATCTTTCAAAGGCTGCGGCTGAGGCAATAGAGTTGTTTTTAGTATCTGACTTTTTGATTCCAATATTCAATGCATCGGGAAATAATAGCACCAAGTTTGAGATACCCTCTAATGTAACCACAGGTAACTTTGGTTTTATGTTTAGTAGAGTGTCTTACTATAATGAAATGAGATATGATGGGAGTAATGATGGTATATCAGGATATCAACTTATAGATACCACTGCAGATTTTTTTACAATAGGAGTTTTGCCCGGTGATATTATAGTTAACTTAGATACATTTACTAATGCTATCATTGAAGACATTTCAACTTCTAATACTCTTGATTTAAGTAATGATATATTTTTAAATACAGGAGAAGGATACGCTATATACTCATCAACAAATGTATCAGAGGCAGAAAAAGTAACGGACGGAAAGATATGGATGCTTAACTCATCTATGCTTACTGCACCTTCTCAATTATTTCCTGCATATACATTATCTGAGAACGCACTTATACCTCATCCTACAAGATATGCTCAGTACGGAAACGTAAGGGCAAACTACTTTAGATACCCAAAAAATCCTAAGTGGACATATATCTCTCTTGCAAGTGGTGAGCCTGTCTTTGACCAATCGCAACCGGACTACCAAGACTTTGAACTTCCTCTTGAGGATGAGTACAAGTTGGCTATGAAGATTTTGCAATACTGTGGTATCTCAATTAGAGAAACTGCAGTTGCTCAATTTGCTATTGCTCAGCAATCACAAGATAAGTCTGCACTTAACCAACAACAATAATAGACCATGGCTTATCTTTCTCAGTACGAATATTATGACAACAATGGTAACAATCCTCAAGATGCTAATTGGGGATCGTACCAATATGTAAGTCTATTTGATATTGTCAACAACTTCATGTTGATGTATTCAGGTAACCACTCTCTTGTGAATAACGAGGAGCGTTATAAGGTTCTGTTTCACGCTAAGCGTGCGATACAGGAGTTAAACTACGATGCGTTTAAAGAGATTAAGGTATTAGAACTTACCGTTGCTGATTCATTGCGATACGTTCTTCCTTCTGACTTTGTGAATTGGGTTCGCATCTCTTTGTATAAAGACGGTTGGTTGCGTCCATTGACTGAGAATATTCAGACACTTTCTTCAAGAGCATATCTTCAAGATAACAATGGAAACATTTTGTTTGATGTCAATGGAAACATTCTTGAGCCTCAGTATTCAAACATTGACTACGATAGATTGCACAGAACTAAGAAGAGCATCTATCTCAATCAAGGTCATCAATATGATGGCGCTTTGGGATGGAACTTTGATGGCAATTGGTATTTCGATTATCAGATAGGTGCAGCTTATGGACTAAACACCGAGACTGCTAACTTCAATCCTACCTTCAACATCAACAAGAAGGCAGGTGTAATAAACTTTGACTCATCTATGTCAGGTGAGAGTTGTATTCTTGAGTATATCTCTGATGGAATGGAGAGTGGAGACAACTCACTTATTTCAGTTAACAAACTTTTTGAGCAGTATATTTACGCTGCAATTAAGTATGAGATATTAAACTCTAAGTTTGGTGTTCAAGAATACATAGTTGGTCGAGCAAGAAAAGAAAGAGGGGCTCTGCTTAGAAATGCTAAGATTAGAATGAGTAACATTCACCCTGGCAGATTGCTTATGAACTTACGTGGTATGGACAAGATGATAAAATAAGATGGCAAACTTTACAAGGAATTTTACTGCGGGCAGAATGAACAAGACGTACGATGAACGTATTGTTCCTGATGGTGAGTATATTGATGCAATGAATGTTCGTATGGGTTCTACTGAGAACTCAGAGATTGGTGTCATTGAAAACACTAAGGGTAATATTTCATTGTCCAAGTTATTATATGTTGTTACAGGAGATTATCTTAGTGTAAACGCCTTGTGTATCGGAGCGCATGCTGACACAGCTAACGATACTATATATTGGTTTGTTCATGATTCAGATTTTTCTGTTGGCTCTACAGGTAAACTTGATCTTATTGTTTCATTCAATATAATAAGCACTGCACTTACCTATCATGTAGTAAGTATTGATGATGGAGATGGAAATAATACTACATTAAATTTTAATCCGTCATACTTAATATCAAGTGTAGATAAGATTGGTGACTTATTATTTTTTACAGATAACTATAACCCACCGAGGTTTATAGATGTTACCAAAAGTTATTTAGTACCTGATGGTGGAAACATTGACTATAACGGAAACCCACCTTTACTAAGAGAGGCTGTCCTTGTAATTAAACAACCCCCTATTACCTCTCCTACTGTGCAGTTAATTGTTCAAGGAGATCAAAATAATTATCTTGAAGAACGATTCATAAGTTTTGCTTATAGATACAAGTACGCTAATGGAGAGTACTCTGCTACATCTCAGTGGTCTGACATTGCATTTTCTCCTAATGAATTTTCATTTAGCGTAGATAGTGTTTTAAATGAAGGTATGACTAACGCATATAACGCAGCTATTGTTACATGCGATACAGGAGGTCCTCTTGTTGTTGGTATTGACTTACTATTTAAGCAGGCTAACAGCAATGTCATCAAGGTAATTGAAAAGCTTGACAAGGAATTATTAGGAATAGGTGATGATGCTATTTATACGTTTACATTTAATAGCAGTAAGATTTTTACAGTTCTTTCTGAAGGTGAGATATTAAGACTATACGATAATGTTCCGCGTCTTGCTAAGGCGCAAACAATTATGGGTAACCGCTTGATGTACGGAAACTACATTGAAGGTTACAATTTAATTGATAAGTATGGCGGACCTACAAGATTAGAATATGAGACTGAACTTATAACTGAACAAGTTGGATTTAAAAATTTAAAGACAGAAACTTGGCAGGGAAACAACTATACACTATACGGACAGAATATTGGTATAGCTAATTCTGCGGTAAGAATATCCTTAGCAGGAATTTCATTAGTTGCAGGATCTTCTATAAATATTGATATTACTTTTCAAGGAACAGGCAGTTGGGGTGTTCCTGCTTATACACCTAATCAACCTGAAACAACTGTAACATTTACTTTTAATCTTCCTGTTTACTATCCATCTGTTTACGCAATGGTTACAAGCACGGAGTTTCAAAATGCAATAGGAAATGCATTTGATATATTACCTGTGTACTCTCCTATAATAGGAGATGAAACTTCTTGTGATGGAACAACTTTTACAGATGTGTTCAACTGTTCTATTCAGGAATTTGTAACAAACACAGCAACGTCTATTGCGTATACAAAGTTTACAAGCGGATTGTCAGGACCTGATCAGCCAATAGCAATACTTGAGGCGTCTCCTCTTAACGATTACTTTAGTATTCAATTGCTCGCTATGGTGTATGTAGAAACACCACCTTCTACAACGTATAAAACTTTTGCCTATTTCAAAATAACAGATCACGAAGCATATTTTCAAAAGGTAGGGTCACCACGTAGCCTTCATAGTAACAGAGATTATGAGATTGGTATGGTGTATATGGATGAGTTCAATAGATCAACCACTGCTTTGGTTAGTCAGTACAATACTGAACATGTGCCATGCAGATATTCAGTTAATGCAAACTCAATTAAGGTTACTATACCAACATCTCAAAGAGCTCCATCTTGGGCTAAGAGATTTAAGTTTGTGTGCAAGGCTGACGCTGAGAATTACGAGACTATTTACTCAAGCATCTTCTTTACAGAGGTAAATACTAATGATATATATTTCTTGCTTCAAGGTGAGAATATGCGTAAGGTTGAAGTTGGAGATAGATATATTGTAAAGAGAGATACAAACGGTGCTTTATTAGGTTGCGCCTACGCTACTGTTCTTGAAAAGGAAGCTGAAGAGGCAGGGTTTATTACAACAACAACAGGAACTACTCCGCCTGCAGGTGTTTATATGAAGATGAAGCCTCAAGGTTTTCAAGTTGAAATACCTCCCAATGCAGTAGTAAATCCCGGATCAATTACTACTAATGAAAATACAGAGGATGAGTTTCCTTTGCAGGACTACCCAATGAATATTAACGTAGGGGGAATTTGGGTTGATTATACTGTACCTGCAGGTAGTCTTATTCAAATGAGTTTTAATTTCACAAGATTAGGAACAGGAGATGGAGATAAAAAATGCGAAAGAAGAATATACAATCTTAATACAACATTTACTTCATCTGCCAATTACGACAACATGTATGATTGGTGGGTTGGAGATAACGTGCAGGCTATTTTAAATAGCGGACAACAAGAGGTTGGAGGTGATGGAGGTCCAATATACAATACTTTTATATCGGGCTTTGGAACTCCTCCAAATAGTACCGATACTAACTACTACCAATTTTATAGATATGGTGATAATAGATTAGTATTAAAAATTACAGGTACTAACAGATGTCATGGCGGAAGTTCTGCAGATAAAAGACGCTCATCAATTACTACTAAGATTACAGTATTTCGTGCAGACGCTTTATTGGTATTTGAGACGTTTCCTCAAGATACTTTACCTGATGTGTTCTTTGAAAACAATCTGTCATTCCCTATTGATGACGAAGGCAACCACTTGTCAAACGGAGCAGCAGGTGATGTGAGTCAAGATATTATTAGTGGTGTGGACGGTGAGTTTAATACAGGGTTTTTTAACTGTTTTGCATTTGGCAATGCAGTGGAAAGCTATAAGGTCAGAGACTCTTTAATTGGTAGAACTTTTAATTTAGGCGAAAGAGTTACCACTGTATCTGCTCAAGACTATAAAGAGGCAAGAAGATTTGCTGACATTACTTATAGTGGTGTATATAATCAGGAGACCAATGTCAATAAACTCAATGAGTTTAATATGGGTCTTTTGAATTTCAAAAACTTAGAGACTTCATTTGGTGACATACAGGTATTAGACGGAAGAGAGACTGATGTGCTTACCCTGCAAGAGGATAAGATATCATATGTATTAGCAGGAAAGAATTTGCTATCAGACGCAGGAGCAGGTGGTGTTTTAACATCTGTACCTGAGGTATTGGGAAATCAGATTGCTCGCGTAGAGAAGTATGGCATTAGCTTTAACCCTGAGAGTTATGTTCAGTGGGGTTATGATAGATTCTTTACCGACGTAAAGCGTGGTGCTGTTATTCAAATGAAAGGAGACTCAATGTCTCAAGACCAATTGGCTGTGATATCGGAAGCCAATATGAGAACTTGGTTTAGAGATGAGTTCATCAACTCTTTCAAAACTCAAAAGCTTGGCGGATATGATCCTTATATGAATGAGTATGTTCTATCTACAAACGATAGAGAAATCCCCGGTGTTGAACCTTGTTTGCCGTGTGGTGTTACTCAAACATTTTCAGCTTCAACTGCTGAGGAAGGGCTTGCTGTGTTAGCTGATTTTTGTGTTGAATTAGGAAGTATTGTTGGTGAGGTAACTTTTTCTTGGAATGTTATAAGCATATCACCGGGAGCAACTTTCACCGTTTCAATAACCTATAACGGTACACCATACAATGTCTATGATATAGACTATAGTGATGTTATTGTTTTCAATAAAGACTCAATAACAGAAACAGTTGCCAATGTATATGTTACTGCCACCAATGGTGAGGTAGTACTGTCTTTAAATGTAGGATGTCCTGTGTCTGAACAACTTTCTGTAATTGAAGTTGTTGTTACAAGTGATCAAAACTCAAGTGAGACTATACACACGCAGTATAGATATATTGATGGTGTTTATGTTGGACCACTACAAACAAATTCTGTTTTGTTTCAAACAGGAACTAATCCTGTGGTGTCAAGATATAATATTTCAACAGGACCTGCGGGGTCGGGAGCAATACCTACTCCGGGTAGCACGTTAATAATTGGCACTAACAAAATAGGACCTGATACTTATGACTTTGATCCTCTTGGGAATAAGTTTAAGTATCTAAGAACAACTACTTTTTACGATAACACTCCTGTTGATATTAACACCTTATTATCTGTTAGCGCATCTGTTACACCAATTACAGGTGGTCCAACTCAATACCAATCTTCATTTACTGTTCCTCCATCTGTTGATGGTAATTTCTTGTATTTGATTTGGGACTTGAGAAACGCAGGTACTACAAGCTTATGCTATGGTGAATTTGTTGAACAGTTTCAAGAAATATGTTGCGACTGCGGACCTTGCACTGAAGATTGTGTTAATTTAGGTTTTGCAAATAACAGCAAGGATCAGGAAGCTACTATCTACTTCCCACAAGGACTTTGCGGAGAAGGAGAACCATTGACTGTTACATTAGATAAGAGCGAGAGTGTAAGTCTTTGTATTGTTAATGCAGATTACTATGTCACTTCGGGTGATGTGTCTCTTAAATTTAAAGACTGCGGTTGTGAATGCGAGTCAACATGCAAAGCATATACTGTTTTAGCTTTAAAAGGAACTGCTACAGTAGTCTTTCAGCAGTGTGTTGGAGGTACAATATTTGCAAATGTTGATAATGGAACAGTAGGTAAGTTCTGTGTTGATGGTATTCTATCACCAATCTCAGGAGATCCTGAAATCTTTTTGTCAAGCCCTTGCGGTTGTTGCCCTGAAGCTACATGTTGGACATGGACTGTTTACAATCCGGAGGAAACAACAAATAGTTTTACCACTAAAGACTGCACGGGAGCACCTGTTACTCTTTATGTTATGGGCGAAGAGACGTTGACATTTTGTTCAGAGGCATTTGTTGTTCCTGAGTGGGAAGGAAATTTGAGTTTTGAGATAATAGACAGTTGTAAATGTAATATAGTATAACAGCATGCCAACAGCAGTACCATATTTTTTAGACGGCACATCATTAATTGATTCTACCGGAGTGTATGTTAATTCTACTTTAACTATACCTGCGGATGATGGTTATTATTCTGATGGAGTAAATATAAGACAACAGATAGGCGGAGTGCTTCTTCCTGCACAGCCATGTCCTTCTTGTGGTTTACCTTGTACGGTTGACGGCAGTCTTCTTGGTGGAGATGAGGGTGAATACAGAATGACTATTGATACAGGCTCATTGCCGGGCAATACAGGTGCTATTGTTATTCGCTTCCGTGTTGGTCAAGCTCCTGATGGTATGATTGTCAACTATGATGGTAATGTATACAATGAGTTTAGTTCTCCCTACTTTGGATATCTTGCAGGAGCTCCGGGAGGTCCTACCTACTTAGGTCAAACAGGCATAACTTGTTCACCGAATCCATTAGTTGGACCTCACACATTAAATGTTTTTAATTGGGACGGAACTACATTTATTCCATCGGGAACTACGAATACTATTAACACACTTTCAAGTGAGTTGGCATTAACACCGTCAGCTCCTGATGACCCTACTTTATGGAGCGTATTAGTAGTTCCAAAACCAAGCTTGATTCCATCTACAATAGATATAACTATCTACGCACCGTGTGATAACACCTCGTTCTTATTTTCCGTTACCTGTGCAGGTAAGATAAAAAAGATAAATGCTTCTGCAGTGTATTCTGAACCCAAAGAAGATTTTTGCGATGCTCCTTTAACTAACAATTTATATCCTGTTAGAGTAACAGGTATTGCACCTTATGTAGATCTGTACGATTGGATTTTTTTAGATGAGAACGGTCAGACCAAAGCACCTGATGGTTATTATAGAACAAATAATTTAGTAGCACCAAATGATACTATACATGTAGTTAATGGTGTTATCGTGTCAATAAGCAACGAGTGTCCATAATATGAATTATACTCTTACATACTCAGAACAGGCAAAAGGATGGGTATCCTTTTACTCTTACTACCCTGATTGGATTATCGGAATGAACAACTTCTTGTACACATTCAAGGCGGGTAATTTATACAAGCACAATACCAATGCAAACAGAAATACTTTTTACCAAGATTATTGGGATGAGAAAGGATCTCCTTCTTCTTCATTTACGCCAACAGTACTAAAGAGTGTATTCAATGATGTGCCTCTTGAGAATAAATTATTCAAGACACTAAACTTGGAAGGGGATGCATCTTGGAACGCTACTATGATTACCGATCTTCAGTTCTCAGGATTCATTGATGCCGGTTGGTTTGAGAAGAAGGAACAATCTTACTACGCATTTGTAAGAAACAACTCCATCGGTGAGTTGGCACTAAGAAGTTTGAATGGTATTGGCCGAAGCATACAAGTTGACGACCCGGGTACAAACAATGCGTTCATTAACTTTAGCATCAATCCATTGGTAGATATCGGCAGTATCATCAGCGTTGGTGACTACGTGTACTTTGGTACTTCTACTCCTATTCTTGCAGGACCTGTGTTGTCTATCAATGTCAACCTTCCTGCGGGCATCAATCAGATTGAGGTGAACAACAATATGATCATACCATTAACCACTCCTATACCAAGTGATACTGAGTTTTTCTTTTACATTAAGAACTCTGTTGCTGAGTCTCATGGAGTATTGGGACACTACTGTGTGTTTGACCTTCAAAACTTCTCTATAGATAAGATTGAGCTTTTCGCAGCAGAGACGGAAGTGATGAAAAGTTTCCCATAATTTTTATACCTTTGTGGTGTATGGAATCAATTAGCATCCGCCACTTAAATGAAACAGATTACGACGCCATTCTTGTAGGATGGTGGAAAGAATGGGGATGGGAATCTCCGTCTAAAGATTTTCTTCCTATGGACGGAAGAGGTGGTGCTATTGCTTTTGATGGAGATATTCCAATATGCGCGGGTTTTTTGTATCTCACAAACTCAAAGGCATCGTGGATTGATTGGATTATCTCAAGCAAGACATACACAGACAGAGAGAAAAGAAAGTTTGCCATTAGCCTATTGATATCTACACTAACGGGTCTCAGCAAGGATATGGGAAACAAGTACGCATACGCCTTGATTAAGCACGATAATTTAATCAAGACATATCAGAGTCTCGGATATATAAAAGGAGAGTCTTATCAAAGTGAAATGATTAAAATCTTATAACTATGGCAGTAACAACCGCAGCAATAGCAAGCGTAGTAATAGCAGGAACAAGTGCAGGTATGTCTTTTTCTCAAGCACGACAACAAAAAAAACTTGGGGAAGAAGCAAAGAGAGATGCTCAGAATGCAATGGCCGAAGCAAAGAAAGCTCTTGAAGTAAATTACTACGATCAGTTAGCAGTTAAGAAAGAACCGTACGAATTAGAGCGTGATGCTTTATTGGCTCAAGGAGCGTTGGCTACACAAGCAGGAGTAGAGGGTGACAGAGGCGCAGCTGCTACGGCAGGTAGAGTACAGGCTGCTATGAATGATGCTCAAGCAGGTGTTAGAACAGCTATGGGTAAAGAAATGACTGACCTTGAAAAGCTCAGTGCTGAAGAAGACTCTCGTCTTCGTGATGTTGGTGTTCAACTAAACTTAGAAGAAGTAGCAGGTGCTCAAGCTGCTGCTGCTGACGCTGCCGTGGCTCGCTCTCAAGCCATACAACAGGGTGTTCAGTCTGTAGGTAGTGCGGTTCAATCAGCTGTTAGCTTAGCTCCGTTGTATCAACAAAACTTAGACGCTCAAAAAGCAGCTACCTATAAAGCAATAGGTCAAGATGACGCGGGAATGATAGATTTAAGAAAGAATACATATAGAGGGCAGCAACTTGGTTTGATTGATTATAACGCTATGTCTAATAGAGATTTTAGACAGTTTAAGAATGCTTTATCTCCGGAGCAAAGCATGCAGTTATTTCAAAGCCAACCTTATCTGAATAGTTACAATCCAAATCCTTTCAAAATAGATTAATAGATGGCAAGTACTTATTATAAATACGTAGACCGCGAGGTAGATAGTCAGGTTAATTGGGCTGAGATAGGAAAGAGCATGACTGACATGCTTTCTAACGAAGCAAAAGCTCGTGAGGATAAGAAAGCAGCGCTCGATCAAGCAACAAGAGATGAGTTAAAAGTATTAGCTGACCAACCTACAGGTCAGAGTGAGTCAGCACGAGCTATGGCTATTAAGTATGGAGACAATGCGTCTCAGTACTTGAGGATGCAGGACCAACTTCTAAAGTCAGGGCAGTTAAAGTTATCTGACTATATGGTGACAAGACAGAACATTGTTGACGACACTGATAATTTGTTTGGTATGTTGAAGGACTATCAAGCAGCATATGGTGAGAAAATGGACCGCTATAAAAAAGGAGAGAGTCAGGAGTGGGAACTTGCAGCAATGGAAATGGTTGAGGGTTTTGGTAACTTCAGTCAGTCGGGTGCTTTTATTGACCCCGCAACAGGCAGGGTAAGTATGGCTATGATGGATAAGAAGATGGTTGACGGGAAAGAAGTTTATACTATGGCTGAAAAACCCGGTAAGACTGCTTCAATTGCTACCGTTAAAGGAATGTTACAGGGCAAGTGGGATAAGTTTAATACTAACGGTGCGTTAGATATTATAAACGAATCTATTGGAGAGAACATACAGACCATAAGACAATTTGGAAAGAAGAATCAGGCGGGTGAGATTATGAGCGTGACTGACGTTCTTGCAAGTACAAGGTCAGAGGCTGCGATTGAAGCTGATATAGCTAACAAGAAAACTCAAATAAAAGCTCTTGAAGGAAAGACGGATAAGCCAAGTGTAGATGCTAAAGCAAAATTAGAGACAGAGATTAAAGATGCTCAGACAGAGTTAGATATGTCTAAAGCAATTTTTAGCTTTAAAGATTTTGAGACAAATGCTATCAATCAAAATTTCACTAATGAGTGGAACAGACTTTCAGTATTAACTAATAGCATGGGGCTTGCAGCTGATAAAAAACCTTATAAGTTTGTATATAGTGCGGAAGAGCAAGCAGCTGATCCTGTGCATAACATATACATGAAGCCTTCTAATGATAACAACGGTTCTTTAATTCCAAGTTTTACCAAGCAGCAAGAAGAAGCTTCAGTGGAGTTTATGCGTAACCAACTTAGAGGTAGATATGATTACAAGGAAAGCAGACAGACTGTTAACGAGTATCAGCCAAGTCCTCAGCAACAACAGTGGCAAGTTGATAATGCTAAAAATGCAAAGATGCACCAAGAGATTGGTCGTATGTTAGCATACCTTCACTCAGGAACTCCAGAGCAAATACAAGATGCGGTTGATTACTTTGACGCTATAGCTCCGGGTACAATCAATCAATTCACAAGAGATGACGGAGGTATGTCGTTTGTTAATGACCAAGGTAAGTTTATAAAACTATCAAACACTAATGACTTTGATGCTTGGGTTAGAAAAGGATTCAAGGCTATCATGGGTAATGCAACAGGTGAAGAAGATGCTGTGAATAAAGCCAACTCTCTAAATATTAAAAAACAAGATAGTTTATACCAATCATGGGATCAAGGCACAAATGATCGAGGTGAGAAAAACCCTCCATTGGTATTCAAAAGTAAAAACGTACAGACGACAGGTAGCGGAGCAACAGGTGGTGGATTAGATTATTCAACAAAATAAAATATTGAAATGGACGAGCAAGTAATACAAGACCTTTATAATAGAGCAGTATCTTTAGGATATAAAAAATCAAGAGAAGAGTTTGTAAGTTTATTACAATCTGACTCAAGTGTTCAAAATGATAACTATTCTTATGTGCAAAGCAAAGGATATCAGAAATCAATGAATGATTTCCTTGGTCTTGTCGGAGGAGGAAGTGGAGAAGGATTGGGTGTTTTCGAGCAGGTTAATCAGATAACTTCTAATTTACAGGCATCAACAGATCAACAACAACCTGCTGAAGATGTAAAAAAAAAAGACAACGCGAGTTTCGTGGAGAAAATACAGGACGTCGCGTCAGGTACTACGGATTTACCTTCGGTCGCTTCTTCTTTGGATTGGTCACCGTCGTTTCTCGAGACCGTTGAGCAAAAGCCTTGGGAGAAAAACTTTGTACGAAGACTGTACGGTTCAGATTATGAAGGTAGATTTGCTAAAAACATAACAACTCCTTTAGTTACAGAAGATGAGGATGGTTTTAATGTAGACTATTCAACTCATAAAATGGCTTCGGCCGAAGTTGACGGTAAGTACATTGCTTATCCAACTGTTGTTCAGAAGAAAGGAGAAGGCAATCTTACTCAGTTATCAGATGCTGAGGCGTTAGAATACGCTTTGCAAAATAACGAGTATCTATCATTCTCATCTGACGCTAAGGCTAAAGCTTATGCTGAAGGGGGGTATAAAAGAGGAACTATGCTTGAGGACTATTCACGTCCCGATTGGTTTAATAAATCAATAAATAGCATTGACAAGGATCTCATAAACCAAACAGAGGAGTTTGTTATTCCTAAGTTGAACTATCAGTTTGGTCCATTAGATTTTAGTTTTAAAGTATCGGGTTGGTCAGGCGACTACATGGTTGCTACTGCTCCAAACGGAGATACGAAAGAGTTCTCATTAGATCCATATCTTGACGTATCAGCACAAGGTACGGCTGAAGAGTTGAAGAATTGGATAAAAGAACATAGTCCTATCAGTGGTTTAGAGACACTTAATTCAGAATACGAAAACGAGAATAAGAGATACGCTAATCAAAAAGAAATTGAAGAAGACTTTAAGAAGGTATCTAATGAATCAACATTATTTAAGACTGATGTCAATACATTTTTAGCAGAGAAGAACGCTGTTGATCAAGAGCTAAATGCATTAACCTCAGCAAAATCTACCGCACCATTATTACCTGAGGCTCAGGCTCGATATGATATATTGCTTGGTCAAAAGGAAAAACTTAAAGTCAAATACCAAGAGCTTGCTGACAGAGAAAATTTAATATTGTCTCAAGCGGCAGTAATAGACAAGGCTGTTGGTAAGTATCAGATGATGGAGAAGGAGCAGGGTGACTACGCTGCCGGCTCTTGGAACGCAGCATTAGAAGGAGAGGGTAGCATTGGTGCAGGCACTGTGAATCTTCTTATTGATATCATGCAAAGCAAGTATTTTAATGGTATTGATGTAGATCAAATGTCTCAACAAGTACCTGAAGGAACTGCAACAGGTGATTTAATGCAGGACGCATCAAGCGGAGGGTTGGCTGTAAACAATGCTCGTAGATTGAACGAAGCATTAGGAGCGCCTACAGATCAAAAAGAGTTAGACGCTATTATGTCTACATTCAGAAGAGAGGGTGATAGTATTTATACGGTTGGTAAGGAAGGTGAAGGTCTTACTACCATGACTGCAGATGAAAAGAAAAAACTAAAAATATTTCAAGAGTATATACCAATGCCGAAGGCGGGACAGTCTTACAAAGATTGGTATAACAGCCTGACAGATGACCAAAGAACAGCGTTAGTAGATAAGTCTAACGACGATGTAAAAAAAGATTTAAAAGGAAATCTATTACCTGCAATGCGCGAAGGTCTTCGCACAGTTATGGGAGACGACGCTGCTACCGTGGCTTGGAGCAGAACTAAAGAAGAAACTTTTTGGGGAGGTGCTTTATTAGGCACGGCTAAATCATTGCCAAGTATAATAGGAGGTGCAGGTCCTGTTGGTTGGGCACAGAGAACGGCTCAGGCATACGCTCAGGGATCTGATGCGGTGTATGAGGAGATGTCTAAGAACCCTGCGTTTGATAACATATCTGAAAGTGAAAAGCTTTCTGTTGTAGCGCCTATTGGAATTGCTGTTGGTGCGTTAGAGTCATTAGGTTTTAGCAATCTTATAAATAACAAAGGTCTTGTAAATAGACTTGTTGTTAGAGCAATGGGCAAAACCGTTGGTTCAGTTGGGGCTAAAACATTTGGACAACTTGTTAAAGACGACATACAGTCAATGGGTGCTAAGGGTCTTTTGACTTTAGCAGGTGCAGGTTTGGCAGAGGCAGAGACCGGTACTACTCAACAGATTGCTGAGTATGCAATCAAGGATATATACAACATGGCTAAGGAGAAGGACATGTTTCAAACTCCTGACTTCCTTACGGCTGATTACTTCAAAGACATTGCTACTGCGGGAGCGCAAGAGATGATTGGTGGTTTTGTTATGGGTGTACCTAATGCTGTTGGCGCAGCATTTACCAAGACAGGATACAAATCGTTGAGTGATAATGAGTTTAAAGTTTTCGAGAGCATTGCCAATGATGAGAAGATGCAGTCTGCTTATATCTTGAGTTTGAAAAACAAGGTTGCAGCAGGGCAAATGAAATTGAAAGATGCCAAAGAAAGTCTTAACAACTATAGAAATTCAGTTGGCTTGTACAGAAGTTTACCCGCAAACTTATCTACTGAAGCAAAGAAGGAGGCAATGAATCTTCTTAAAGAGAGAAGAGACTTAGAGCAGTATATGAGTGGTAAAGACGATGCGATGGTTAAGAAACAAAAATCACGCGTTGAAGTTATTAATGGAAAGTTAGATGAGTTAGCTACTAAATCTGAAGCAGAGGCTCAGGCTAAAGCTAACGCTGAAAAAATACTTGGTCTTACTGAAGAGGAACAAAATAGAAAGACTGAGCTTGAAGAGACTCTTGCATCAAGAGAAGAAGATGAGAAGAATGGTATCACATCATTTGAGGTTACTGATGGTGAGGGTGGTATCAAGACTGTGACCTATGAAGAGGCTCAGGCTGAGTTGGACGCGTTGAATGAAAAGGAAAACGCTGACGTAGTAGAAGAGACTACACCAACAGAGCAACAAGTGCCTACCGTACTATCTACGCCTGAGGAAACCACAGCTGCATTAGAGCTACTTCCTGAGGGTGAGCGTACCAACATAACCTTTACTCAAGAAGATGGCACAGAGACCCCTGTAATGGGGAATGAGAAGGTGTTAGCTGAACTGTTCCATCAGGCTCAAGCAGTACCTGAAGCAGACAGAACAGACTTCCATCAAAATATTATTGATGCAGTTAATGTTGCATTGGCTGATCAGATTGATGAACAAATGCAGGAACAGATGCAAGAGCAGGAGGATAATCCGTTTGGAAATCTTGCTGAAGATGATGAGCAGATTGTTTTTGAAGCAGAAAATTTAGAAGATATCCCCGAGCAGTTTAGAGACGGTGCTACTGTATCAGGTCCTATGGAAATAACTGCGCGCAAGAAAATATTAGGGCTGCCTGTTGGTAAAAAGGAAGTTGTAAAAAGAAAGGGAAAAACTTTTAAGTTTATTGTTACCGGAGCAGAGGCAAAAGCAAATGTTGATTCTCTTTTGCCTTTATTCGATAATGGAAAAATTAGGTACGACGGAACTCTTGCAAGACGAGCAAAAGCTACAGATAAAGCTACTCTATTCAAGAATGTATCAAAGTCATTGGCTTCTGTATTACCCAACTTAGGTATTCGCAACTTCAAGAACAATGAAGAGATGAAGACTTATGTGGACAGTAAATACAAAGGCAGTCCTGTATCAAAACAAGTATTAGGTAGTGAAGGTGGTTTGATTATCTACGATAAAGATGGTAAACCTGCTGAGATACTTATCAATGAAACAACATCAGGTGCAACCACGTTACCACACGAGGTATGGCATGCTCTATTGGTTAAGGCGTTTGGTGAAAACGAAGCGTTGTTCAAAGAGTTTAGAGATAGCATAATACAAACTCTTACGAATAACGGATACCAAGATATTGTTGATACCCTTAATACTTTTTCATCTAGCCCTGAGTATAAAGCTTCCAATAAGCAGGCGCAAGAGTGGCTTGTTGAATTTGGAGGATTGCTTACGGCATCAGGTATTACACCTGAAAATTTAAATCCGCAATCGAAAAAACTTCTTGAGCAGATTAAAGCCATCTTCAACAAGATTGCTATGGAGTTGTTTGACACAACACTATTCTTAGAAGACGCCGTCACTGAAGACGTGTTAGATTTTATAGTGTCAATCTCTGACTCTATGTCAAGAGGTGAGGATATCTCTAAATTCTTTGATTTAAAACGCCCTGACGCTAAAACCTCAAAGACTGCTGCTACTGTATCCAAGCAAATGGGTAAGGGTAGTCCTATTGAAGAGGTACGGAGAATTGCTCAGCGTTACAACATAAACAACAGTGGCTTTGCTCCTTCTCAAATCAATGAGTTTGCTTTAGACAGAGAGCTTAGACCTTATGGTTACTCAGCCAAGAGAGCAGCGCCTGATGCTAACGGAAAGCAACGTGGTGTGTACATCCTAAATCCTAAGGGTAGATTCTACAATCCATTCAAGGGTAAGTTCCAAAAGGTTAGCAGTCAAACAACACAGCCAAAGGCTACAAAGAGTGCTCGTGCTAAGCAGATATATAACGCTGAGACATTAATAAATAAACTGTCTCAGATAACAGGTATTCCTGTAAAGGTTATCAATGACCCTTCACAAATGTTCAAGGGTAAGATAGAAGATCGTGTAGCCACTATAAACATGGCATACGTTACAGCCGATACTCCTATCCATGAGATATTAGGTCACCCTGTAATTGCATCATTGAAGGAAACTGATAGAGCTTTCTATGATAAGTTGGTCAATGAGGTTAAGAACTCTAAGCAAGGTGCTGAAATCTTAGCAAGGATTAAAGAAGACTATAGCGAATACTCTGAAGAGCAGCAGATGGAGGAGGCTATTGTTGAGATGCTTTCTCTTATGGTATCTAACAGATTAGAAAACAACTCTACTCTAAAGAGAATGTTATCTAAGCTTCTTCAAGACATTATTAATTTCATCAACAAGAATTTTAAAACAAAGTTTCGTGAGAGTGATGTGATTAATATGAGTAGTCTCTCAAAAGATATTGAGAACTATATCAATCAGACTGAGAGTGCTTTCAATAAAAGCATTGACGACCTTGTTAATCTTTTCTTAGGTGGTAATACCTCTACTTATCTAAGCCTTGTTCCTAATGAGATAACTCAAAACGGTAGAACAATATTAGAAAAGAAATATGGAGAGACAATTGGAAGAAGTGTAGCGGGTAGCATACAAAACGCTCCGCTACACGCTGACTTATTTGTAAAATTTGTAGATAACATGCTTGTAGATCCAAGTCAAGCAAAAGATTTTCTATCATCAGAAACAAATTTAAGTTATGTAAATTACTTTTTTGATCAACACCTATACCCGAATCAGAACACTAAGAAGATTGCTAAGGTTACTACAGATCCATTTGAATTGATATCTCCTACAGGATATCAACTTCATCCTGTTACTGAATTGCAACACTTTGAAACATTTAGAAAAGACTATGACAAGGGGTATACCATTTGCACATTTGCTACTGCTTTAGAGCCGGGTAGAAGATTAGCCCATTCATTTATTTTTTGGATACGCAAGCCTTATGCCTCAGAGATATTGCCACAGAACATGCTCACTCAAGAGTACTTGCAGTCTGATAGTGCAGATGCTGCTGAGTGGAGAAAGTATTTAAAGAGCAAAGGGCTTGAGAAAAAAGACGGTACTTACGAGATACCTTTAAGACCAAGTATTTACGACCCTTACGCTGTAAGTTCTATCAGTCTTCAGATAAGCAGAGATCCAAGATCTTCTTTTCAAAAGATGGTTAACAGATACAATCACCACATTGATATTAGTAAGGGTGGTGATGGCGTGGCTGATGCTGCCTTTAAAAACAAACTCGACAACATTGTTAAAGGGTTAGACGATTCAATAAGAAACTACGTAAACCTGCCGGCAAAGGTAAAGTCTAAATATGATTACGATACTGACAATGTAATACCTGTTGGAGATAAGTTATATGTATATGAAAATGAAGTCAACAACTTCTTTTTATCTGCTCAGGGGTTTGTAAAGAATAATTTATATACCAAGTTAATACCTGATGTTGAGGTTTTAGCTGATGAATTTCTCTTTAATAAAAAAACAAACACAATCATATCGTTTGGAAACAGCGCAGATTTTTTTGAAGGTGCAGACGACGTGTCGTTTGAGAAGGATAAAATTATTGTTAAGTCAAGCAAGTATAATTACACGACTGAAATTTTCTTGAATAAGAAAAAACAGATAGTTGGAATTAGTAGTGATACTACTCGGGACATAGACGATAAATTTTTTGCTTCTAATAATACGATAGAAAGTATTGACCTACCAAATGTAAAAAATATTGGTAGCGATTTCTTAAATCAAAACCGCGTATTAAAAAGCATTAATCTTCCGCAAGTAAATAAGATTGGGTCAGGATTTTTAACATATAATCAAGAGGTAACTTCTTTAGACTTCCCTAAATTGATTACGGTCTATGATGGATTTTTAAGTTACAATCTAAAGATTAGTTCTATAGATTTACCTAATCTTACTTACGTTAAAAACATGTTCATAGCTGCTGCTAATATAAAATCAGCAAACTTACCTGAACTAAGAAGAGTTGGAGATTCATTTCTAATGCAATCTCGTGATATCGCGTCGATAAGTTTACCTATGTTAGAAGAAGCGGGCAATGCTTTTTTATCAAATGCTGTTGATTTGAATTACATAAGCCTACCTAATTTAAAAGAATTAGGTTATAACTTTTTATATCACAATGACGCCTTAGAATCTATTGACCTCCCTGTTATGAAAAATATTGGGGCCGGTTTCTTATTTAAGAATAACTCTTTAAAAAATATTAACCTACCTAATGTAACTGACATTGGAGATAATTTTTTAATGAACAATGACAAGTTGGTTGCCATTGACTTACCTAATGTAATTAGGATTAGAACAATGTTCATGTATACCAATAGAAGTTTACGAGCTATTAACATGCCTGAGGTTGCAAGAATAGGAGGTTCGTTTTTATTTTATAATGAGACGTTGCAATTCATAAGCATTCCTAAAGTAAACGCAATTAGTGAGGAATTTTTACGAAGCAATTATAATTTGCAAAAAATTAATGTTAACAACGATGCTGATGTTAGCGAAGGATTCTTCAGAGAGAATGGGTATGTAGATAAATACATGAAAGACAATAAGCCACAAGAGGCAGATGCTGATTCAAAATTATTTGCTGAACTTAATAACAAACTTGGTTTCGAAAGATTCTCTGATTTGTATTCAGAGTTTTTAAAGAGCAATAAAAATGGTAGCATGTCTCAGTTTGCCGAGTCTGTTGGCGAATCATCTGGACCTACTGTCAGCGCTCAGAGTGGCAGCACTCTTCAGGAAAGTTTAAAGACAATCCCGGGATACGATGATATGATTCGTAAGTCTAAGAACATTGCTCTAAGAACATCAAGAAGATACGGTGCTGATTGGGATAGAATAATGAATGCCGTGATGGAGTTTGTTATGAACTCTCCGGTATATACCTTGGCTGACGACTCGCAACGCGAGCAGATGGTTCGTGATGTGCGTGCTGACTTCGGCAAGAAAGAGAAGGCTGCTCCATCTCCAAAAAAAGTATTTGAACTGAAATCATTTACTGATTTGTTTGGTAAGATAGACGTGAAGATGATCACCATGTCTGACTATGATTTCTTAAAGGAACAAATGAAGCTAATAGCTCGTACTGCAAAAGATACTAAGACGTCTTGGATGGCTGCAAGCAAGTTAGTAGCCAAGCAAATCAAGGAGTTGGTAATCGCAGGTAAGATATCAAACAGACAGGCAGCGAGTGTGATAAGCAGACTTGCCACGGTGAACATGTTCAACCAAGACTCGATAGATAAGTTCACCGAATACATGGTTAAGGTATTCACCGATGCCAACTACGACATGAAGATTGAGAAGGCTCGTAAGAAATTACCACGCGCATTGAGTAACGTCAAGAAGAAGATTGGTATAGCCAATGCTATTGCTCCTGACTTGGTTCAGTTGTTCTCTATCAATCCCAACCTAATACCGGATAGCGTATTGGAAACATACCTTGAGTTAGTTGAGATGTTCGGCAGCTCAGATAGCGTGCTCAACTTAGATGATATTGACTTAGTAGCTGTAGATGTAAAATCAATACTTGATGCTGTAGAAGGTGAGGTATCGTCGGCTGAGGATTTAGCTCTTCGTTTTGAGGAGTTTGATGACAAGGTGTACGATACAGATGGTAAGTTAGAATACGCAAAGACAGTTGCTAAGATGCTTGACACAGGAGCTATCGACGATGCAGAGGCGGAGATCATGCGTAAGTACAAGAAGATTATCTTGCCTAAGGTAGCGCCTGATAAGAAGACAGATGCTGAGATTGAAGCAGAGAAGAAAGTTTTAATCAAAGCAATCAAGGCTGTTACAGTAAACACATCACGTTTGCCTACAAGACTTGAGAGAGACTTGGCTAAAAGATTAGTTGCCTTGTTAAAGCCTGAGCTTCTAAAGAATTTGTCTGTTAACCAATTGGAAAATGTGGTTAAGTTGATTGACAATATCAACGCAGGTTACTTACCTCGCTATGCTCAAATCACAGTAGAGAAACTTAACTCTCTTCAATCAGCAGCTAATGATTTAGAGACTGCTATTGAAGATGCTAAGGCTTTGAAGGGTTCAAGTTTAGTTGGTAAGTTGAAGGCTGCATTTACAGGAAGAACCTCTGAGCTTGAGATGATACGTCGTACTCCATTGATATTTATAGACCATATCTTTGGAGACTTCAAGAGCAGTCGCATCTTCAATGCTGTGTTCAGCATGATGGCTCAAGGTCAAGCTGCGTTTGATACTGATATTAACAAGATAAATAAGAAGTTAGATGACGCTCGCATGGCTGTGTCTAAGTCTCATAGTTATAACGCAAACAGTACATTAGAGTCTTCGTTTAGAATGATGGCTTATATGATTCAACTTGAGTATGAGAGCAACTTAGGTAGCGACCAAGTTAATCCTGCGTCAAGCTTCATCAAGGCTACCATAAAACGAATGTTAAATGATAAGAACAATAAATTTAAAGAGCGTGATGCTAAACTTCTTGAGGACATACTTGAAAAGTATGGTGTTAATGTTGGAGTCGATGCAAAGGGTAAGCCAATCAGAGAGATAGATAACAAGAAGTTGTTTAAGTCTTTCAATATAGCAGAGCGTAATGCTATCAAGACCATCAGAGAAATCAATGACGGTCTTACAGAGAAGGCTCAGTATACTGCGTCTATCATTCGCGGTGAGAGCATCACCCCTTTGAATAACTACGTTCACCTTCCGGTGTTGCATGACTACGATCCAAACGAAAGATCGACAGGTATTCAAAACTCAAACGCTTACAGCAACTCAAGAAAACCATCTACTAAAGCCAAGACTTTGGAAGGAAGAACAGGTGATGTATCTCCAATTAACTTTGATGCATTCGCATCGGCTCAGAAGGGGGCTAAGGCTACGCTATTAGACTTCCACTTGACCGAGGCTATCAGAACTTCGAGAAAGACTATTAATGAAACTCGTAGGATGATGGAAGAGAAGGGCACATTGAGAGGCAAGAAGAGAGATTTGATAAACGCTATTGAGAGTGCTAATGAAGAGGTGATTAGAAACGTACTCACCAATAACTTTATTACCGATAGCTTTGCTGACACTGTGGTTAACGAGGTTTCTAAACAGGGATACCGCGCCATTCTCGCAAGCTCTAAAAGGTTTACCTCTGAACTTGCTTCTAACGTAGGCTTTGCTTTATTCACAGACCCTATGGCATTTGCTCAGGGTGTTAAATACAAAAAGATTGTCATGTCTCCTAAGGCTATTGAGATAATGATGAATGTTGCAAGTAAACAAACGTCTCGTCTATTTAGCGGAAACAGTTTAAACGGTAAATTTATTGACACATCTATCTTTGGACAGGCAAGTGGTGTTCGTACCAATAAGGTTCAGGGATCTGCTCAAAATGTAACTAACCAAGTCTACAACTACTCGCTTAAATATATTAAGAATGGTGTTGAGTTTGTAGCTGATGGATTGATATCTACTCCTGATAAATTAGTAATGCGTCCTATTTGGTTTGGAGCATTCGCTAATGAGTTCAAGAGTCAGACAGGAACAGAGATAGACTTTGATAAGATTGCAGCTAATGATGAGGCTTACATGGCTAAGTACGGAGAGGCTATATCAAATGCGAGAGATGCAGCTGATAATAAGTCTACGCTTACCGGTGCTACTGACAACCCGTTCATGGGTATACTCAAGGGTGCTGTTACCGCTGACCAAAGTGGATGGACAAGAGGTTATAATAACTTCAACAACTTCATGACCCGCTTTGCTATCTATGAGTTCGCTGCTGCAAGGCAGGGTATCTATGCAGCTATGGGTGATGGAACACTTACACGTAAACAGGGCGCTGCTCTTCTTGCGGGTGTGATAACACGTATGACTGTGTACACATTGCTGACTAATATATTGGGTAGTTTGTTGATCTCTGCCCTTGGCGATGATGAGGAAGAAAAGGAAACGGAGAAGTCATTCATGCAGAAGTTTGGACAGGCTCTTGCCTCTACAGCGACTTCGCTTTTAGTTGGTCGTGACTTTGGTAATTTTGTGAAAGTATTTAGCAATGCAGGTGTTGAGAAAATCAATGAAGAGTATTTTGATTTCCTAAGAAACGGAGACTACGATCCGTACGATGATGACATCTCATACTCTGCTATGCCTAAGGAAAGAAAGGGGCATCAGATAGACCTTGGTGATTACATCACTATGTTCACAGGTTCATTCACTCCTCTTGCTAAGACAGTTGACTTGGCTATAAGAAAGGCTCATGAAGACCCTAAGAAAGAAGGCCCTGCCATTGAGAGACAGAAGGCTGAGATTTACAAGAGACTTCCTCTTGAGATATTGGGTAACATGGGATTGATTCCATTATACAAAGAGGCGAAAGATGTTCTGATGAGTCAGATATACAGCAGCCTTGAGCAAGAGATTAAAGCTGAAAAGATATCTGCAAAAGAAAGAGAGATTGAGAAGGAGAAGTTAGGCAAGTACGAGACGCGCACTGACATGAAGAGATACGATCCTGAACTCTACGAGAAAACTTTTGGGCCAGGCTCTCCGGGGTATGACGCTGAGAAGGCGAAGAAGAAACTTGCTGAAGAAAAGAATGAGGCAAAGCGTGCAGAGAAAGATAAGTACTTTGGATATCAGGAGTCATACACTGACAGGATAGATAGAGAAGACCGCGAGAGAATAGAGAAGATAAAAGAGTCTCCTAACTACGACCCGAATGCAGTACCTACTAAAGACTTACTCACTCGCTCTGAACTTAAAGAATACTTCCCTGAAGAGTACGAGAAAAGATATGGTGAAGACTCTGAGTACTACAAAGAGAAAGAGCCTGAGAACAAGGAAGAGAAACTTGCTCGCGCTAAACGCAAAGCAATGTTGGATGCAGCGTACGGAAGACCTAAAGCAAAGAAGGGAGAAGGTAAATTGGGGGGAAGTAGATTAGGCGAAGGAAGATTAGGCGGAGCAAGATTAGGAGGAAGCAGATTGGGTGGTGGTAGATTGGGAGGAAGCAGACTATGAGAACCTCACATACTTCAATGACTTCTGTCTATCGTAGTACACCATAATGTCTACATCATGAGCAGCACCATCGCGGGGAGGTCTACCTCCCTGCTTTATCTGCCCTACTAAGTTCTCCGGACGGCCATAGATGATGCCGTCCTCACATGCCCATATGATGAGTGGGTTTAATCTCTTGTCTATTAGTTTGATTATTTTACGAGCGGAGATAGGTAGAGGATAGGCATCACGCATTGTCCTTATCCTACCCTTCACCTCTGCATATCCTATGACCTTCTTGTTCTCATCGAATATCTTGTAGTCGATATCGTATGGGTCAAGCTTCTGATATGAACCACCGAATGTTTTAACGAAAGTTTCTATGGCTTTCTTCTCTCTGAGTAAGTCTTGTTCCGTTTCAGAAATCATCTTCTTCAATTGATTTTAAGATACATCTTAGTTCCATGATGAGGAACTTAACATCTCTGTCAACCTTGGCGAAGTCTCTATCAACCAAGTTCTCATAAGTATCAGCCAATAAAATATGGTACTCGTTAATCCTTAACGACAACCTGCGTGCCCTTTCGTTTTCTAAATTCATCTAAGTGTGTCACCGTTAAGTATGTTGACAATCTTCTCAGAAAGTATTGACTCCATACCAATCGGTGTTCTCTCATCCATCTCTTTGAGAATCTCTTTGAATCGGTTGTTCATCATCTTTGTCTTCTGAAGTTTTTCGTTCTCCAAAATTAGTGAATCTATTTGATATTGTAAATCCTCTACAAAACTGTTACGTGGCATCTTTCCTGTTACTCTTCTTGGGTTTCTTTTTTCTCTGAAAGCGTTGCTACATTCAAGGTACATGTCCCTTAGATATGTGTCTCGCGTGATGAGGTCATAGAATTTTCTCTGTCCAACGAGAACGGTAGCGTGATCTTTATTTAGATAGTCGCCTATGTTTTGGTATGTGTATCCTATGTTGCGTGTCAATGCGTAGAACACCATCCTTGCATATACGAACTCCGTCTTCTTCGAGCGTCTGTGTATATCAAATCCTGACACCGATTGTATTATATTTCTTAACTCTTCAAACTCCTCTTGCATGTTCATCCTGTATGTACCTCTGTTTTAATTCCGTGATTGTTTAACTCTTTCATTCTATACTCTTGTAACTTAGAAGGCTTCTGACCCGGTCGCTTCACCTCGCTGAACAGCACGTCGCTATTAGGTGGTATCGCAAGCAGGTCAGGTATACCGTTCTTGTTGGTGCGTATGAGTTTAATGACGTAGTATCCCTGCGCCTCAAGGTCTTTGATTCTTTTAGATTGTATCTGTTGCTCAGTCATTTTCTATCATTAGCTTTATTAGGTGAATGATGAAACCTAATATAGTGCATGCTGCTATATACGATACTACTATAAGCAGGGCTGTCCATATCATTCCTCACCCTCCCCTTGTATGTCACTTCTCCTGATGTATGGTCTTGGACAACATCCGTATACAAATATTAATTTGAGATACCATGGTCGGTTCTCTATTTTTTTAATCACCCTCTGTGTAATTTTAGTTCTCATTATTATTTGTTTTAATTACCTTATCAATTCTATCAAATAAATCTTGCAGTTCTGCTGCACTATCTACGCTCCATCCGGTGTCAGTCCTTAATACGTAGTAACATTCTCCATCATCATCAATTCCTAATGACGACTCGCAAGTAATGGTTAGTTGTTCTAAATTTTGCGTTGACCCATTACAGTTACCCTCTTGCGTAAATGTAAAAGAACATTCGTAAAGCTGTGGCTTACTCATCTTTGATTAGTTTTTTGTAGTGGTTTAATGTATAGTCTTTCTTCTTGGTTACCGCCTTGTATATGTCATGCTCGATACCACCCTTGGCGAATATCCAATACACATCACTCTCGAGTCTGTCCTTGGTAGTCATGCGGTCTCTTGCCTGCCAATAACTTGTAGCACTGAAGTCAATGTTGTAGAAGATAAGGCTATCTGCATTACGCAGGCTGATACCCTCGCGTCCCGATACTATCTGCAAGGCTATGGTCTTATGAGAGTTATCGAACTCCTCAAGGTCGGTAGTCAGTTGGTCTCCGTACACCGCCTTGAGTGCATTGAGTTCTTCCTTGAACTTGTAGAAGATACCTGCACGCTGACCGATGAAGTTGTCGTAGATGAACTGAGCCTTGGACATATCCAATATCATTGAGTCACCACTCTCGAACTTGATTGTACCTGAGTACATCTGATGTACCTTCATCATAAGTTTCACAGGTGTGTCAGCGAGTATGGTATTCACCGCACCCTCAATGACCAAGTCTCTCTCCAATCTCTTAATCATCTTGTAGGTCGATGGCTTCATGTCCACCTCAATGATATGCTCTCGTGTCTCCACCTTGAAGCCTGCTTCCTTCTGAGAATAGTTGATGGTGTATGGATTCATGGCCTCAAGAATAGTATCACGGCCACGAGTATAGTCTTTGATAAACATACCATTAATCTTTTTCTCCTTTACATCGACGTAGTCAGCGCAGAATTTGTAGAAATTTGCATAATGATTAAATGGATTGTTTGGAATACCATACACTTGGTGATATATCTGCGAATAAGATTCCGGAGATGGCGTACCCGAAAGTAGAATGACCTTGCTCTTGTGTTTCTTTAGTAACGCTTTCACTTGTGCTGCACGTTTGCTTGGCTTAGGGAATGCACCCATACTGTGCGCCTCATCGCAGATGACTAAGTCCCACTTCACATCGTCAGGTAACTTATGTAAACTCTCGTAGTTCATGATTGTTAAATC
>Ga0247723_1000149_pt1 | contig 44220 bp, 66 predicted proteins | sample MSEWelMarce5H_FC_FD_189079 | JGI IMG/M metagenome (GOLD analysis project Ga0247723, IMG submission 189079) | Subsurface sediment microbial communities from gas well in West Virginia, United States - MSEEL Well Study Marcellus 5H_FC | ecosystem: Environmental > Terrestrial > Deep subsurface >...
CTTCTTCATAGGTTGACCAACCATTGTCTTCCATGTGGGCGCGTAACCATTCGGTGCCCGTTAATTTCTTAGCCATTATTTACTCCCTTGTGTTTTTCTTAGAGACTTAATCTTTTGGTTTCAAAACCACTTGCTATTTTTGCTGAGATGTCAAAACAATCTCTGATGATTGCCAACTTATCTGGCGACCAAGAAATAGATTCCGACAAAATGTCTTGTTGGACTCTGTAAATCTCGGTTACGATGCTTTGACGTATTTGGTATTCATCTGCTTTTTTCTTAAACATTCTCTAGCCACTCCTTTGTGCCATCTTCTTTAATTAAGAACTTTGAGTCCTTTGGGGTTATTACTGGTATTTCTTCGGGCTTGAATCCGCGCTTGACAAGGTATCCGTCCAGATACGCTTGCTCTCGGTAACTTTCAATCCAGCCGTGGCAACCTGATGTTCCCGTGCCACACAAAAGCAATAAATTCTGGGGCTGGTTGATTTCTTTCTTGCGACTCCCACCCATTCCCCGTGGAGTTCGGTGATGAACGCTCATAGGCTCTTGAACTGACCCACAACGCTCGCACGCAAAGAACGCTCGTGTTAGCACCTGTAATCTGGTGTAGGAATCTACTCCCTCGGACTTAGACACTCTTTTCCTCGCTTATCTGTTGTAGGGCTTGACGCATTTTTAGGTAAATTTCGGTTGGCGGTACAGATTCACGGTTGCCCAACTGTAGAACGCTGTTTCTAGCGTGTAAATCGGCTCTGTAAGCCCTCCAAGGGTCGTTTATGTGGACGGGCATTAACGGCTTGTCAGAACGGCTGTAATGGCGTCCTACGGCTTCTAAAGCGAACTCATAAGTTACCTCTGGAATCAAGGCTAATTGCCACGCCATAATTCTCGGCTCGTCAACTGTCACCCAATCATCCAGTGACTTGGCAACTGTAAGAATCTTGGCTATTTCACTCTTCTTCACTGGTCAACTCCAATACTTCATAGGCGCTCTGTTCATTTTCTTCGGCTTCAAACTGCTGAATCAAATCTAACCCTTGGTTTATGTTTGTCAACCGCTTTGATTTATTTCCTGTACGGGTTCCACTTGCCTTTATCCAAGCGTAAGACGCATCTAACCTTGAGTGACCGTCTTCAGCGCATTTTTGTGCCGAACGCAAAATTATTTCTGGGTCAGCGCCATCAGCCAATAATTTTTTGGCTTCCCGTGCAATGATTCCCATTTGAGTTTTAAGTGGTTCTTCTTGGTGCAATTCGCGCCATGTGTCTATGTATCTGGCGAGAACAGTTTGGGCAGTTACAACCGCAGGTTGTAATATCTTTTCTTCTTGGTCTTTAATATTAGTATTTCTTATAGTGCCTGACTCACCGACAGTCGGTTTACCGATGGCTGGTTCACCGATGACTGGAAATCCGCTGTCGGTTGAAATTGGCTCGTCATAGACATACCAATCTGTCACCCAATGACCACTTTCTTCTTGTCGCTTTTCTCGCACTAGGTAGCCAAATGCTTCTAATTCTTTTAGGGCAACTCGGATAGCATCACGACCCTCAGTAGCGTCACGAGACAAGGATTCCGCGCTTGTCCTCCAGTCGTCTACATGAGACAGGATTGAAGACAAGATACCTCTTGCCCTGTATGACAAACGCTTGTCGCGTAATACTTCATTTCTGAGGGTCGTGAAGTTTTGATTCGGGCGTTTTGCCCTGATGATAGCCATGGTTTTATCCTTCGAGTTCGGTAAATCGCTTTGTGTACACAACACGAAGCGATTTCTTTTCCTCCTCAGAGAAATTGAACTCAGATACTTTTTGGGCTAATAATGTTAAGGATTCTTTAGTGTCGGCTTCAAGGAGTCCAGAGTGCAACGTGTTGTAGTCGTCCAATGTAGCAGACGGCTTTGGCGTTGAGCGCTCGTATGAACTGGCGTCAGGGTCAGGTTCATTGGTTGGAAGGGCTAGTGACTGGAGCAGGGCTGTACGGAAAGCAACTGACATTGCCTTGGAGATAGCCTTGTCGCCAGAATCCATTGCTTCGGCTAGAACCACGGCTTCAACATAGTCACCATTTTGACCAATGAACTTGTAAAGCACCTTGAGAGTAACGTGACTCATTGGTGTGCGATTCTTGCCAATTTCAACTGATGCGTACTCGTGCTCTAGGACATTGGGTACAACAATGACTTGGTGCTTTCGAAGGGCTGGAGCAACTGCATTTACAACTGCGTCAATGCCACGGAAACTAAAGCCTTGTGCAGAGTTGCGGTCTTTCTTTCCTACGGATTGAACATCTTCCATTACGTTGGCAAGAGCCTGAATAATGCTTGGGGCTTTTGTTTCGGCTGGAACGATTACTTCGATTGGGGTTTCTGACATGGTATTTCCTATTCTGGTTCTACTGAGAAGTTAACTGATTCTGGTGCAATAATTACGCCTTCAACGATTTCACCTGTTGCAACGTGTACGGCTTTGTCGCCTGAGATTTCTAATACGGTTTTAAAATCGGACACCGCTGGTTCTTTTTTAATACGAACTAAATCTTCAAGGTTGTTAGTTTCAGCCCATTTGATAAATAGTTCAACATCTTCAACTTTAATTTTGGCGTTTGTAATGCGCGACTTAATTACGCCGTGTGGCAACTGGATAGATTTTCTGCCAGATTCAGCCCGTTGAGAGCGTGCATAGTCTGTCAAAATAGCCTTAAAGTAATCAGCGCTTTGCTGTGGCTTGGCGTTTACTTTTTCTAACCATTGGTCAATCCGAGCCTTTTCAGTATCAGCAATGTCGTAGTTAGTTTGAATTTGTTCGTTTTGAACTGCTAATTTACGCATAGCCCATACAGCGCCAGCGTCATCAATAATGCGGAAAGATTCTTTTAACTCTTCGTGCTCTTCTATTTCAAAATCATTTATAGATAAATCATCCATAATTTATTTCTCCCTTCGTTGGTTACAAAAGTACACCCTTGGTTTAGATGTGTCAACTCGCCTTGTAATGTAATGCTTTCAATGAAAAACTAACAGTCAGCACTGACATCTTTTAGTGCGAGAGCGAGTTGGTAAGGGGTTCCCAACTTGCTCGGCTGGGGCGAGCCGAGTCCACTCCCTTCACGGCTCGCCCTCAGTCTAATCCTTGGCGACCATTATTTGCAACAGGTTCAAGATAACTTTAACTTCTCCAGAGGTTTCACGGCTTTGGCGGTCTAACTCATTGACTTTATCCGCCAGACTTGAACCACCGTTAGGCCATAACTGATGCTCAACTCTTCCCATTCGGTCTGTAATTGTGCGCCCATCTTGGTCTAATCCAATTGAATTATCTATGCGTTTAACTAGACGATAAATCGAAACAACGCCACCAAATACGACTATTACGGCGCCAACAACGGCGCCAACCATCAAAATTAATTCCATTTACCCTCGAAATAAGAAGTTAAACCCTAGGATAAACGACACGCCTTACAAACACGGTGATGTTAGTTGTATGTCTTTATTTCTCGCCAAAAAGTTTTATAGCGATTACCAAATTTCTTTTGACCCCTACCAAATTCACTTTCGGATTTTTCAATTGGCTCAAGTAAAAATTCTGAATCCCAGTCATCTCTCTTAAAAGGAATTGCTTGAATAATAGGAGTTCCAGATGGAATCAAACCTCTAAAATCTTTCTTAATTAAAAATGGAAAATTTACGGCAATTGGGTGCTTGTCTGTATCTACAACTGCTGGCAAGGTATAAAAAGGTAAATCATAATGATGAAAAGGCATTGTAAAAAGAGTTGAATAACCTTTTGGAGTTCTCATAATCCATGGGTTGATAAATTTAAATGAAACTTCTGTATTCCAAATTTCTTTATCAATTGGCATTGCATCAAATTGTGGTTTTGTATGAGAGTCAATTGCTTTAAAACCGTCAATACTCCATTGCCACGAAATATTGTTTTTTTCATTTATTACATTGAACTCACAAATAGTTTTAAAAATGTAACCAGCAGACATAACATCGAAAACTGGCATACATTTTTTAATGGTGTGATTGTAAATACCAGAATCTTGTATGCGCTTTACGCCATCTGTGTAACTACCTTGTTTTGCATACCAACTAGGCAAAGATTTAATTGCTGGAACTGGACGTTCCATGCGAACTAAGTCCACTTTAGATGTGGTAATGAACTCAACTTTTAGGGGTTTTTTGAGTTTCATTTAATCAGGTATTAACTCATCAACAACTGCGCGGAGACGAGCCAACGCCGCAATTTCAGCAGTTTCAGTTTGCGCCGCTAATCCGCGTGCACCTTCTAGTTGCATACGAAGACTTTCGGCTTCAAGAGATTCCTCGTGAAGTGATTCAAGACTCGATGCAAGAATGTCTACTTGCTCGTAGTTGTATAAAGTCTGCTGACCGTATTGCGAAACAATATTACAAAGAGTTTGAATCCTTGAATAATCGCGTGAAACGTATGGCATTTACCCTCCTAGGTTTTAATAATAAACTGTACCACGAGAAATGGTGGAGTATGGGTTCCTGAAGTTGACGCCGCAGTTGGGTGTGAGCCTGTGTGGGAATGAGAAGTAACTCCAGTGCTTGTAACACTGTGGTTATGGCTAGTTACCCCACCTGCAATGTTTCCAGTAGACATACCATTCCAGTTATGGGCTACCCCGCCACCACCATTAGTGGATGGGGCATTAATACCGTGGGTGTGGCTTGCATTAACTGTAGCGCCACCGCCAGTATTTGCTGTGTTATTGGATGTGGCTCCAGCGGTATTGGCTCCGTTAATTCCGTGGTTATGGTCTCCGTCATTAGCGTTGGAAACAGTAGCATTTGAATTACTATGTGAATGGTCTGGGTTTCCAGAAGTAGTTGTATGGTCGTGCACTAAAGATTCATTGCTTGTAGTGGTAGAAATTGCCACATTTCCATGAACGTGAGTTGTACTACCACCTGTTGCGTTTAATGCTTTAGTTCCAGAAACTCCAATTGGAAATAAATCAATAAAATTAGGTAAAAAGAAATTAGTAGAAGTGTCGGTTCCAAAAGCGTTTGGACCTAGCACCGTATACAAATTTGCATAACTACTTTTAAGAACACTTGTTCCATTACAAGCCAACCAACCAGAGGGAATGGTTGCGGAAGCATGAAAAATAATTATTCCAGTTGGAAATGGGTCAGATACTCCACCAGATAATTCAACTGGCGCGTTAGCCCCATCAGTAATGTATGAAGGATAAATGCTTGGAACTGTCATTATGAAGCCCTAATCATAAAATTAACTGATACAACATCTGGAATGTTTGTTAAATCATTAGAAAAAATAATTCCAGCACCAAAAACTGTATGTGTGTGACCGCCATCAGAAGAAGAACCGCCATGGTCATGGTTGCCACCCACATAACTTGTTGAAACTCCATTTGCACCATGGCTATGGTCTCCACCGCCAGCAGTATTGCTTTGAGTTACAGGATGAGTGTGTCCTGAAGTAACCGTGGTTCCGTTTCCGTTAGCCCTAGTTCTTGTCTGCCCACCGCCAGTGCTGACACCATTAACACCGTGATTATGCGCTGAACCAAAACTTGAATTAAAACCATTGGTATTATGAAAATGACTTAAACTAACTGAACTATATCCGTGAGTATGCGACCCAACTGTACTTAAAGCATAACCAACCGTATCTAATCCGTGAAAATGAGATTGAGAACCGCCAATAGTTCCTACAACTCCAGATTTATGTGTTGGGAGAATGTCAACAAAATTTGGCAATCTCATAAATCCAGAAGGAACTGAACCGTTATTAAAATTATTTGCTAAAACGGTAGCCAGTTCTGGATACGCCGCTGTGCTAAATAATGACCCATCACACCAAAGCCATCCAGCAGGAAGTGGTACATTAACTCCGCCAGACATAATAATTTGTCCTGTATAAAATGGCGTAGCGGGTTTTCCAGAAAATGCTTTCCATCCCGAACTTTCAACAAAAGCAATTCTGTCAGGCATTGGTCGCCTTAATAATAAAGTAAATAGCCCTATAAGGAGGAATTACAGTTGTAGTTGGAACTGCCGTCAAAACTGGGTTATTAGTGATGGTGTGGTTGTGCGTATTAAATGTTGAATCATTTGTATTGTGTGCGTGAGAAGCAACATTGGCGTTATTTGTACTTACTGCATTTAAAGAATGATTATGCTCCCCACCTCCATTTGTGGATGGCGCATTTGCATTATGCGAGTGTGCTGAAAAACTAGAACCCGCGCCACCAGCAGTTCTAGATACGTTACCTCCACCTTCAGCATTTGGATTATGCGCGTTCATAGGATGGTTGTGAGCACCGTCATTATTTGTCGTTGGAGTGTTTGTGTTATGAGCATGGTCATTATTAAAAGATGCAAGACTATGATTGTGTGAAGTGTTTCCTGTACCAATTGCTATTGAGGAAACAAAAGTATGCAACTGGGTAGAAATGCTGTTTGTTTGATAAGCAATCTGTTTAGTAACTTTATTTTTTATATCTGAACCAATTACAAATCTATCTACCATGTTTGGTAAACGAGAGTTACCTGCTGTTTCAGTACCTAATTCATAAGCATCACCAACATTAGTAAAAAGTTGAGCATAAGTTGTTTTGTTGTACTGAGCGCCGTCACAAATAAACCAACCCGTTGGAGGAGTTGCTTTAACCCACATTGCAATTGTTCCAGCGGGTAGTGTTTCGGGGCTAGGTCCAGTAAAATTTTCCCATGCACTGCCAGACCAAACATATCCTGCTTTAGCCATTAAGTAATCCTGTTGACGTATCCAAGAATGTTAATTGCGCTTGCAGTTCCACCAAATGCACGAATAACTTGTGCATTTTGCAAAACAAGTCCAGCGACTACAACCGTTAATCCTGCTTGACTTGGAATGGTAACTTTAATTTGGTCAGCAGTAAGTACACCGCCGTATTCAATTGTTAGCACAACGGCTGAAGCCGTTGGGTTTGTGGCGTACATCCAAACTTCATCAAATCCAGCAGTTCCAGATTGAGCAGTGTGAATTAAGGTTCCAGCCGTGGCTGTAGCAACAACAGCAATACCCTTGCCGTTGGTTGAACCAGACAGGGCTATCTTAGAAAAAGTTGCCATTTAAAATCCTTTAATCCTTAGTAGTAGATTACTACAAAACCAGCAGTTCCATCGGAAGCGTTAGCCACGCCACCATAACCAGCATTTAATCCATAGGGGTAAGAAACATCCGTTGTGCCCGCTGGAGTTCGGTTTGAACCAGTCAGATTTGATGATGCAATTGCCCCAGAAACAATAAAACCAGAGCCACCGCCACCGCCACCCATGGTATTGGCTTCAGAATATCCTCCAGCGGAGCCACCAAAGTAGCCACCGCCACCGCCACCGCCATAAGCGTTAATAAGGCATTGACCACCTGATAAGGCTCCTTGATTGCCACCACCATTAACAGCGTCACTAGAAGCATTAGACCCAGCACCAAGTTGAGTTCCAGCACGCCCACGGTAAGCAGTTTTAGAATCGTATGGGGAAGTGCCGTCTTGAGCAGTTGTACCGCCCCCAGCACCGCCAGTATTTCCAGTTCCAGCGCGTGAACTGCCACCGCCACCGCCACCACCAGCAATTACAAGAGCATTAGCCTGATTAATAGTTGTGCTAGTAAAAACTCCGCTGTAGCCACCGCCACCGCCACCGTAACGATTATCTGAGTTATTATTTGAAGCAGAAGCACCTCCACCAAAACCAAAACCAGCACCTTGATTTCTATAACCCTGTTGACCCGTTACAACTCCGAGAGTTCCAGAAATACCATTAATAATGGCTGTTGAATAACCACCACCACCACCATCAGCGCCAAAAGACCAACCACCAACAGTTCCAGCACCGCCCCCAGCGCCCCAAGCCTTAACTAGAATGGTTCTCGTATCCGCAGGAACAACAAAACTTTGAACCGAATTTACGTTGGGAAAAATAGCAACTCTAGGGCTGTAAAGAAGTTGATTTATTTCGCTCTCAAGATTGCCTTGAGAAATCTTAGAATAGTTAACATTTGGAAATAATCGTTCTAATCTCACGAGAAAATCCTATTGGCAAGAATAAGTTGGTCTGAATCTATAGCAAGACTATTTTGCAATGCTAATAGTAATGCGTCAACTTGTGCCTTAGTGTATACATTTGTGTAAGTGCTTAAAGTTTGGCTTGAGTCAACCCACAGGTATCCAGCAAGAGGTGAACTTGGAGCCGTTGGTTGGTAGTAAGCGCCAGCACCAAGGGAACCCGCTACACCAAAAACCCAGTCGTTTAAAGTTCCAGAACCGCCAATAGCATCAACATTGACGGTAATTACTGAACTTGCAATAGATGTAATTCCACCTTCCATGTAAGAAGCAGGGGTAGAAGAACTTGAAGCGCGAACTCTCATGCCAACGACAAAGGCACCTACAGAACCCACGGTAAATGCTTTTGAACCAGTACCAATTGCAAGACTTGTAGTAGATGAAGTTCCAGCATAACCAGCACCAGTGGCACCTGTAGAACCTGTTGCTCCTGTATCCCCACGAGGAATTGAAAAGTCAAAAGTAGCGGCGCTGGAAGTACCAACATTTGTGACCGTTGCAGATGAACCAGCAGAACCCGTAGTTACGGTTCCTACTGCAATGGTCGCCGCAGTACCAGTTAATCCAGTGTCACCTCTTGGAATAGTAAAGTTAAAAGTTGCGGCGCTGGAAGTTCCTCCGTTAACAACAGTTGCAGAAGAACCAGCGCTACCCGTAGTGACGGTTCCAACTGCAATAGTCGCCGCTGTTCCTGTGGCTCCAGTGGCTCCTGTGTCTCCACGAGGAATTGTAAAGTCAAAAGTTGCTGAACCTGACGAACCAGAGTTTACTACAGTAGCGGAAGAACCCGCCGCTCCTGTTGTGACCGTTCCAACTGCGATAGTCGCCGCTGAACCAGTAGGTCCAGTGTTGCCACGGGGAAGCGTAAAGTCAAAAATTGCGGCGCTTGAAGTACCAACATTTGTAACAACTGCCGAGCCACCAGCGGCACTAGTGGTAACAGTTCCAACTGCAATTGAAGCAGGAGGACCTATAGAACCAGCGGTACCAAAGTTAATCCATTGAGTACCGTCCCAGACATAAGATGCTTTAGCCATTAAAAAGTCACCGTCCCAGTACCAGCAGTAAATCTATAAACTTTAAATCCAGAACGAACTGGTCTATCAAAAGTCATCCCTGTAATGCTTTTTATATCTGGATAAATGTTTGGATAGGCAATTACAATAATTCCCGAACCACCAGCCGCTCCATTAAAACCGTAGCCACCACCAGCGCCACCGCCACCGCCAGTGTTTGCGGTTCCAGCAGTACCAGCACTGACAGCACCCGTTCCACCAGCGCCACCGCCACCATTTCCACCAGCGCCACCTGAGCCAGAGTGAGGGGAACCACCACCGCCACCTGCTCTAAATGTTGCAGTCCCAGTTATTGAAGAAGAAACACCTACTCCGCCAGCGCCACCCTGATTATTATTAGGAGTATTTTGCCCTACTCCACCAGCGCCACCGCCACCTGCACCAGACCTTGACGCACCATCAGCGCCATTTCCGTCTCCGCCTTTAAATCCTTGAAATGCAGTTCCAGCCCCACCTGCTGAAGAAACAGAGCCACCGCCACCAGAACCACCAGCAACTCCAGCGCCACCGCTAGACCGACCACCGCCACCGCCAATTGAAACAATTCCAGCAAATGAACTGTCTTGCCCGTTCACTCCTGCTCCTTCTCCAGTTGCTCCAGCGCCACCGTCACCAATTGTTAAATTGTAAGAAACATCAATCTGAGCACTAAATCGTTCTGCATTTGCTCCCCCACCTGAAGATTCAGAAAAAATGCTTGAGCGATAACCGCCAGCGCCACCGCCACATCCAGCATTGTAGCCACCGCCACCACCTCCAGCAATAATTAAATAATCAATTGGAATTAAATAAGAATTAGAAAAAGTTAACTTTGATAAAAATTGTGTGTCAAAAGATTTTACGGACATTAGGTAATCTCCGTGCCAAAAATTCCAAACGATAGGTTGGCAGTAGAAGCATAAACAGTTACAACGTCAGTAGCCCCTAACGAAATACCAAGAGTTAGTGGTGTTGTGTCATTTGCGCCAACTAAAACGTCATAAGCAATGTAATGCTGATTAGCCAAAGTTGCCCCAAGTGGTCGAATGGCAATTCGATAAGTAGCAGTAGTAGCGGCGCGATTAGCAATAGTAATTGTAGAAATAATTGACTGAGTAGCCGCAGGAACCGTGTAAAGTGTTGTGGCAGTAGTGGCTGAAGGAGCCAACTGACCTAAAACTTTGTATGTAAATGCCATTTCAGGCTCCCATCAATAAAAAGAAATGCGGAATTAAGTTTAAATCTGCAACGTCAACATCTGACTCAATCCAAACGTCACCAATTGCAGGAGAAGCAGGGGCATCGGGTTGATAAGCCACATTTCCAGTTCCGCCACCGCCACCGCCACCAGCGAGACCATAAGGAGCAAGTTGACCAATTGCAAAAATGTCAGTGTTATCTGTTACAAGCCAAACAGCCTGATTAACGTCTGGGGTAAAGTTACCAAAAAGTTTAATGCCAGCAGTTACAACAGCATTTCCAGCGTCATCAACCGCTCCAGCAATTTGAACATCAACCGTATTGGCAACGGAACTATAGGCAATTACTTTTCCCTGTCTAAAACGAACTGGATTGCCTTCGTTAACAAGAGCCTTTTTAAGTAAATCAAAATTTCCGCCAATAGCAGGACGGCGATTAGGCTGTGGGCTTGTCCTAGCCATAACTTAAATCTTAACTATGTAGTTGACATCAATGTACGGTGGAATGTTAGAAACTGAATCGCTTGTGCCCTGACCGTGAGTATGAGCGCCTTCTCCGCCACTTGTATTAAACGCCGCAGGGTCAAGTGTGTGAGTGTGCGTTGTACTACTAACAGTTGAGTCATTACCAGCATTGTAAGTATGACCGCTTGTAGTGTTACCAGTTCCGCCACCCGTGTAATCAGTTGCTCCATTTGTACCAAGGGCCCCAGCAGTGTTCATTCCGTGGTAGTGGTCTGCGCCAGCGCCGTCAGTTGTTTCTGAACCAATGTTCAAACTGTGAGTGTGAGACGAACTTGCTACGTTTTGGGATGAACCTAAAGGCGTACTTAGGTTTGCGCTTCCAGTAGATGTAGTAGTTGACGGCGGGTTGTATCCGTGAGTGTGGTTAACACTGGCATTACCAGTATTGTGCCCGTGGTCAGCGGTATTGTGAACGTGGTCAGCGGTAGTGTGGTAGTGGTCATCAACAACGTGAGCGTGACCGCCACCAGTAATACTTTGAGACGGAATATCAATTTCGTGATTGTGCCCACCAGCAGAACCCGTACTTAAACCAGTATTTATGTGTTGATGAGTAGCAGAACCACCAGCAGTTCCAGAAAGAGTTCCAGTAAGAGCAGAACCACGAGCAAAACGCTCACGCAAATCTGGCAGATTAAAAGTAGTTGAACCATTACCAGCACCGTATCGTGTTCCAAATAAATCAAAAAGACCACTGTAAGTAGAGCGTGATACCGCACTGCCAGTACAAAATAACCAACCATTTGGAGCAGTAGTTCCCAAGTATTGAATCATTGCACCCGTTGGAACTGTACCCGCTAAAGGGTCAACTGTGGCAGAAATAGTTACGTTTGCAGAACCGTCAAAAGATGCCGAACCTGACAAACTTCCACCAAGAGAAATAGTCCTAGCAGTTGACAATTTAGTTGCGGTAGATGAATTACCATTAATGTCAATAACAGGTAGGACACCATTAAAAGCACCGCCACCAGTAGCATTTAAGTAGTTATCAATGTCTTCTGCCAACTGGCGTATATCGCGTGGGATGTCTGGGTCATCAGCAGAAACGGGGTATCTAAACCCGCTTGTGGTTGTTGCCATTTACAAATCTCCTTTTGCGAATCTCATAATTTTACCTAACTAATCCCTACGTTTGCCGCTAGGAAACGAACTGAGCGAGCCTTTGCAGACATTGATTCCGTAGGGGATAGTGGAATTGACATAGAGTCAATAATTAAAACTACGTTAATTCTGGTTCCAGAATTTTGAATTTGAACAATGTCGTAAACATCATGGGCTGGATTTACAATCTGAGACCATGAAATTTCTTCCGCCGCACCTGTGTAACGACCTAAAAGTTTCTGGGCGGAAGATTGAGCAACTTCTGGGCTAGTGAGCAAAGTAGATGTTAGAAAGATTGGAACTTCACCGAATGGACCGTACCGATAGGTAGGAGAGTTAACGTCATCATCCCATGCTTCTGCCCTGTAAGGTTCAAGCATTGCGGTTCCCTCGGCAGTCAAAATAACGCCATTGTATGTGTACTCAGTAGTTAATCTGCGATTAACTCCAAGAAGCATTGCTTCTTCATTTTCAATGTAATAAGTGGATGGTGTTGCTGTACTTGGGTCTGGAAATGCTTGCATTGAACAAACACCTTCTGCGTCAAAATACAAATCGTATCCAGATTTTTCTGCTACCGATACTGCTCCAGCCCAAGGGTCAGTTCCAGTTTGAAATACAAGTTGATTAATTTGTAAATCAACTGCTGGCAAATCTAATTCAATATCAGTAAATCTATCAATTAAAATTTCAGACAAAATACTAACTAAGTTTCCAGCAGGTGCAACATAAGGAGCAGTCCAACGATTTCTGGAAATTTTTAGCGAACGGTCAACTCCATTAACATTAATGACTACACCTTGGTCATTGTCAGAAATTTCAACATTTGTAATAATAAAAACACCAAGAGGGACTTCTTCAACTGACCCATCATCATAGGTAACACCGCGCCAAACGTGAATTTCGTTACCGAATGGGCTTAAAGGAGAAAATCCTGTTTCTGGAACAAATTCGGCTGGCGGTAAATCAACGTCATAACGAGAAATAAATTTCAGTACAGGATAGGCAGAAACAAAACTATCAATAGTGGCATAGTCTACATATTCGTCAGCAACGTCTGAGTAAGTATTGTAAATAGGAACTCTAACTACAGTATTTCTTGTTGAAGAATCTGATAAAGAAAGGCTTAATGTTCTACGGGCTAAATTTTTGGAATCAACTGTTACATTTCCAGAATTAGGATACAAAATGAGTACGGTTCTATTTCCTGAACGAACTTCAACTCGTATAGAACTATTGTGGGTATAGCGAATTGTTTGTAAAAATTCAGGGGTTACGGCATACATTAATACGCCTCAATTTCTACATAATCAACACTTACGCGCCGAATTCGTCTACCCGAAGTTCCTCCCAATTGCCAAGAACGAGAAATTAAACGAACGTATTTTTGTGTTCCGTATGGGTCTTGAACAAGAAGTTTTCCTTGGTAACGCAAAATAGTTTCTAGTGAATTAAATTCGCTATCAGTAATAGTTGTAATTGTGTACTGACCATCATTACCATAAACATAACCTCCAACCACAACTGGAGTGGTTCTGCCAAGTGGTCTAAATACGGCTACAGATTCGGTAAATCCTTCTTGAATTCCGTTGGCAACTCTAACTCCACCTATGTTTAAGGCAGAATCGTTTACTGCCTTAAACCACCATGTAGCATCATTTGAAATTGCAACAGTTAGGTTAGCGGAATAGTTTGATGTAGATAGATTTTCTCCTAAAACTCCAATAGCCGCAACGCGATAAACAACATTTTGTCCTCTTGGTGCTTCGTAGTCAATAATAGAAACAGTAAATGTACCATCTGGTACTAAAGCATCGGCTCCTCTAACATCAACCCAAGTATTTGCTCCATCATCTGAGCGTTCAATGTTAAAGTATTGTGAATCAAAACCAAGAGCAACAACGCTTGCTCCAACTGCGCTAATGCTTACATAATTTGAACTTGAGTTATAGGTGGCAGATAAAGTTGGAATTGTTGGTGTAACAACATCTTGAGTGTACTGATTAAAGTCCCAGTCAGAATAAAGAATGTTTCCAGCAATAACTTTTCCAGCGCGTAGATATACACGATATACGCCATCTACAAGAAGGGTTCCATCGGTTATACCAGTGCTAAAGTCACCCGAAGCAATTTCTCCAGAATCATAAATTGGAATAGAGGTTGTTGGGTTAAATCCAACTGCTCCAAATTGTGCGGCGGTAAAAAATTTAATTTGGTAATAATCTTGCTGGTCTCCGTCCGAATCTGTGTAAGTCCATTCAATTGTTGGAGATGAGGTAGTTGATACCACTGTTGTTGAAAATAAAGTATGAGTACCAGACTGTGTTCCACTGGTGTTAATTTTTGTTCCAGCGGTTGCATTAGCCAAAGTGGTAGAAAGATTAAAAGTATTTGTGGCTGGATTTGTTACATAATAAACAGTATTTGCCGTTAAACCAGTGGGTAAAGCACCTGTAGTTGTAAAATAAACGGGAGCGCCAAGGGTTAATCCATGAGCATTTTTAGTGACAACTGCTGGAGAAGCAATTGTCATTGTTGCAGTACCAAGGCTAGTTGTGCCATTTGGAGACGTAATGTTTACAGATGGTTGGTTTGCAACATCAACATCTACATAAACTTCGTTTAAGGTAGTTTGAAAAGTATCTTCTCTATACTCACTAAATTGAGCGCGTATGCCATTTAATCTAGATTGTGTCCATTCTTGACCATCTGGGGATGAAGAATACCAAGGACCTGTAAATAAAGTTTCGGTTAAATACTCACCACGGACAGCAATCGGAGTTGTGTAACTAGCGGTACCACCAAGAAGAATACCCAACTGAGCATCAAATTTACCAGTGTTATCTGGGGTCTTTGCTTTAATACGCAATCTAACTTGACGAACTCTTTGAGTAGCAGACAAAGAAACGCTATCTGGAAAAGTAAATGAACAGCGCTGGGTTCCAATTAAAGAACCGTCTTTTTTAATACCAGTGGTATTTACATCATCAGCAAGACCAGCAACTTTAGTAGCCGCCGCTCCAACTTTAAGAAAGTTTGCAACTCCAGTGCTATCAGCATTTGGACGAATAGTTGTAACAGCCATCGTTATGCCCTCTGATTCGCTAGTTCGCGTGCCAACTCAGCCATTGCTTCTGCAATAGCCGAATTAACAGTTTCTCTGATGTCAGTTCTTGTTTCGTTATCCAAGTTATCGCCAAATACAATTTGAACTGCGCCTTCTTTAACTTCAATAGTGGTATTTACTACACCTTGGGCTTCAACTGTTCCCATACCAAATTGTGAACGAGCGGCGATGTCACCAATTGCTGAACCTGCAAGGTCAATACCACTTTGGAAACTATTAACTTGACTTACAGCAGATTGACCTTCTTTAACAAGAGCGGCCGCCATAGCGCCACCTGCAACTGGACCCGCTTGAATAAGTTCTTGTAGTGATGCGTTATTAAGACCAAGACCAGCGAGAGTTCGTAAGTCAGTACCAAACTTAGTAATTTTTGCAAGACGCTGACGCATATTGTCAATAATCATGTTTGCGGTAACTGGAACGCCTTGGTCGGGATTAAGACTTGCTATACCGCCAAAATCGTTAATTCCTTTTTTAACTTGGTCTGAAAAAGCCAAAACCTGTTGCGCTTGTTTTTGAATTTCAGAAAGAGCGGATTTAGCCGCTTCAGTAACTCTCTTTAATCGGTCAGACGCTCTCTGAGCGGCGCCGTCAGCACCATCAGCAACGTCATTTATAGCATCTGTTATTGGGTCAAATAAAGTTTCGGATTCGTTTCCAATTGTTTTACCAGCGCTATCAAACATACCTTGAACAAGGTCAAGGAATCCAGAAATACCTTCAGTTAAGTTTTGACTAAATCCTTCTTGAGTAAAATCAAGAACGCTAGTAGCGGCGCTTCTTAGCCACGCCGCCGCGACCAAAGCGGCATTTACCAGAGTATCTGCAATGCCACTGCCCCAGTCTTTATTAGCAAAATCTGTAATTTTTTTGGCTATGTCTTTTAGAAATGTTCCAGCAGTTTTAGCACCATTAGAAAGACCAGTAATAACACCTTCAGCAAAATTTCCTACATTTATGCTAGAAATTCTGTTTGCTGTACCTTCTAAACCTCTTTGAATTCCTCTTAACGCTTTAGCGCCAGCATTTGTAAATTTAAATACTGTATCTGTGTAACTGCCAATTTGCCGAGCGGCTTCTTCCGCAGAATTATTTCCACCTCTAAAGACTCCCGTAATGGCATCTACAATTCCTTTTACTAAATTTCTAGCGGCGCTAAATACTCCAGTAAGAAGTTTGCCAAGTATTCTTAAAGTTCCTCTAGCAAAATCAGCAACTACATCACCAATTTTGTTAAATCCTTGGCTAAATCCTTCACCAAATTCTGCAACTGCTTCTAATAATCCAGCAAAAAATCCAACTATGTTTGCAACGCTTTGAATAAAGTAAACAACAAAACTTTTAATTACTTCGCCAATGTAAGTCCAAACAGTAGCCATAGCCTTTGCGATGAAAGAACCCGCTGAAATTAAAGAAGAGAAGGCAAGAAGTAATTCAGCAAAATAATTAATAACGCCAGCAATAACAAAACCAACTACTTTAATAATTCCGTTAAATACTAAAATAAACAAGTCTCTTAGGGCACCGCCTTGACCCATTACGTTGGCAAATCCTTCAAGCAAACTAGCCATAGTGTTAAGTATGAAGCCAACTCCAGCGCCAATCGCCCTAGCAACGGTATCTATTACGCTTGTAATTACATTTCGGAATGTTTCTGATGTTCGCCACAAATAAACAAATGCTGTCACTAAACCAATAATTGCAAGAACAGGAAATGAGAAAGAAGCGGCTAAGAAAGTATTTACTGCGGCAACTACTTTTGTAATTCCAATGTAAATTTTTGTCCAATTTGCAAGCAATTGATAAGCAATTGTGGCTACTCCAATGCCAGTTGCCAAAGCAATTGCAAAATCTTTATTTTTTGCCATCCAATTTGTCACATAAGAAATAACAGTAGCCAAACTATTAATTATTCCAACCAAACTAGCAACAGCAAAAGAAAGAACTCCGCCTAGAGCACCTGCAACTCCCGTAGCCATGTCTTTCAATGGGACAAAGGCTTTAAACAAATTAACAAATGCTTCTTGTAGTGCTGGAGTTGTCATAACTAGGGCTACAAGCGCTCCTAATAATGGATTTAAACCACCAACAAGATTTCCAACAATAGGAACACCCTGCAAAAGATTTTTTCCAAATAAAATTCCTAATCCAGTTCCAACAGAAGCAATTATCGGTATAAATTTAGCAAAAGTTTCTGCAAGAGCCTTGGTTTTTATTTCCAACATTCCTGCTGAACCACCAATTTCAGTAAGTCTGTCTCCATACATTTTTACGGTGTTTGCAGTTTCTTGAATTCCTTTTAAGAATTTTTTAAGTGCTTCCATTCCAGCAACAATTGGAGCGGTTATGTAAGTAAATGCTCTGCCAATAGCGTCAACTACGGGAGTAAGCGCTCCGCCTTCACGAACCAATCCAGTAAATGCTTTAAGGGCATCGTAAGTATTAAGAATTAAAGGTCCAAACGCTGTAGTTAATCCTTGACCAACTGCTACTTGAATTTCGTTAAACAGACGCGGATAAGAACGCAAAACTTTTGCTGGTTCCTTCATGGCCGCTTCATAAACTCCAGCAACTTTGGCGCCTTCAGCAATAACCATGTTAGTAATTGCTTGTTTTTTCTGATACTCAGTTAAGGCTTTGGCGCTTGTATTGTTTGCACGAGCGTACTCTTCAAATGCTTGTGACGCTGTTTTGGTAATACCTAAGTGACGCAACATCAGGGTGTCTTGATTCATAATTGCGTAAGTCAAGCGCATTGCGGTATCTGTAGAGTTTGCACCAGACAAAACCGCTAAGTCCTGAGCAACACGGGCAACCTTGGATGAATCTGCTAATTGCAAGTTAGCCTTGGCATACAACAAAACCATTTGTTGAGCGGCCGCCATTTCAATACCATTGTTACGAACTGCAATAGTGGCATCGCGCATTGCGGTGTAGCCAAGACCAGTTGATTTACCAACTGCTCGCATGGCAACGTCCATTTCGTTAACCTGCGCGGCGGCGTAAAATGATTTAACGCCAAAAGCAATTATGGCGCTACCAGCAATAGCGCTAACAGCGCCAAGTCCCATTAATGTTTTGTGAGCAATGCTGGCACCGCCAGCAAAACTTTGAATCTGCTGGTTTGCGCTGTTCATAGAAGAACCAGCGTTCTTTAACGAACCACCAAAAGCATCAGCGGATTGAGCCGCTTGGTTCATGTTACGAACAAAGTTAGAAGCGTCAGCGGATATACGGGCTAGTACATCCGTTACGATTGCGTCTGCCACTTTCTAACCTTTCCGTTTATTGGCTCTACGTTCCTCTTCAGCCCGTAAGTTGTGTAAAGTTTCCCATTCCATCAACTCATAGGCTGTAATGGGACGATGGTTGGGGGAACCGTATAACAGTTCCCCCACCGTCCTACCCAATTTCTCGGCTAAGTCAAAAACAAATCTACGAGTCGGATGAGTCAGGAAATCGTTTTCCTGCTTCATCGCTCTCTTGCTTTGACAAACCTCCGACCTGCATACCTGCTTCAGCCAAACGGTCTAAAGCGGTGGCAGATTTAGCCATTAGTACATCTCGGTCTGAAGGAGAGAAAATTTTCTCACCCGTTTCTGGGTCATGTGCAGAAGCAATTACGATATCTGGATACATGACTTTTAAGTCAACTGCTCCAGTAGTCGGATTAACTGCACTTTCCAGAATTGCTGTACGGTCAGCACCAGTCATTCCACGAACTTCGATAGACATTCCCCATTCAGGGACTTCTACGATTTTCTTTGGAATATCGTCTGTTGCTAAGATTTGGTCACGGATGGACACTTTTTCTCCTTGAGGTTAGGGGCACTAAAGCCACGTTTTTATTCAGTTATGTCTTACGCTGTTGTGTCGCGTGTGATAGCGCCAGTAACCTGCAACTCAAGTGAGAAGGTTACAACGTCACCAACAGAAGCGGATACTTCGTAAGATGTGATGAGTGCTTCACCCTGATACTCAGGGTTGCCTACCGCAATAGCACCGCTGTTTGCGCGGTATGTCCAAGAGGAACTGGTTACAGTTCCAGCGGCTAGAGCGGCTTGAACAGCGTTAATCTGAGCATCAATAGTTGCGTCAAATTTACCAGAAATAGAAATGGTTGCATCGGATAGACCAGTGATGTAGGACTTTGCGCTGGAACCCATAGTTGTGGTTTCAGCAGTTTCAAGCGATTGTGAAAATGAGATGTCTTCGATTACATCTGTTAGTGCTACAAGTGTTCCAGACGCGTTGTCTAGTTCAAAGCGAGCGGATTTACCGTGACGAAATGTTGGCATAGTGGTGTTACCTCCGTGAGATTGCCAGTGAGTAGGTGATTGCACCAGAAGAACCAGTGTCAACTGCGCGACCACGCAAGTAACGATTGATTGTTCCTGATACGGATTTTTGTTCTGATAATTCAGTACCAGCAGACACAACTGTAAAAGTAATTAAATCTGCAAAAGTGCTGTTATCTGAAGAATGTTGCAACTTTATTGTGGTTGAACCATTTCCAGTATTATCAGTGACGTGCAGATTTGCTACTAATCCATTAGCGCTACTTGCAGAATTATCATTTGATGAAGAGTTAACAGTTGCACCTGCGGCTACTGAAGCCCCACCAACAATGATTTTTCCTGCATTTATTCCCCCGTCTAATTGCAAATCTGAAGTAACTGTTACCACGTCTGCAACTGGTGAGGAAATTTCATATGAGTTTGAGCGACTTACTCCAAAGAAGCAAGGCTCTCCAGCAACTAATCCAGTGGTACAAATAGTTACAATTGTTGAACTTTCATTTGTCAACGCACTGTTTAAAGTTGTGTCATTTACTTCGCCCTCAAACATTCCACTTAAAGAAACCGTGGCGTCCTGTAGGGATGTTATGTAGGTCTTTGCATCATTGCCAAATGCTGTAGTTTCGGATGTTTCCGATGAACTCGACATTGACGCTTCATTTAAGTATGAAGAAAGATTGTAATTACCAAAAAGAACTGCTGTCTTTTTACCGTGACGGAATGTAGGCATTATTCAGCCACCTCTTCAACGACTTCTTCAACAACAACTTCTTCAACAGTTTCTTCAACTGTTTCTGGTTCTACTTCTGGTTCTGGAACAACTACAGTTTTCTTGGAAGATTTTCCGTCAACTGCTTCAATTAGACCGTCAGCCAAAAGCCATGTGATTGAGGAACTGGGCAGGTCGGATACTTCATCCCCTGCTTCAGCACGCTTGTTTGGTGGATAATCCAAACCAACAAGTACACGATACTTAGCCACTTCTTGTCCTCTCTTACGGCAAGGCGAAACCCCTGCCATAAGACCACATTGGGCACGAGAAATGGCTGGGGACACTTGGTCACGTTCGCTGTTTGAAGCATACAATCACGACACGACACGCCAAAAGGAAACGCCGAGCCTTTTTGAGACTCGGCGTTTTTATCACAATGAAGGGAGTGATAAGCAATTCCCTTTAGGAATTACCTTTACCCTAGATGATTATTTAGTTTTCTGCAAACTCAACCAACTTGACGTTGCTCACGGCAGTGAATTGAACTTCACCTTGAGCGTCTTTGATTCCTACTTTTACGTTTCCAAATGAGTCAATCCCAACCCATGAGATTTCTCCGACAGTTCCTACTGGAACCTTCCGACCTTTAAAAACTTCAACTGGGATACTTGGGACGTTTTCTTTAAGAGCGCTCCGCAAAGATTTCAACTGAGCGTTTAATTTCCCGTAGTCAATTTCATTGGATTCTGGGTTAAAGATAGCGTCTATGCAAGATTCGTAAGCCTGAATTGACTCTTCAACACTAAATCCCTTGCCATCGCAAAAGTGTGGCTCAATCCAACTACCTACACCGTTGTCATACTGCTCAGACTTAGATTGACACAAAACCCACTTTTCGTTCCGATTTTTGTGCCAGAAAACTGAACTGCTACCGCACTTTTTACAAACTGCTTGTTGAGCCACTGTGACCACCCTTCCCTTCTATAAGAAGTGTATCACAACCGCAGTTTAGTTACGCATCATTTTCGCGTATTTGGCGGTCTAATCTTTCCTGCCTAATCATGGCTAAAGTAAGCCAATATCCAATGCCGTCAACTGGATTGTCCATTTTTGGCTTGTGGATTTCACGGGCTATTTTCATGCCTTCCATGCACAGGCAAACCTGCTCCGCTGTGACCTCTATTCCGAGGATTACAGACCAGATACGCGCCGCTCTGTCTAGGTTGTCTAATGGGTGCCCATAGTCATCGTTACGGTCTCCAAAGACCAGTTCTACGGCTGTATCGGCTATGTCTCGTGGGTCAATCACGATAGAACTTCCAAATCTGCTACACGGCGGTCAGGATAGACAGCAAACGTCAAAACTCCTGCTTCACTGAACTCACCGCTCACCATCCGCCACCACTCTGAACCAGAATCCAAGGAAGGCGCTTGGAGCCACATACAACCGCCCCAGTCAGCCTGACGAAGATGGTGGTAATGACCAGTAACCAGAATGTCCGAGTTTCCTACGCTTTGTTTTCCGCCAGCCATTTTGTTGTACCAAGCGTGTAACTTGGCTTCGGCGGTTCCGCCAGCGCGGGCAACGTGACCGTGAGTCAATCCAAGAATCCAACCAGCAATTTCAACTGTGACAGTTAAGTGGTCTTGCGGAATTATGAACTTGACGTGTCCGTAGGTTTCAGGATTAGTAGCCAAGATTTCAGCAACTTGCTCAACAACGGCTAAGTCATCATTGTCGCCAAATGACGTGTACGCCTTACCTTGAGCGCTTCGGTTCTCGCCGTGATTACCGCCAACTGCTACAACTACAACTTCAGGAAACATCTTTGACCAGCGAATAAGGGCATCTCTGAGCAAGCGTCTCGTGACTTTTACTTGTTCACGCCTGTCCAACTCAGTGGAGAATGTTTGCATCTCGTAGTGACCAATACAACCTTCAACGGCATCCCCAGTCCATAGGACATACAGGGAACCAAGTGGGCGTCCTAGTTTGCGTAATTCTTTAACTCTGGATTCAACGTCATCAATAGCCTTAAGAATTCGGTGGACTGTAGCAGTGGTTCCTTCTTTACCAATCTGCCAATCGGCTAGAACTACGCAGAAAGAACCTTCGGCTGTGGCTATTTCTTTCTTTGCTGGTTTGTGATTCTTAATTTCATTAATAAGTTCTGATACATCAACGGTATCCTGCCGAACTTTTTTGATTACCTTGGCTTTCCACTGGCGATAGAGAACTGGACCCTCTGGGGAGCCACCGTGCCAAGCATTAAAAAGCACTGGTTCAACAATTTCGAACTCATCAGGGTTTAATTCAAAGATAGATAGAACAGCGTTCCATTGTGGTGGGTCGGTTCCTGCAATTGGGTCAGTAGTTACGGTTCCTGCATCGCCGTTCCATTGGAATCCAGATGACCAATCGGCGCTTTTCTTGCGATTAGGTTCTAGGGTTTTGCCCGCTTCTACGGGTTCAAGAAGTTGATTTACTTCTTCGTCAAATGTCATTTAGGACACCTGCAACCGCCACCTTTAAATCTTCGCCTATGGCGTTGAATGGCGTAATGGCTAACTGACAAATCGTATTTTGTAAGCAATGCGGAAATTTTACTTGCTGAAACCTGAGTTTCATCTATAAGAGTTGTTAGTTTTTTGTAGATTTCGGAATCTACTTCATCTAAAACAAAATAAACAGGGCATTGAACTCGTCCAGTTGTTCCCCGTTGAATAAGAAATTCAAGTTCGCTACTTAGCGCCGTTTTCTGCTTTGCACCTTGAGCATCGGATACTCCAAGGTCTTGTAACTGAGAGGGCGATAATTCTGTTGCATCTCCAGCATCTAGGGAGGTCATCAGTTCTTTCACTCTTGCCATATGGGTCTTTCCCTTCGGTCACTGTGTCACCTCAAATTGCACTTCGCAATCTAGGCAAAATGACACCTTTCCTCCACCCATTGTTTCAACTGAATGTGTATTTAAGTGTGAGCAACCCTCTGGCGTGTCGCTATTTTCCTTGACTTCTGGTTCTACAAGAGCCGTTGCTAATGCAAGCCGAATAGCGTGCAACTGTGAGATACAGGCATCTATGGCTTGGATACAGGCTAACTCTCGTGGGGTCATGTCGAAACAATTGCCCTGTAGTTTGTGCTAATCATCGGGCGGTCATTCTTATCAAGACCCATAGGCAACACTGAGCCGATAGGAGCAATTCTCAGAACCGTAACTCCAGATAAGGTCTGGTTAGCCACGGACGCCAGCAAAAGCCGTATGGTTTGAGCCTTGTCTCTGGCGGTGACGTAATCTTCCCGTGTTCCGCGAACAATAATCTGAATTGCTGGATTATCTAGGATTGTGCTTCCCATAGTGAACTCAGGCATACCGCCTTCGCCTTCATAGATACAAACGCACGCATCTGGAGTTTCTGGCATACGGCTAAGGAATAAATTTGTTCCAAGAGTGCCTTGACCCTGAGCAACTAAGTAATTACCAACTGCTTCTAAAATTGTATTAGCCACGAGGAATCCTTAATAAAATGTCTTTCATTCTCATACCGATGTTTCTGCTAAATGTTGGAGCACGTTCGTAAAGAGGTTGTTCTAGATACTTGCGCTGGGTTGGTTCGGCGTGACGGGCAAATCCTTCATGGACAATCATTGCATAAGCCGAAGCAGGGCCACCGTAGGAAATCTCAACATAGGAAGTTTTTCCATCAGATTGAACTGGAGAAACATATCCAGAACTTCTTAAAAGACCAGTATCAACTGGTACAAGCATCTGGGAACGAGCAAAAACAACAGACGCTTCTTCCGCTAGAGCCATGGCAAATGAATTGCGAACATCTGTTTCTCTGCCAGCCTGAACTAATCCATTAATAAGTTCAGATAAACCTTCTACTTCTACATGGGGAGAAATTTTAGAATTTTTCTTAGTGTTGATATTTAATTTAGCCATTTAAGCACCAAAGTAAATAATGACGTGATGTTCGGCGTCAGTTTCGTCAGTAATGCTATCAACGGCAATAATTGGAACGGTTATTCCGTCTACAACCATTTTGTGCTTTACGGTAATTGACGGTGATACGGCTCCATAACTGGAAAACTTTCCAACTGAAACAACGTCCCGACCATTCATGTCTTTCATCATTTGAGTTTTGTAGGCAAGGCGTCCAGTTACAGACTGGGAGGTGCCAGAAAATGTTGTCTTACCGTAAGCGTCACGGGAACTTTCAGCAAAAAATGTTGCACTATCCTGCATCATTTCAGCCAACTCAGGGTCAATAGCCATGGTTAACTACCCCTGTTGTCGTCTATACCAACGTAGAAATCGCTCTTACGGGAATCAAACGTGCGTTCCCTAGTTCCCTTAAGTGAATTTGCATTTACAACTGGGGCTGATGGATACAAGCGAGCACGCTGGTTAGCAATCTGAATTGCCAACTCACGGTACTGACCAGCCTTGTTTGAGTAAGACTTGGAAATAGATAAATCTGCTACAGACTTAGAGGTTGAATCTGCAAGGCGAGTGAACTGACCAGCAATGGTTTCTGCTCCAACTCGCGCCGCTTCGTAGGGATTTGTCCAAGTTGTAAGTAAGTAAGTAATTTCTTCATTGCTTAAAAGTTCATCAGTTGAAACCGTATCCTGTAAAAGAAAACGTACTAAATCCAAACTAGAACTAGATGGATTGCCTGAATAGGTAAATGTCATTTTAAGCCTTTCTAGAAACAGAAAGGGCGACCTCCGTGAAGGTCGCCCCACTGCTTATGCTTCGGAATCTTCCTCGGCAACTGCCTTCTTTTTAGCAGGAGCCTTTGGTGTGCTTTTCTCTTCTGTGGGTTCAACGCCCTTCAAAAGAGTGGGACTCAGATACCGCATAGTTACTAACTTATCGGCGTGCTTCCAGCCTGATACCTCAACGGCATCTCCGACCTTTAGCAGAGTCCCACTCTGTTCGAATGGGCGCAGTACCTCACGATACTGCTTCGTAGTCATTAGGCTACGATGGTTGTCCAGAAGTATCCTAGGTCAGCGGCAACAACCTTGTTGTCAAACGCGACTTCAGATTCAACACGACTTGCCTTGATGCTTTCCATACGGAACTGTGAAGTACCAATGGTCTGTCCAAGACCGCCAGATACACCATTCCAAGAGAAGATGTAACCTGCGGATGGAGTCATAAGGCCCGGCTGAGGTGCAACGTGGCAAAGAAGAGCAGACTTGCCAACATTAAATGCCATTGCGTCTGCGGCGCCTTCCTTGTTTGTTGCCTTCACTGACTTAGCGACAAGCACGCGGTCTACACCAAACATACGAGCAATCATGTCTTCGGTGATTACGTTGGATGATGTGTACTTGATGCGGTCAACTAGGTCTGGGTGATTCTTCAACTTGCGGAATACCTGATATCCAAGAACAAGAGTGTTTGGCTCGTATCCTGTGGCTCCAAGAATGGTTTCCTTACCTGCTTCTACGTCTTCTAGTGGGTCAGAGTTAGCAAAGTCAGACCATTGCTTAACTTCTCCAGTTGAAGGAGCACCTGCAACACCAGTTACGTCATTGCCCCATACGCCAGTGGTGATGAAGTCCGAAACGAACTGAATCTCACGGCGAAGAAGTAGACGGTTGGTGACGAACTCAGCGGCTTCGCGAAGTGGTGACAACGGAGCATCTGCGTTAGCAAGTGTCTGGTCGCCCACATCCTTGTGGAAAGCCCATACGTCAGCCGAGTATGAATCAGTGGTTAGGCTGTAGCCTGAACCAGCGGATTCAGTTGCATCGGCACGGCGCTGTGCTTCGTCACGGAACCAATCGTTCTTGGTGTACTTGAAGAACTTGTTGCTCTTCTTGTCAACAGGTACTACTGGGAATACCTTGTCTGCAATGTAGTTTTCGGCTCTTTGCATATATGCTACCGAGATGTTTGTCAGAATTGCATCAACGTGGACGCTATTCAAATGTGGCTGTGCCATGTGTAATTATCCTTTTCTCGGTTAAGCCGCGCGACCTGCGTTAGAGCAGTTCACTACAACAGTTACGATTTCGCCTGAAGCCCCACCAGTGATGGCTTGACCCATAGCGTACTTGGTTGTGTCAGTTCCGTGAACAATTGCTACACCAGCGCCAGCAGACGATGGGCTAACAATTGCGGCGGCGGCAACGGTGCCACCAAGAACCAACTTGGAACCACCAGAGATAAGAACTTCTGCTTCTTGTCCTGATGTTGGTGCGTTCTGAAGAATTCCGATAGGTAGGTCAGTAGCGGCGGCTACTGCAATTACCTGACCAGATGAATTCAACTTAACGAAGTTGTATTGCTTTGCGGAAAGGTCTGCACCCGCAACGAGTGTTGCCTTTACGCTGTAGTTACTGAATTCGTATGCCATTATTTAGGCACCCTTCTCGTTGAGGTACTGTGCGTACAGTGATGGTTCGGCAACTGCAAGGTCAGCAAGTGCTTGCTCTACAGTTGACGCTTTTCCTTCGGAAACAGCAGACTTAGCCATTGACTCCAACTGGGAAAATGCGTTGCCAGAAATACCAGTCGTGCGACCAATCTCGGCAAAGATGTCAGCAGATTCAGCCTGAGCGTTTACACTCTCAAGAACTTCGGTTACTGACTTTGCTAGTGATTCGTCAATCTGTGCTAGACGGCGAAGGGCTGGGCCTACTTCTTGTGCGTCTAGTGATAGGTGTGACCAACCACGAGCCTTTTCGATTGCTTCGGCATCTGCGTGTGCCTCGCGCTCTTTGTGAAGAACAGTTGTGGCTTCGTCAGCCTTTGCCTGTGCTTCTTCTGCTTGCTTACGCAATGATTCAAATGCCTTTTGAACTGGTTCAGGTAGAGACTTCATTACGTCTTCTTCCTCAACGGGGGCTTCCTCTGCTGGCGCTTCGGTTGTTTCCTCTGCGACTTCTTCGGTAGCCTCTTCCAGTTCGGCAATACGTTCTTCAGCCTTTGTAAGAAGTTCTAAGGCTTCTTCTAGCCGATTTTCGATGCTCTCCGACACGGAGTCCTCCTTGGAAACGGATGATTCAAGAACTGTTTGCACGTCTGAAGGGTTTGCCGCTTTCATAACTAACCAACCATCGTGAAGATGGGCTGGGTAATCTACTCCGCTGGTTTCCTCAATGTTGAGGTTTACCATTTTGCGAGTGCGAGAAAAAGCCACACTTACTCCTATTTGCGAACAGAGCAGATGCCGTTCCTGTTATTGAACAGGGCAACATTCCACTAGTCTTGATTGATTCAAAATAACACAGTGGGATTACACCACTATTGTGCTAATCGCAATGAATTCGGCGTGTCGCCTAATCGGATTTTTCCGACTCGTCTTTCTTTTTCTTTCGGCGCTTAGAAGGCATCAAAGTGTCTTCGTGAACTGATTCTGAAGTTGGACCGTCAACTGGCATTGCTTCTTTGCTAACTGGTAAATCAACTTCTAGTCGTTGAGCGCGTCCACCAACTGAGTAACCGCGAAGTTTTCCAGCCTTGACCATTTCCCAAGCCCATGGCTCCCAGATAACTCCAAGGAAAACTGTATCTTGCGGGAATGTAATTTCTGCCGAACTGCCGTCTGCTTTTTGCATTGGAACGGCAACTTCATACGGCCACGCCATAACTTCTACCCATTCCCCAGCAACAATTTCTTTATCGTGCTGTAGGCGGATTCGGCGGTCTCCACTGCGAACATAATCCCAAACGGACTTCTGCAACTCAAGGGAATCTGTCCATTCGTTATGGGCATCAATTCGGTCTGGAACATACATTGGACCTAGTGTGTAACGGCGCTCTTCAGCAGACTTGGATACAAAAGATACTTCTGGGGATTCTAAAATCTCAGGGCTGTACTTTTTAATGTCCTCTTCGGTCACTTCTTCCAAGTCACCAAGACCAGTAATTAAAAATTCAACTACTTTGTCTCCAGAAGGAATCCAGCCATTAGGCGTCCATTTTTCATCAGTTACAGTTTCTAGTTCTTCGTCAACCATAAACCGATAGGCGGAAGTAATGATGTCGCTAGAATCAACATGGTAAAAATAACGCATTACATTTCCCTCGTTCTAGACTTGAAAATAAATTGTTTTCCGCCAGCAGTGAAGGCTTGAACCGCTGGGTCTCCAATACTTGCTACTCCAATTGGTACTACAACCTGAGCAAACATTTTAGCCATTGATTTCCAGTGCTTAAAACGCTTCTTAGTATCTGTTTCAACTCGGTACATCTCATAGATGTTATGGCTTTTGCTGTCTTTAACCTCAAAAGACTCAGGAGTATGAAACTGCAACTCAACTTCAAAACCGCTTGGATGAAGTATTTTTGCGTTAATCCCTTGGTAAGCATCTCCCTTTTGCCAAAAGTTCTTTATTCGAGAAAGTTGATATCCTTTTGTTTGTAAAGAAGCAATAGTGGACATAACCCCTTGAGCATAATTTTCTTCATCAAAAGAAATGGTGTAACGCAAGCCATCGCTAACATTTTGAGTAGCCCGAACCATGTCTCCGCCGTATTCTTGAGAATCAGTCTTGATTTTTCGGGCTAAAGACTTTTCAGACTTTAAGCGATGTTGCAAACCCTTCATAGTTCCAAAGTTAGCGTCTGCAATCTCAACCATGTCAGCGGTTAATTGCGGTTCTGCACTAACCATTCTTTCGCGCAATCCCCTTGCTAAAGAATTGGCTTCATCCCCGTATTCATTGTTTTCGTCAATTTGATTCGGTGTTAAATCTGTTACTTCATTTCCAGCCCATGAGCCATGGGTTGACTGGTCATGTTGTCCTGCTCGGTGCTTAGTAACGGATGGGTCGAGTAAATCTTCAGGAATAATCCAAAACTTACATAGAGCCATTGGGTCAATTAGACCAGTAACAATCTCACAGGCTTGACCGCCTTCATAAAATACACAGTTGGCACAAATCATTCCTTCTTTTACAAAAGGATTTTTTTCCATATAGTGAGCGCCGTTAGCACCTGAGCCTTGGTCAAAAGAGCCAACTCGCTCTACAACGGCTTCAAGGGTTTCGTAAAGCATTTTCTGGGTTTCGTTAAGACGCATTTCTACTTCTTCAGACTTTTCAAAAGCGTCAAACTTTAGCGTGTATCCGTCAACAGTGAGCAATGTAGTCTTTTTAACGAACTCAGGATTTCCCAGAGATTCAATTACCTGCTCGGCAATGTCGGTTGGCATTTCAGCAATAGCCTTGGAAACTGGAATTTGGTCTTCTATTTCCAACTCAATAACGGCTCGATTCCACTGGTCATCTTCGTGACCGTGCTCAAGACCGCGTGCAAGGATTTCGGTAGTTACAGAGTGGTGGGCTTCAAGAACTGCTGGGTTTGCCACATCAGTGTGCAGTGATTTATGCAGTGTTTCCAACTCAGCATCATCAAGATGCGAGAAACCTACAGACATGAAAACTCCTAGTGGTGGCAAACCTTATGCCACTTTAATGCACGCTAGGTACTATGACCCTATTTCTTGGTCGCGTTTCTCAGGTAAAGGCTCAATTATTTCGTCTTCTGGAACGTAATCTAAGCGAACTGGTTCAATTATTTCAAACAGTATTTCTTCTGAATCTTCATTCTTCATAAGAAACTCCCACTTGGTTGTAATAATCTTCTAATGCACTAGCGTACTCTGGCATAAATTGTTTGGCAATTTTCAAGTTATGGTAAGCAAATTCTTTGCCGTGACCTTCATGTTTTCTTGTTACGCTGATTGTGTTGGCGTAATGAGCAATTTCATGCAAAATAACTGTTTCATTTTTGCTGTATTGTTTAGTAATTTCTATTGTGCTTTTGCCATTTTTTAAGACAAAATACCTACCAGAAGTACCTGTTCTATTTGTAAAGTGCTTAACTTCGGGTTGGTATAGCGCTGTTTTTGTATCAGCAACTTCAATCCCATAATTTTCTTTAAACCACTCGCTATTAATAACAGCAGAAGTGTAATTTCTAAGTCCTTTTATGCTTCCATCTAAATGTTTTTCGCCCAAATCAGACTCAATAAATTTATTTTTTTCTGATGCCCATTCGTAATACGCTTTAGTATATTCTTTGTATTCTTTTTTATAGTCAGCGTAAGTTTCAACTTTAGGGTCATAATTTGGCGCTACTGGGCGTTCCTGATAAACCTCTAAAGGCTTAGTTTGATTAGACGCTTGGTATTCGGCTTCGTAAACTTTATCTTGTTGAGTTTCTTTAACGCCTCTTTTTAGGTCTGCCATTTCTCTTAATGACAAACCAGAACCAGCATTTAGGCTAGTTGCTCCAGCCCATGAACCATGCGAACTTTGGTCATGCTGACCAGCCAAATGTTTTTGAACTGGTCGTTTTACAAATACTGTTAGTTTTTCTTCGCCTGAAGACTGCCCCAAATTTGCAGTGCGTACTCGTCTATTTCCTCGTCTGTCATTTCGGCTATGTTTTTCAACTCCACCATCTTGACTTCTTTTTTCGACAAGACCAGTCCCTCCTGTGTCTATTTCACTTAGGTTAGCAACGTCCCAGATTGCTTTCTGGTTACGCTCCCGACCTCTTCTTATTGCTTCAAACAATTCCTGAATGTTTTCAGAAACATCAAGATACACCTTACTATCATTTAGCCATGTGCCAAGATAGTTTCTTCCATTACCTAGGTCATTTTTATGGGTTTTCATGTAATCAGAAAGGATTTTTGGACCTTTAACTGGGTTACTAAAGTCAACTTCGTCCACAATTCTGCTGAACTCTGGTGGTTTTGCAACCATGTAACCAGTTGTAGGCATAGAACCATCAACCATGTTGATTGACAATCCGCCCCATTCTTGAGTAAATCTAACGATGTTAGAAGCCACTTCTGGATTTAACTTTGTAGACCAACTGCCATGGCTAGATTGGTCATGCTGACCAGCCTGATGCTTTTTCATTTCGGTTACAAGAATTCCCTTAATAACCGCTAATTCGAACTCAACCCATGCCTTCTTAAAGGTGTTGCTTTCCCCCATGCCAATTGGTTTAATGTCCATCGCTTTATTCCAAGCCCGAACAACATCAATTAATTCCATGTGAGTCATGTCAACGCGCAAAACAGGAATCTTTTCATCGCCATCATTTAAGGACATAAAGGCTGACGCCGCCCAGCGATGGTGTCCGTCAATCACAAAGTTGTCTGAAGAAACAACAATTCTGGCGCCGTCACCTTTTTTGTGACCGTTCTGATTTAGGTCACGGAGAATCTTTCCAGTTTTAGAAGCGGAGATTTCAGCCTGAATTGGGTGCAGGTCTTGGGGAGATACCTTTTCTCTTTTAACACCAATACCGCGCTTGGTCATTTCATCAAGGAACTCATCCTTGGCTCCGCTAGGAACTTGTGGCATCTGGTCTCGCTTAATACCTAAGTTGTCACGGGTAAATAACTTGGTTCCAACAATTTCAAGATTAGTTAGGTCTGGGTTGTCTTCACGGTCAGCCATTTTGTCTAGCAAAAACTCTGCATCGGCAGGAACTACTTTTCCAACTTCGCCTTTAATAACTTTGTCAATAGCATCTTGAACTGGGTATTTAAAATCAGATTTGTTGTTATTGCTTCGGTCTGTATCCCACGAACCATGGGTTGCTTGGTCGTGTTTTCCTTGACGGTGCTTGAGCAAAACGAACTCAGTGTCCTGTTGGATAGCAACAAGACGAGCGATTCGGTTAGCGCGTGACATGAAGATAGATTACCTCATGGCGATTGCTAACTACTGGTCAACTCGCTTCCACTGTCCTACCTTGGTGAACATATCCATAAGACCAATTTGAGTGCGAGTTCCATTTTTTAAAATAAGAAAACCTGTTATGGCGCCGTCTTTATCAATTGCGTCAAAAACGAACTGAGCGCCATCAGCCCTTACTGAAATTACTTGTCCTTTAATCATTTAATTCCCTTCTATTATGAATCATAACCAACAAATTCAATATCTGGAAATACTTTTGCAAAAGCATCCGCATCAAAATCCATGTTTCCGTAAGGAACGTAGATTTTTTCAACATCTTTTAGCGATACTCCGCCAAAAATTTGAGTTTCAAAATAACTTTTATCTGTAAAATCTTCTGCTCCGCTCCATTGCCATGGATAACCTCTGACCGTAATTTCAGATGCTTTCATGGCATCGCTGGTACTTGGAGTTTTATTTAATTTCATTGGAATAGTTCCAGTATTCAAAGAATCTCCGATAGTCATTGTTGACCTATCTTTAAGATAATCTTTTAAAACAAACCTAACTTCTCCGTATTGTGCAACTCCGTATGTAGTTACGCTTTCGTCAAAATCATCAATTGAAAGATAACCGTAAATTGGTCTTTCAGTATCGTTAACACTTACGGGAACTGATTGGCTTCTTGCTTCTCCACTTCTTCTTATTGTGGGGTTATAGTGCCCGTTTGATTTTGCAATTTCAAACTGTGTTTTAAATCTTGGGTCTCCAGATTCCATCATAATTCCAAAAGAATCAACGTCCATGGCGATACAAATTTTTCCATTTTCCATGGCGCTTACTACTTCTGGAAGAACATCATCTTCAAAACTTTTGTATGTATCTTCTTTTTTTATTTGAGAGTATGCGTCTATTTCGTCTTTTAATCTTTCTTGCATTGACCTGTATTGCAAATCTTTAGGTGTAATTGTGTCCCAACCAGACAAAACTAGAGAATCATCAACTGTTTTATCAACATATTCTGTAAAAAATTTACCAACTTCAGTTTCTTCAAAATAAATGTCATCAACATCTCTTGTAGATAATGTTTTAATAGCGTCTTGAAATCTTGAATCTAAAGTAAAATCACTTACATCTCCGTGCGCCCAACTGCCATGAGTGGACTGGTCGTGTTGACCAGCAAAGTGTTTTGTCAACTGCTTTTTGTTTACCATGTTTAGCAAAAAGGGTTCATCAGTAAAACTTGCTATTCCTTTAGGCATTAGGCATCGCACTTTCTACAATAGTTAATTCTTTCCAAATTGCTTCAACTTCTTCGAAAGACATTTCCAAATACCCTGTATTCACTTGATTTGGAATCAAGGCAACTTTTTTAAATCCCATGCTTTCCCAAAATGGTATGGCATCTGCCAGCGGAAGAAGTTGTAAACCAGTTTTATTGGTATAGGCATAATTGATTGCCTGTCCATAAAGCATACTTCCAGCCCCATCAACAATTCCAGTTGTTCCTAAATAATTAAGTTCTGTAATTGCTCCCATAGGGGTATCCCTACCTTCAATAGAAACCGCTATCGCCCCTGCGACATCTCCGTTTGCAGTTTTAAGAACTGAAATGTACGAATCGCCATCTGCGTAACCTGCTTCTCTGCCTATTTCAAATTCAAGGGCTTGTGAAGTCATTTGGAAACCCTCTGTAGTTAAAATGTCCTCAATGTCTACATCTTCTAATTGACTAGCAACTCTTGTAGCAATTTCTTCTAAATTTTCATAGATTTTCATTGTTGATACTGTTGTATTGTCTACTAAAAATTCTTGTGTTATGCCTTTATCTTTAAGACTTGCAGTCTTTTGCGAAATCTTTCCAGCAATACCAGTAGCCCAACTGCCATGCGTAGATTGGTCATGTTGCCCTGCTAGGTGCTTGGTTAGTGGCGGAACGACATAAACAGATTTTGCCTTTGTAACAATAAGACTTAACCCTTGAGCAGAGTCATAAACAAATCTTTCAACTCTAGGGGTCATTGAACTATCTCCACGTCTATGATTTTGCCACGGATTTGCGTTACTTTGAACTTGCTATCTCTTGGCAACATAAATTCTGACTCATCCCAGTATTCTCCATCCATAAAAGCATTAGGAAATAATCCTTTTGTTCCTTTAGGGAAATGATATTGCAAAACTATTCCTTGAAAATTTTGACTTTTTTCAGAACCAGCAAATTTAGTAGCAACTTTTGGATTTATTGTTGTAGAAACAAATCCTTTATCTTGAAAAGTATCTCCAACTTTTAATTTTTCAAAAAAGAAAGAACCCATAAGACCTTGATTTGCTACACCTCTATAAGCAAGCATTGGGTCTTTTAAAGGAGGTGCGTCATCTATAGCCTTGTCAATTGCTGAAATTTTATCTTGTATTTGCTCTTCTGAAATTTGTGGGTCTCGCAAAGCATCGTTTATTACTTTGTGTCCACTCTGTAAGTACCATGCCATTGCTCCACGCGAAGTTTTATTTTTGCTGGAGTCGTATCCTGCTTCTACTTGTTGGTACTCTATTTTTTTTAAAAGTTCTTCAAAAAGTTGTTCTTTATCAACATTACCTTCAAAATACGGGTCTCCATCTTTCGGGTAAAAGGTTTGAAACTCGTTAAATTTTTCCCAGTAATTTAATTCTGTAAAAACATCGCTAGACCAACTACCATGCGAACTCTGGTCGTGCTGACCTGCAAGGTGCTTTTCCATCTTGGCAAAAAAGTCTTCTGCCCTTTTACCTGCAAGAAGGTGGTCGTTGTAAGCCTTGGCTTCATCGGGAGTAAAGTCTCTTACCATGCGCCCATAACGGCGTGATTGAGTTGGAGTCATCATAATCCAAGCGTCCAATCTTGGTCTGCAACCGTAAGCATAGACCTATCTAAAATAACAAAATAGTCTTTTTTGTCGTCCTGTAACAAACCAGCATTGTAAACCTGAAAACCCTGCGCCGCTAAAATACGAGCAACATTTTGTTTATAGGTAGTTACATTAGGCCCATCATCATAATTAACCATTTCCATTGCGCTTTTTACTTGTTGCTGAGTTGGCATTTTAGCGTTTTTTGGTATGTGAATAGCCATAACTTTTCCATTGCCGTAGATATCTTCACTTTCGTCATAATCATTGGCATAAGAAGACGCTTCGTCTCCTCTTATTGTTGTGTAAGTACCAGTTCCAAATGCTCCCCAACCAGCGTAGTATTCACCTCTTTTGAATTGCTCAACAGCCTGTTCTGCTGTGTAAGTAATAACTGTTGCTGTGTAAGGCTCTGTTGTTGTTTCTAGTCTTCTCCACTCTGAAATACCTCTATAAACAATGGTTCCGCCCTCTGCTTCTTGCAATTGCTTTAATTCTGCAACTGTAGAAACTGTTTTAGGTTTTCCTGTAAATCCTTGACGTTCAGCAATAATTTTTAAACCATTATCGCCATAACGATGACCGTTTGCTATTTCTTTTTCGTTCATTTGCTCAATAACATCTTGAGTTTCTTTATTTACGCTTCCGTCTGGATTGTAAAAAAGTTTGTCTACATCAGCAGTTATGTCAACTCCAGCACCACCGCCAGCCCAACTTCCGTGAGTGCGTTGGTCGTGTTGTCCCGCTAAATGTTTTTGAACTCGTGGATAGTAAGACCATTCAAACAAAGAATTACCATCGGTGTAAATCTCATCAGCATTAACCGTATTAGTCAGAATTTCGTAATCATTATTTAAGTTGCTTTGACCGTGCTGTTCAGCATACTGACGGTCAATAGTTACCCAGTCGCCTACGTTAACTTGTCTTACACCCTTGGGAACTGCACGATAAATCTGCACCTTAGCATTTGGGTTTCCGCGCATTGAAGTAATAATTGAATGAACTCGTCTAGCCATCTCAGGCTCTCCGCCACCATAAATGCGAGCGCCATCAGCAGAATAAACATTATCTGGGTAAATAGCACCGCCACCTGTTAAATCATACGCTGGAGCATTTTCTTCTGGGTCTGGTGCGCGGTGAGACATTCGGTAATTGGTATTTACGCCATCACTACCAGTAGCCCATGAGCCATGAGTTTCTTGGTCGTGCTGACCTGCTTGGTGCTTGCGAATTGCTTCGCCAATGTCCTCTTCGTTAACAGTCAATTTATCAGCGTTGAATAACAAAATTTCTGAATTAATAATTGCCCCATCGTAACCTTTAGAAGCCAAATAAAGATTTCTAATGTCGGCTGGTGCCCATTTTTTCATTTTTATTTTATTTAAGTCTAAGAATTTACTACTTGTAGTTCCCCTTGTTCTTGCTGTGGGGTTTTCATAATCAAATTTAAAAGAATTATCCCATTCGGATTCTCCGCGAAGCATTTTTGCAGAGTCGTCAAGTTTCATGGAAATTATATCTCCATAATTTCTGGCAATACTCATTTTTTCGGTTACATAGATTCCTTGCCCGTAGGTTTGAAAGTCCGTGTATCTTATTTTTCCATCGAGAAGGCGTTGAGCGTCACGGGTTACATCTTGTACTCCTCGATAAACTGGAGTTCCAGCAACCTTAAAACTATCTGCAACTCTTGGCTTCATGCTTTTACCAAGTTTTTTAGCAATTTTTTGAAAAGCGTGCTCAACGGTGTCAGCGCTGTAAATTATTTCTCGAATTTCATCGTCTGTTAACTCACCAGCAGTTTCTCCAGCCCATGAACCGTGGGACTCTTGGTCGTGTTTGCCAGCCTGATGCTTTCGAATTGGCGGAAATACAAATACGGATTTCATCGAACAATCCCCGTTCGAATGTACTCGGCATCATTTAAACCCCTGTCAGGTGGCATTAGGAAAGCCGTACAACGACAGTGTGGATGAGCGGGTGGCATTAGTAGACCATTGGAGAAAGACTGGTTCCAGCGCACGCTCTCGCCTTCCATTGGGGCACAACGGTCACAAGGGGGAACTCCACCCATGGTTGCGGTAGCAGTTGTCCAAACTTTCTGAGCATTTGGGTCAACCCAGCCACCATCTGAAGCCTGTTGCCAAGCCAACTGGCGACCCCAGTTTTGAGCAATTTGAATCTCGGTACGAGCAATCATTGAAGAGCGTGCCTGTATCAAGCGCCTACGATAGGTCTCAGTGACCACCTCAGCCCTTTTGAGCGCTTTTTCGTGGGCTATGCCCTTATTCCTTAGACTCTCGTACTGGCGCGTGTAATAGCGGTCTACAGCCAATGCCCAACGTGGGTGCAAGCCAATAAATTGCCGAAGCCGTGAAGCCGTAAGGTCAACTGGAATCTGATTCTTAAATGATTCGCTGATTACGGTTCGAATAGCCGAGCGCATTGATTCATCAATTGCCGTGACTAAGCGTCCAGCCTGTTTGTCTGCAAAGTCATCGGCAAGAGGATTGTTTACATTGAAACGAAGTTTGGTATTTGGCTTACCTGTAATCGTAAATTCATTACCCCAAGATGGAGTAGCAGAAATTACTGGTTGGATTTCTTGAACTGTTGCTTTGCCAGAATTATTTATTACGGCAAGAATTCCCTGACGCAAAACTGTTTGTAATTCGCCAATACTTACACTGGTTAAAACTTTTGTTAAAACATCTGGTTGCAGATTGATAATTGCACGAGCCATTGCTTCAGCGTCAACGGTACGACCTAAGCGATAAAGAGAAGTCTTAATGATGTCGTAAAGTTGTTGTTCAGCCCCAGTGAACATTGGTTCCGAAGAAACACGGGGTCGGGCTTTGCGAACTATGTGTCCCACAGTTACCCCTAAGAAGCGTTATCCGAAGTTGTGTCTTCCTCGGTCATGTCATCTTCAGTGGTGTCTTCCATATCATCTTCTGGCATTTCTGCTGGCATACCGTCAACTGCACCAGTTGATTCTGCATCATGTTCTGCTGGAGGTAATCCACCCAACTGACGCAAGTAATCTTCAAGGTTAGGGTCAGTGACGATAATTCCAGCGTTAGCCAAGTTTGTGACGTAGTTGCTGATTTCGGTTAGGTCAATGTGTGCGACCTCGCCGTAAGTCAAAGTAGGTAGACGCGAAGCATCCATTCCGTTTAAGCGCATTAGGCGTGGAATTGCGTGCTGGTTAATAGTCTCAGCAATGTTCTTAGCAATTGCGTCAACTGCCATTGACCACAAATCCATCTTGGCGGTACCAAGTGAGAATGAACCAACCTGCTCGTGACCAAGCAAGATGAAGTCAGATAGAACCGACATCGAAATACGCTGGTCGTAGCGAGAGATAATTTTGTCTGTATCGAACTGACGATTGCCACCAGTGGAAAGCAATGTTAAGTCAAATAGTTTCTTACCTGATTCGTCATACTGAGCAGGGAAAACTACGCCTTCTTGCTCATTGCGCTTAATGTTCTGAACAATGTCAACGATGCTATTTAGAACTGCCTTTTGAGCATCTGTAGCGGTTGAAGATAAATACTCAGGTGGAACGTAGGCAACTGGAAGTCCAGCAAGGTCGCGCTCAATACCGATTGCTTCAATTTCTTCAACGCGCTTCTTGAAGTAGTAAGGGCGGTAAGCATTACGAAGTAGGGAACGACCTTCAGGGTTATTCTTAGTTGCCGTGGTGCGGAACAACAAAGCCTTTTCAATAGGAATTGTATGAGTGCCACCACCTGAAGGGTCATTCTGGGTCATGCCCTCGATGCCACCATCTTCAGCAATATGCCAGCGGGTTAAAGATTCTTGGCTACGGATAGCAAATTTGCGCCAACCAATTTTTCCATCTGTGTAGTTTGACTTGCGAGAACCATCTTTTTCTTCAGGTCCAATACGGCGCTTGTAAACAAGTTCGTGGAATGAGAAACCAAATGGAAGCATGGAAAGAATCGAAGAAAGTGTTGCATCCCATGAATCTGACATATCGTGTAGGCAGGATTCAATAAAGTCTGCTACTTCAGCATCTTCATCTTTTGGTGCACCTTCAGAATTGGGTTCTAGGTAGGGGTCAACTCGCCAATCAAGACGAACAATAACTTTTTCAATTGCATAAAGAATGGAACCGATAACTGGGTCATTGTCAGCCATTTCACGGTAAACGCGCTGACCATTTTGGGCGCGAAGGGCTACAAGGAACTCTTCATAAACCGTGCCACCTGCGTGACGCAGACCAGTAGAACCTAATTCAGATAGGTCTAATTTTTCTGCCATTTTTCCATCCTGCCAGCGAATACCACTGCATAATACTCTGGTATTCTTGCAATACTATCTGACAACTCGCGCTATTTAATGTACAGCGTGGCTTCAAAATTAAAGAATTTCCAAAACTTTATTCCCTTACCAAACCCAGCATCACGAGCCAAACGCTCATTTTCATCTGATGTGTTTAAACGCATAATGGAACGAAGGTCTTCTTCTTTGCTCAGAATCTCTTCAGCAGTAAAGTTTTTTCTCTTAAAGTCGTAATGAGCAAAGTTCATAAGGTCTTGCTCAACACCGTTATTTGCGTAAACCTTCTCAGCCCAAATAAACGCTCCCTTACTAATCAGGCTGTCGTGAATCTTGCACAATACGTCCAAACGGGATTCCCGTGGCATGAACTGGAGCGTGAAGATTGATAGCACCAAACTACTGGTTCCGTAATCGGTGAAAAACTCAATCGGGCAATCCAAGAAATGAGTTTTCTTTTCATCCCTTGGCAAAAGATTCTCAGCCTTGTCAATACCAATCTTCTGACCTGAGTGCTCAATCTCTTTCAATAACTTGCCAGTGGAACATCCAAGGTCAATGACATTCGTTTCTGGAACTACAAAAAACTTTGAAAGGCTTAATACCGAGTTGTAAAGCAAGTCATAATTTGGAATTGAACTGGCGATGTGGTCATCAAAGTTATCTATTGTCTCAAAAGAAAACATGGAGTCTTTTACCTATCTCTTCAACTACTGGGATTGTTATTGTGCGTCCAAGGCGCTCATACCTTACGTTATCTGAAACCAACGAGCCATCCTCGTAATGCTTAGTAAAGTCGTCTGGGAATCCCTGAAGTCTTTCACATTCAAGTGGGGTTAGTTTGCGGATTACAGTTTTATTTCCATCATCAAGAGCAACTCCGTGTCGGTCTTGAGCGGTTAGGGTAAACGCAGAATCACCATCATCTTTTATTCGGCGCCCATTCTGGCGCTTCTCATCACGGTTAACGGTTAGAACTGGTTTAACGGTTACATATGGGACGTTTCCACCACCTGTACCCATCTGCGCTAGAAGAGTAGGTGCAACTCCTCCGAATTGTCTAAAGGCTCCATCTCTTCGGCTCCACTGAGAGATTTGCGCTGTTTCTTCTGATTCGCTGTCTCTATCATCTTTTGAACCCGTTCTTCCGATAGGAAATACTTTGGGTCTGGGGTGTCCTCTAAGATTTGCGATAACGAAGATGCGTTCTCTGTGTTGTGGGACTCCGAAGTTTTCGCTGTTAAGCAACTCCCATTGACAGTCATACCCCATCTCATCCAAGACTCCGAGGATAACTGCGAAGGTTCGTCCTCCGTCATGGTTGAGTAATCCTTTGACGTTCTCAAAGAGGATGTATGGAATTCGTTTATCCCTAGCGAGCCTAAACATTTCAAAAGCAAGAGTTCCTCGCGTGTCTTCCAAGGAGAACCCTGTGCGTTTTCCTGCAACACTAAAAGTGGCGCAAGGAAATCCTCCACAAAGCAAATCTGCGTCTGGTAAGTCTCCAGCGGAAACATCTCTAATATCTCGTGGGTCTGGTGCGTGTCCGAACTGTCGTTCATAGATTCTCCTAGGGGCTGGCAAGATTTCATTTGCCCATACACATTCGTGACCAGTGTTTTCCAAGCCTAAACGGAAAGCACCAATGCCAGCAAATAACTCAATGAATTTCAATTAAATCTTTTCCACCTTTGTTGGAAATAGCGGTGGAGACCAACTGCTGAAGTTGTCAGGTCGCAATGCAATGCGAGCATCAGTCTCACCCCAGACGGTTAGGAGAATTTGCTCTCCGTCTTCAGTGTCAAAAAGAAACTGAACTCCGTCTGGGGCTACATCTAACTCATTCATTGTTCGCAGGTTCTATCAAGCCAAGTTCAATTAAAGCCTGAGCGGTTCGACCATAGTGACCTTGCAACTGCCAAGCCATTCCAGTGTCTATAAGTTCTTGAAACAACTCCATGATTTCTTCACTTGATAATTCACCAGATTCAAAATCAATCATCTTGGTTGCTAAAGTTTTCATTACGCACCTACCTTCTTAGATACTCGAACTTGACTAAATGGGATTCCATTTTCTTTTGCGAACTGTCGCTTTGCTTCGTTAGTTGCTTTGCGAGATTCACGGCGGTCTGCTTCTTCCATCAACCAAACAAAAGCGTCAAACAATTCTTGCTTTTCTTCTTGGTCAAGAAATTCTGCACAATAAGTTCCAAGCCAATAACCTGCTTGACGCAAACCATTAGGAGTAATCTTGCCTGACGCAATGATGCCTTCGTCAATACCAAGGTCTCCTACGGCTTCTGAATTAATGTCCATCTGACGATTTTCAGGCTTTGAATACCATTTCATTCTTGCTCTCCCTTTCCGCAACTTGGACAAACGTAATCGTCTCCGCAATTACCTCTACAGCAATCGCAAAACTCGTCAGTGTCAATTCCGACTATGTATTTTTTAAATTGCACGTTCAAGATTGTTCCGTGCTGGTTACAAACGGCAACCCATTTGCCACCTTCATCGTCTAAGCCCTCTTCAAGTGCTTTTCCAACATATGCTTTCATGGCAACTCCCTTCTATAGAAAGTGTACCACAACCACGGTTTAGATAAACCTATTTAGGGGAGCGTTTTTCGACTTCCCAATCATCGGGATAAATGCTCTCGTATAAGGATTTTTGGCGGTTCCGAGGTCTCAGGGCAACTGTCAGCCAAGTAACTGACCATATAAAGAAAGAAATCCATCCAATGACGGTGATGGTGTATTGGCGCCAATAAACGACACCAATAATCACCATCACCGCTAGGGCAACCCTAGTAATCATTAGAACGGAGGAATGTCGTCTTTGGCTTCGGCAATCCATGGGTCTCCTGCTGGGGCTGAAGAGGACGGCTTACCTTGACCTTTGAGAATTTTAACTGGGTCGCGTTTCAAATCAACACCAACATTGTAGGCAGTGACTTTCATTGTGCTTCCCTTAGTACCATCTTCTTTTTCCCAAGATTCCAATACGGCTTTTCCGTAAACCATAACTGGAGAACCCTTGGTTAAAGATTCTGATGCGTGCTCACCAATTTTGTCCCACGCTGTTACGCGCCATGGGGTTGCGTCTGTTGATTCCCATTCGCCAGCGAGATTCTTTTTTGATGTTGAAGTGATGACCGTAAATGAACAAACTGCTTTACCATCTTTTGTAAAACGAAGTTCTGGGTCGCTTGCTAGATTTCCTATTACTGTTATGTTTGCGCTCATTGTATCTATTCCTTTTTAGTGGGATTCTTCTTCTCTTTTTTTTGCACGTCTCTCTCGTGCTTTTATGGCTTCTGGCGTAGTTGAATAAATTGCAACTACTGGAAGTGGGATAATTCCACGTTCTTTTCTAAGAACTTTTCTTTGTGGAACTGTCGTACCTCCCCAGATACCATCAACTCTATACGCTAGTGCATAGTCCAGACATTCTTCTTTGTAATGGCAAGATTCACAAATCTGAATTGCAACACGGTTGGCGTATCGCAACGAGCCTTCTGGGAACCATGCTTCGGAATCTACTTGTGTGCAGGGCTGTGTGCCGTCAAAATCTGGATAAGGATGCAAAACTTATTCGTCATCCTCGTCAGCCAAGTAATCATCTAACTCAACTTGGGATTTTGCTAACAAACCAACGTGGTGCCAAGGCGGAGCCTTATCATCGGTAAGAGTCAGCGCGTAGTATTCACCATTTAAGTCAATCCATTCGCTAACTAATACCCATGCCGTTGGGATTGCTCCCTCTGGAAACATATTGGTCTGTATGTGACCGAGCATTGCGTCAACTGGCGTTTTATTTTCATTATTCGCCCTGATGGTTTTTCTATCTTCAGATTCCTGCTCGCTCATGGCGAACAGTTTATCTTTTAACCTTTCCCTTCTTGATTTTTAGGCATACAACACACCCAGTTTTTAAAAGAACTTTTAAATCCGATAGATTTCCGCATAAAGGACATCGGGTAATCCATCTTTCATCGGAGGTCATTATTTCCTTATGGGAATGGAATTGTGCCAGTTTCAATACCGCCCAAAATTCCTATTACTAGGAAAAACAAGGATATCTGCACAATCATTAAAAGGTTCTCGCCACGTCTAGTTAGTTTCATCCCTACTCCTCATGTCCACAGTTGCTACACGCTTTTATTGCCTTTTTATGACCGTGTGCTTGCGTCTCACGCCCGTAAACGAACTCAGGCAACACATACACCGAGCAACGGGTACGGCGCTCAGAAAGGCGCTCAATGGCTCCTACCTTATGGAGCACTGAAAGCAATGCTGTCGAGATTCCATGGTGCCCGAAATGAACATCCAACTCACGCCAAGTAATTCCTCGCTTGCCGAGATTTAGCAATTCTGAAAGTACAAACTGCTGGCGCTTGATTGTGATTCCAGATTTGTCTAAGTCCTCAGCCCGCTCACGCGAAGTTTCTGAACCTGACCATCCTGATGTTCCTGCATAAGGCAAGTAATTTCTTAAGTCATCAATGCTGGTCTGCATCTTCTTCCTCCCTAATTTGGTCTTGAGCCATCAACAAAAGTCCTAGTGCTTCATCTGCTGTAATGCCACCCTTTTCCCAGTTGTTGACAACAAACTGGACGTAACTAAATGGCAATGGAACGTGGTCATTCATTTATGCTCTCCTTAACGTATTGAACGGCAGTTTCCTTGTCGCGAAAAATCCGCGTCTTTGATAGTGGATGGTCAAACGAAAGAGTCTCGTTAACTTTTTCTGCTACCCAAAAGTTCACCCCACTTGGATGTCCGTGGGACGCAACCTTCCACCAGTTTTTAAACAGATAAACCTGTGGCTCTATGAAACTTTTAGTCTTCATTGTTGCTCCCTTCAATGTTGTCTAGTTGCTCAATCCATTTCAATACATCATCTGGATTCTTTGCGTATTCCTTGAGTGCATCACCTAGGTAATCAATTTCTAGGTATCCGAGAACCTTGCTTGCATTTTTAACAATTGGCTCACCAAAGTGCTCATCGCTGTAACCGATTAGGTCTAGAAACACTTGGTACGGAGTCCCAGTTTTGACGTCATAGTTTAACGACCAGTTAACTAGCGCTCGAACCTCCTCAGCATTTTTAGTTTCTTCATCTAGGAATTCCCAGACATCTTTTACTTTTTCTTGAATTTCCATTTTGATTAATCCAATCTGCTTGTCGAGTAGGCATCAATGCCGTTTTCTTTTAATGATTGAGCG